>Ga0209636_10002035_pt1 | contig 20476 bp, 25 predicted proteins | sample DeeMarSWOR152_54_FD_187464 | JGI IMG/M metagenome (GOLD analysis project Ga0209636, IMG submission 187464) | Marine sediment microbial communities from White Oak River estuary, North Carolina - WOR-1-52-54 (SPAdes) (version 2) | ecosystem: Environmental > Aquatic > Marine > Intertidal zone >...
AGAAAGGAAAAGCCAGTCTTGCCCACGGAGTGCAGTATTTCATAAGGACGGGTCAGCTTCCCTCTGGAAGAGGCATGAGAAAGCTTAGGAAATATCTAGAGGAGCTTGAGGCTGATCTGGTGGGCCAGCTTGGGGGGATTGAGGTCGTTACGCCTCAGCAAGCCGTTACTCTCCGGGGATACATCAAGGCTCATTCGATTTGTGCGTTGATTGAAATTTTTATGAATAAACACGGCGTCCTCAGGCCGGACCAGGAGCGGCGCAAGATCCTTCAGCTTCACCCCGTCCTGGAGCGGAGTTATCTGTCCTATCAGCGCTTGGCAAAGGACCTGCTGGAACAGCTCTTTCCCGGTGGTCTGGCCAGGCCAGCACAGCCGGCTGAGGGCTTAGATGAATATATTGCCAAAACTTACGGCAACGATAAGGAAGGAGAGAAAGGGAATGAATGAAGACATCATCAATGCGGCCAGGGCAGCCGTTGAGGGCTACCTTGAGCAGAATAATCTGCCTGAAGAGGTCGAGCTTGCATTGAATCTGAATGCAGGCGCGTCTGAGATCGAGGGGAATATCGATATTCTTATCAGTGCGCTATCAGAATCCCTGGAGGCTAACGATTACTGGCGCCTAGAGGTCTACGATCCGAACCCCGATAGTCGGCAGATCATCTTCACCTGTGAACTGGGATTTGGTGGCGATTGGGAGGTCACATACTCTTTCACCCCCAGCAAGGAGGATGAGGAGGAAGAGGAAAAATGATTCAACTTACCGTGCCCGGAGAGCCCGTAGGAAAGGCAAGGCCCCGTGTGACTCGATCTGGGATAACATATACCCCGACAAAATCAGTCAATTATGAAACTCTTATCCGGGAGCTTTTCATCATAAAGTATCCGGATTTTCGGCCCATTGAGGGATCTGTCCGCTTGAATCTTTCTGCATATATGAGAATCCCGAAGACAAGCAAGAAAAAGACTGAGGCTATGGAGCGCGGGGAGATTCGACCGACAAAGAAGCCGGATCTGAGCAATATCTTGAAATCGGTCGAGGATGCTTTAAATGATTTGGCCTACTTGGATGACAGTCAGATCGTGTCGGCTACGGTTGAGAAGCGATACTCCTCCCGGCCCAGAATTGAATTGACGATTGAAGAGGTGAAGAGTGAGTGAAACTAAAAGAATCAGTTGCCCTCAGTGTCGGAAGCTCCATGAAATCAGAGTCAGGGAGAAGCGGGAGGAAATCCGCTGTGCAGGGTGCAAAACGAAGATCATCATTGAGAATGGTGCAATCCTCCGCTGGGAGGCACCGAAAGATAAGGTCCAGTGCCCTGGCTGCGGGAAGACCTGGTATCCGCTGAAATTGAGCAAAAAGCAGTGGCGTCAGGATTTTGAATGTAAAATCTGCAAAACGAAATGGACACTGACTGACCATAACGTGGTAGAGCGCGAGCTAAAAAAGCGATACTACGACGGCCAGGATATTGAGGAGGAATAAATGTCAGAAGAAAAGAAATCAAAGCCAATCAAACTATGTGGCTTATGGCAGCACAAAACCCAGGATGGGAAAGTTTTCTATTCCGGCAAGCTGAGTTATGGCAGCCAGCTCCTTGTATTCAAAAATGAGTACAAAGAGGAGGACGCTAAGAAGCCGGATTTGATTGTTTACCTTTCGGAATACAAAAAAAAGGAGAAAAAAGAGCAGGAAGATGATAAATCCTGGGAAAATGAGGAGGAGATTCCCTTTTGAGGTTTCCAGGGGTAGAAAACGCCCTGAGACGCCACAGGAGCGTACTTTAGGCCCAGGTGAATGGTAGACACAGGGTATTTTGACAGATAAGGAGAAAGATGATGGAAAAGCATGAAAGAATCGACAGTTTCAGCGTGTCGGCCGGTGAGGAAGTGCGCCTTCAATTCTGGAAAAATCCGTTCGGCACTACTTTTTTAGATATCCGGCGATTCATCAAGGAAGGCGTCAGCGATCAGGGCAAAGCGATTGCCACCAGAAAAGGAGTGTCCGTTCCCGCAGACAGCATTCCCCGGCTTCAGGAGGCACTGGCGAAGGCGAATGAAGCCTTTTATAAAGGAGCAAAGAAAAATGGCTAAAGAAACAAAGGAATATTTTAAGCGATACATACAGAAATTGATCGCCGAGCAGTTATTTGAAATTGCGACGCATGGAGGGCTTCATGATGGTGTGCTGGAGAAGCGGAGGATGGCCGCACAGTTTGTGTGCAACGAGCTCTGTGCGGGTGAATTCAGAGACATAAAAAAGAAAATTATCGTGCTCATGAATATTAAGCTCGAAAAGTGGTCGTATGCTGCCGTGGAGGGTGCTAAGGAAGCGAAGAAAGAATTTCTTGATTATGTTTTTGTGAATGCTAGGAAATGGGCGGCCATGCCAGAGTTTTATGAAAATAACATCCGAGAGATTCTTCGTCATGAACTTGTGCACGTCCTGACTGGCTGGGGTGATGATGATCCCCGGTTTCAGGCAGAGCTCAAGCGTCGGGGAATAAAGGATTTTTAAAATGATAGTTCACAAAGAAACAAAGGTCACAAGGGCAGATCCCGAGAGGAGAATTATCTGGGCCAGAGTATGTGACTATGGTTGTGATAGAGAAGGCGAAATATTAAGGAAGGGCTGTTTTGACGACCGAACGATCGAGCGGTTTATGAGCGGCAGTCCTATACTCGAGCTAAGTCATGATTTTCAGGCGCTCCCGATGGGGAAAGTGCTGGGCTTCATTGTGAGCGACAGCGATGTTCTTGTTAAAGCGAAGATTGGTTCGCAAACCGAAGCGCAAGATGAGCTCTGGGAATTCATGAAGTTTTCCGGCAGTTATGGTTTCAGTGTGGCATTTATCCCGAAGCGGTGGCAGAAGATAAAAGTAAAAGATTTATCCCTCAGAGAAAAGATGAGCTGCGAACGGAGAGGGAAGAAGAGTTTTGATGTTATTAAGGTCTATGAGGAGATCGAGCTTCTTTCCATAGGAGCTGTGAGCGTGCCTCAGTGTCCAACTTGTTTATTGGTAAGCTACCAGGACGGCAAGGTCAAAAATGAATGTCTCTCTGGAGCTTGCAGTCTGGCGATGAGTAAAGAAGGCAAAGCCCCACAGAAGCCCAAGGTTGACAGAGAAGCCGTGAAAGCCGTGATAAAAAGCTATCTGCACGATGTTATCACGGAGATCGTTAAAGAAAGCCCCCAATATGATGCTGTGGTTGAAATTGTCGGAAAGGAGGCTGCCGGGGAGGTCTTCAAAATAAAAAAGCGGATGGAATATCGAGAAAAGGTGATCGACTACGTCATCGAGCAAACAATCCCCCGCCATTATCGTGGGAGATACAGGGCAAGGCTGAAAAGCCAGATAAAAGAGAGAATCAAAAAATTTATATAGGAGGAATTATGGCAAAGAAGAAAGAACAAAAACCCGAGCCCGAAGAGGTCGGGCTTCGCTATGAGCCTGATAGGATGATTTTCAAACTCGGAGAAAAGGAGTTTTTCATCCCCAAGGGTGTAGCGTTGAACATTTTCCAAAAGCCCAGCATGGAGGAAGCCTTCATCCAGGCCGCCTATTCGGTCAAAGATGAATTTGCTGAATTCAATGTACCGGATTTCATTTTGAGGTTTACGGCAACGTTTGAGCATTTTAGAAACATCGTCGCTGTGGCCAAGCATCTGGAAGTGGATCCAAATCGCCTTCGCTTGTGGATGAATGACACGAGATTTGTGGCACTAAAAAGGAAAGTTATTAATGGCCTGGATGGCGAAACCCCGAACGCGCTCGAGCTCCTGGAGAAATACCGGGCAGAATTCCGCACTGAAGAGAAAGAGAAAATCCCGAGGTTCAAAGAGGATCCAACTACACTTGAAAGAGTGGCACTCATGGTCATCGATGACGGATTCGGTCCCAGACAAATCGCCCAGAAGTGTGGATATGAGTATACGGGATTTCTCAAGTGGTTTACAGGTCAGCAGACACAGAACAGAATTGCGAATTTCCGGCTCAATCTTGAAGTCGAGCGAGAGGTTGCCAGGAAAAGAGAAGAAGAAGCCGAGAAAAAATGAAGTGGAAAGTAGTCCCCAAGGAACAACGGGTCTGCCCGCACTGTGGAGGAGAGATCGAGGTTCAGTCATACGGAGTCGGTGGTGCCCAAGAGCGCCTTGTGAGAATGCGCTGTGTGGGAGGCTGTTTTGTTTTCAATTTTAACACAGGTTTTTATGAGCATGGTGTGCCGGCAGGAAAATCACTCACAGAACAGCAGAAAGACCATCATGATGGTAATCAGTACTCACAGTATGTAGACCTGAATGAAGTTGCTGATTTGTTGAAACAAGGCAAGAAGCCCTTTGAGATTGCCAAGGAGCTGGGAATCAGTTCTGAGAGATTTCTGAAAGGATACACGAAATATCTCCCTCAGATAAGGAGGATTATACAATCTGGCAGTAGCCAGAGTGAAAGCGTGAAATTTTAAGGAGTATGTCAGATGGATGAGAAAGAATACAGAACAAAATCAATCGAGTTTACGACCCTAAAAAACGCAATTAAATATTCTGCCTTAGCGAGAAGCGATAATTTCAATTTTCAAAAGGCTGCGGATGAAATGGGGGTTAGCCCCGTTTTTCTCCGCCGTTGGGCCAATGAGAATATTGGTCTAATCAATAGTGCCTGGAAAATGTATCAAGACGAAATCCAGGAAGAAATGAATAAGTTAAAAGGAGAATCAAATGAAAAGAATTATACCAAAGATTCAGCATGAAAAGATCGTCTTTGAGATCGAAGGAGAAGAGCTTTTATTTGTTGACGGAAGAGATTTTCTTGGGCTTTTGGATCGTCAGAAAGTTCATGATACGCTTGAAGGCTTGAAGCCAGAGAATCGTTTTGCTGAACTCAACAGGATTGAAAGCGTGGCTATGTATGAAATTCTGAAATCCCGGAAAGTTCCAGCGGATAAGATCGCAAAGAAGCTGAAAATTGCATCGGTTGGGGTTATGGATGAATGGGTTCGCACTGGTTTTATTGAGAAAATCAAGGAAGAGAGAAAAGGCAGTCTTGCGGCCATGCTTAGGGGGCTTGATCAGTATTCCACAAAGAGCTTACTAGACGACAGGATAACTTAAGAACTACGGGCGGCTAGCGTGGGGCCTCCTTTACCCTTCTGTGTTTGTGAAGCCGTTCCATCACAGTGACCCTGGCCGCCCTTGATGAAAAATGAACCGGGTTCCTCCCCTTTAACCCAAAACCAGGGAGCAGGGGGACCGTCGAGTCCCCCTCTCCCCACCCGGTTAAGGAGATAGAATGAAACGATTTGATTTGGTTTCAGCAATAAAAGACCCAAAGGTCTTAAAGCCTTATTTTCCAAAGGGTCTTGAGACCTGGAAGAACTGGATAACCTTTTTTAAGGTCCTCAGTGGAGGATATAAGCTCAGTGATGAAGAGATGGCGCTGTTCAGAGAATGTACTGGTCTTCACGAGCTTCCAGAGAAGGGTTCGATTAAGGAAGTCTTTCTGGTCATTGGAAGGCGTGGAGCCAAGTCGACAGCGGCGGCAATTTTGGCTGTGTTCTATGCCCTATGGGGTAACTGGGAAAACTATCTCAGCCCTGGAGAAGTGGCAAGGATATTTATAATTGCCTGTAATAAAGACCAAGGTCAGATCATCATGCGTTATATTAAAGCCATTTTCGACCTTCCAATGTTTAAGGATAAGCTGAAAAGGCCGCTGACAGAATCAATTGAACTCAAAAATGGCGTCCATATTGAAATAAAGCCTGCGTCCTGGAGATCGACACGTGGATTTTCTGTTGGGCTTTTTATCATGGAAGAGCTTGCTTACTGGAGGTTTGAGGTTGAAAGCCAGACCCGTGACAAGGAGATTTACACGGCACTCAAACCCTCGACATCCACGATTAAGAATTCTCTCATCATAGGCATATCGACACCATTCGCCAGACAGGGCTTATTATATGAAAAGGATGAGCGGCATTTTGGGAAGCCCGGACCCGTTTTATTATGGAAAGCTCCCACTTGGGTCATGAATGAAACTCTTACTAAGGAACAACTTGAAGATGAATATCTTGAGACTATGGGCGAGAATGAGTTTAATGCAGAATTTGCAGTTCGCTATAGAGAAGACATAGAGCAATATCTTCCACTTGAAGTTATCGACAGGGCGATCGTGAAGGGAAGGCAATCAATCCCCTCCCAAAGTGGTGTCAATTATGTGGCATTCTGTGACCCCTCGGAAGGGCTTAGAAAGGGCGGGGATAGCATGACATTCGCTGTGGCGCACACAGAAGAAGATCAGGAGGAGCGATATATTATTGATGTGCTCCTGGAGTTTGTCCCTCCTTTTGAACCCAAGTCAGTAATCAGTGATATAGCAGCCGTCTGTGAGGATTATGACATTGACCGGATAGTCCAGGACCGTCACGCCATAGCCTGGATCGCATCTGACTTTGAGGAATATGGGATCATCGTAGAGACTGCCGACAAGGTGAAGTCAGACATTTATGAGCTTTTTGCCGTTGAGATGAATCGGGGCGTGGTAGAGCTTCCAGATTATGACAGGCTGAGAAACCAGCTCATGGGTCTCCAGCGGTTTGTAAGAAGCGGAGGAGCCAAGATAGATCATCTCAGGGGGGGACACGACGACTGCGTGAATAGCTGTGCGGGAGCTATGATTCTAGCAAAGGAAAGAGGAGGGGTGGGGAGTCTTGCAGACAGGATTGAATGGATATGAGGGATTATTTGACCTTCCGGGACTCCATGAAGCGGTCGATGTCAGCCTTTTTGAATAGGACTTTCCTTTTCAGCTTGAAGTATGGGATTTGCTTGTCTCTCATTAATTGATCTAGGTGTGAAAGTGAAATTTTGAGATATGCTATGACTTCCTTCTTGGTCAAGAACGCGTTTTCTACCATATCTATAAGCATTATATCTAAAAAACCACAGAAAAAAAATCAAGAAAAATCTTGAAAATAAACACAAAATTACTTATATTTATATATAGATACACATAAATGGATATAATAAGACATAAGGGGGTGATAGCCATTCATGATACAGGAGGCAAACATGGCGGCAAGTTTGGCGAGGATCGGGCTAAATCTAAAAAAAAAGGAGATTGCCATGTTTTTAGGTGCTGATATCACAGCAAAGGGACCGGGGCTCAGAGATGGTGAGCTTCACCTAGAAAGCGAAGACCTCGTTGAATTCGATCTGGTGACAAAGGAAGCAAAAGATCCAGGTGTGGGAAGATTCAGTATTTGGGTAAGAACCTGTGAAGAAGATGTTACTATTCTCAATGAGGGCATGGATGAAAATATTATTCATGATTCGTTCTGTTTTGAGATTCAAGACAAAGACGAAAATAACATCTCCCTCACTCTCTCCATTAAGCAAATAAAGACACTCAAACAGATTCTTGAAAACTATCTCACCGCTTTTTATGCTCTCCAGGCCCTGAAAGAAGAAAAAAAAGTCGATCTCATTTAAGTCATCACTTGGCCCAGGATTCACGCCTGGGTCAGACTGAGGAGTTAAATGAAAATAATAAGCGGCATGAAAAAAGCGCGTTCCCACACTATAACCCCAAAACCCCCTTTTGCTGATTACTGTCGGAGTTCCGGCGCGCTCTCCGGCTGCCGCTTTAAATGGAGGTGAATCATGGGAGTATTTAGAAAAAAGGATGAAAACGGCAAGCCTTATGGTCCGTGGTATATCGATTATTATGTAGGTGGAAGACGGAAGAGAGAGACCTATATGAACAAGACCGAGGCCAAGGCTGCGCTGAGCGCCAGGCTCACCGACATCAAGAGAGGCGATCTCCGGCTCGAGAGCTTCAAGAAAGTCCTTTTCGAGAAATTCGCCAAGAAGTATCTCGACTATAAAAAAGCAAATAAAAGACGCTCATGGGAAAGAGATGAGATCAGCCTGGACCACCTCAAAAAGCACTTCAAGGGAATCCCCCTCTCAAAGATAACCGTAGCGCAGATTGAGGCATACAAGAAAGCTAGGCATGGAAAGGTGAAAGACCCCACCATCAACAGAGAGCTCGCCTGTCTCAGAAACCTTTTCACGATCGCAAAAAAGCTGGGAGATTTCAACGGCAAGAATCCTGTCATGGAGGTTGATTTCTTCAAAGAGCCGAAGCGAGAAGAATACATACTGAATAAAGATGAGATTGACCGACTTATTGAGGTTGCAGCGAACCATCTCAAACCAATCATAATCTTGGCACTGAATACGGGGCTTAGGCGGTCAGAAATCCTAAGCCTTAAATGGGCTGACATCGACTTTGAAAAGAATGAGATTTTCGTTAAGAAGACGAAATCAGGCAAATCTCTCAGAATCCCCATGAATCCTTTTTTAAAAGACCTGCTGTGTGGACTTGAGCACGGGAACGATTATATTTTCTACAATCCCAAAACAAAGAGCTGGATCAGAAACATTAAGACAGCCTGGAGGACGGCCAGGAAAGAGGCGAAGCTGCCAAAATCTTTTCGATTTCATGATCTCCGGCACTGTGCGGGAACTTATATGATCCAGGGAGGCGTGGATATCATCACGGTAAAAGAGATCCTGGGTCATGCATCGGTGAGAACCACAGAGAGGTATCTCCACACCACGACTGAGAATAAGAAAAGGGCTGCCAATGTACTAGGGGCAATCTTCGACCCAAAGCTGAATCACGTGGACACCTCATGGACACCAGGGGGGGACGAAGAGGCCGAAACTGCTTTAGAATCAAATCATTAGGCGAAAAAGCCCCGGGACTGTGGATCCAGAGGTTGGGGGTTCGAGACCCCTCGCTCACCCCACCTTAAAATCAGCTTTTCCCCTGGTAATTCCTTGAATTTTTAATTTTTCGGTTTTCAATCCTGTTACCGTATTTTCAGCGTAATTCAACTATTTTTGTTAGAAATCTGTGAGATGGGGAGAGGCCTATCTTTCAATTGACACTCCCCTGATAAATTATTATCCTATTGAGAAGTAAGCTGAGGGAAAGTAATGGGAGTAAAGTGTCCTAAATGCAACACTGATAATCCCGACACCCAGAAATTCTGTGGTGAGTGTGCCACACCCCTTCCTTCATCTGAAGAAGTCTCTGTTGCCCGTACTAAAACTCTCGAAACTCCTGTCCAAAGGCTAAAAAAGGAAACTACATTTGCAGAGAGATATGAAGTCCTAGAAGAACTCGGGAAAGGAGGTATGGGAGAAGTCTACAGAGTGAAGGATAAGAAATTAGACGAAGAGATTGCGTTGAAAGTATTAAAAACTGAAATAGCAGCTGATAAGGGCATGATAGAACGTTTCAAGAATGAACTGAAGTTTGCTCGTAAGATTGCTCACAGAAATGTCTGCAAGATGTACGACCTCAATGAAGAGGAAGGAATGCCGTATATAACAATGGAGTATGTTAAAGGTGAGGATTTAAAGAGCCTCATCAGAAAGAAAGAAAAGTTAACAGAAGGGGAAGTGATTACCATAGCCAAACAGGTTTGTGAAGGGCTAGCAGAAGCTCATGGGTTGGGAGTTGTACATCGTGATTTAAAGCCCCAGAACATTATCATAGACGAAAAGAGCAACGCAAAAATCATGGACTTTGGTATAGCTCGCTCAATTGAAGCACCAGGTATAACTCAGACAGGAGTGATAATAGGCACACCTGATTACATTTCGCCAGAGCAAGCAGAGGGAGAGGAAGTAGACCGGCGTTCTGACATCTATTCATTGGGTGTAATTCTCTTTGAGATGGTGACAGGCAGTGTTCCATTTAGGGGAGATACTGCTTTCAGCGTTGCTCTTAAGCATAAGACAGAAGCACCTCAATATCCGAGGAAACTTAATCCTCAGGTTTCAGAAGATCTAAGTCGTTTAATTCTGAAATGCATGGAGAAGGATAAGGAGAAAAGATATCAAAGTGCTCGTGAAGCACATTCTGCATTGGACAGAATCGAAAAAGGAATTCCTCTTGAAGAAACTCCCTCCAAGGTGAAGTCTATTTTTTTCTTTTTAAAAGAAAGAAAAATAATTGGAACCCTAGCCGCTTTCATCGGTGCTGGCGTGGCGATTGTGGAATTTGTCCACCATATTATAATTAACCATTACGACTTTCCCAAGAAAACTCTGGATATCACCATCGTAACCCTTCTTAGTGCGATGATTTGCACCCTAATTTGGCGTTTTTTTAGTGGCATAGAAAGGAAAAAGAGAAAGTTAAAAATTGAGTACGTTGTGATTCCGGTAATCATTTTGATTACAGCTTTTTTTGATATACAGCTTGTGCAGAAAATTAGTATATCTGAGGAAGAAGTAACTCGTGAAGTAATCACTCCCATCCAAAAGCAGCTCACTTTTACTGGGAATGTATCTTATTCTGCTATAGCCCCTGATGGAAAATTTATTGCTTATGTTGATCGCATAACCCCTGTTAAAGTGAAAGTAGTAGTGCATGACTTGATTAGCGGAAATTCCATTGAAGTTTTTAATGCAGAATCATGTTCGAATTTATGTTGGTCACCTGACAGCTCTGAGCTCGCCTTTAGCGCATCAACGCAAGATTATGGATTGAAGACTTTTATTATTTCCCGGCTTGGTGGATCACCTCAGATTTTGGATAGCATGCCGAATTTGGATTGGTCACCTGATGGATCTATTTTTGTTTATAGTTACGAAAGAGATAAACAGATTAGATTTTTAAATAGAACAACAGGTGATTCAACTTCTATTCCTATAAAAGGTAGATTCGATTTCATTCGGGGGCTTGATTTTTCACCCTCAGGAAATTTAATAACATTCACAACATATGATTTGAGTAATGATTATTCTGCAATTTGGACAATCACAACTGATGGAAGTAAACAGCACAAGATTGTTGAAGACAAAGTTCGACTTTCTTCACCACGTTGGTCTCCCACAGGAAATGCAATTTATTATCTTCGTCTTGAAGAGAAAGAAGGTGAGTTGTGGAAGATTTCTGTTTCGAAAGAATCAGGAAAGTCCAAAAAATCTTCATATCAGGTACTATCTGGAATGCAAGCTGGATTATATTTTTCAATAACAAATGACAGCAACAAGTTGTTGTATTTACGACATACCTCTTCTGGTAACCTATGGCTTCTTAGTATTGAAGGGGCAGAAAAACAACAGACAATAAATAAGAAGCAGATTACAACTGGTAATCTTTATCATCGCCATCCCAGCATTTCGCCTGATGGAAGATTCGTTGCATATTCCAAGGGAGATCATAGTTCAACAAATATTTATGTTATGCCAATAGAGGGAGGGAATCCTAGGCAAATCACTTTTACAAATTCTCATAAAATCTGGCCGGTTTGGTCTCCTGATGGAAAAGAAATCGCATTTGGCTCCGATCTGGGGGGAGTCTACAAGTTATGGAAAGTAAGTGCTAATGGTGGAACTCCACATCAGTTTGAGGATAGTGAACTTCACTCATTTGCTTGGCTCTCTTGGTCTCCAGGATCAAATATTCTTTATTTCAGACCAGATGAGAAAACCGGCTGTTTTCTCAATCCAGCTACTGGAGAAGAGAGCTTAATTACGGAAGGAGATATAACGGGAGGTGATTCAAATGTATTAATAGTAGGACCTCCTCTTTATTCGCCAGATGGAAAGAGAATAGTCATTTGTATACGTGAATTTCCAGGCTTATACATTGTTACTCTTAAAGATTTCTCTAGAGTATTGATTAAAGAGAGCTATTTTTATCCTTTAGGATGGTCATCAGATGGAGAGTGGATTTATGGCATAGACTCTCAAAAATTTTTAAAATTTGTATTTGAACTACGAATGATATCAATTAATAATAAACGGCTTAAAACAGTGCTTTCAATGCCTTTTGTATCTGAAACATACAGACCGCTATTTGAAGAAACAAGCATGGCATCAAACGGAAAACATTTTGTTTTTCCTGTCTTTAAAGAGCCGGGAGATCTCTGGGTAGTGGAGAATTTTGACCCAGAAATAAAATAGTTATACGAAGAAAAGCTAAACCATGAGAACATAACGAAAAATTCTCGATCTCTGGAAAGACGCTGAACCTGGTATTGCCGAGGCTGGCTGGTTAAAAAGCCGAATCTCCTAAAGCCCTAGCTTACCTGGATTGATAAAGACCGAAGAGGGGATGATCCCCAACTAGTACCTCACATAGCAATTTTTTTCTATAATTCTGTTTACCACTCTTCCGAATGGTTTGGTATTAGGTATAGTTAGATCGTCCAAATTTGAAGCATAAAGTCTCTCTATAATTGTGTGTGTGTCAAGAGGCGTGTAGTTTTACGCAGTAAATCGGCGTATAGTTTTACGCACTCTGAGGGTCTTGTATTAGGATCCATTGCTTAGTTTTTCTCCTTCTGCGGTCTTTGGATCATCTCATTAAAATCTTTTAGCCGATAACTTTGCCCATCGATATTGAAGATATGGGCTCTATGGAAAAGCCTGTCCAAAATGGCCGTGGTTGCCATCTCATCAGCGGCAAAGATATGGACCCATTGTTTCACTGACCGGTTGGAGGTGATGATCGTACTGGCTCTCATGTAGCGAGCGGAGATAAATTGAAAAAAGAGATGCGTCTCGTTTCGGTCAAGCACCTGGTAGCCGAGCTCATCGACGACCACAAGTGCGTTTTTAACGTAGCCCCGGCCTCGTTGTTTGGCCACAGGAACATCCGCTCTTCTCTTCAGCTGCAATAACAGCTCCTCAACTGTGTAATAGCTCGCACTGAAGCCCAGTTCTATGGCTCTTACGGCCAATGCGGCAGCCAGGTGGGTTTTTCCCACCCCGGGAGGGCCAAAAAAAAGGATGTTTTCGTGGCGGCGGATGAACTCACATGTGGCTAGATGATCTATCTTGGACTTGTCCGCCGAAGGCTGAAAGAGAAAATCAAAATTATCCAGATGCATTCCTTTGGGAAGTCCTGAGACCTTCAATGAGGCGGCGATCCGGCTCTCTTCCCGAGCCTCAACTTCGAGTGTTAAGAGCTTTTCAAAAAAGTCCAGTGCACTGCTCTTTTTTTTTGTTGCCTCATCAAAAAGCTCAGAGATTAGCGGTAATGTATGATTCATTTTCAACTTCTCCATCTTTTGCTGGATCTGCTGGATACTCATACGCTTCTCCTTTGGATGATCTCTTGGTAGATTTGAACCTGCCGCTGTGCCACCTCCAGAGCCCATTGACGGACCGTGTCACTGAGATAGACATCTTTATCGGCAATCGCCTGTTCAGAGAGCATTACTATACCCTTAGATTCTGGAAGGTAAGGAAAGTGTCCGATCTGCTGGCCCTCATGATAGACCTTGATTTCTTCCCCTGTATTTATACACAGAACGCTTCTATCGCGGTATTCGCCTCTAACCTGATAGTAGTTGCCATCAAAATAAACGATTCCATCCCGCTTGACCGTTGTTCGCTTCTCCTTGAGCGGAAAAACAGGAAAATTATCAGGAAGTGGTTTGAGATGTTCTTTCTCGTAGGCAAAACTCTCCTCAACAGAAAGACCCGTGGCCCCACACCGCCACTGCTTCTCCAACTTCTGAACCTCTGCGTCTATCTGTTTCTGAAGATCCGTCATATCGCGAAACATCCGATGTTTAAAATCCATCCGGGAAAAAACATCCCGTATGCGTTTTTCTATTTTTCCCTTGTCCTGCGGTGTCCCAGGTCGGGAGGGAAAGACATCCATCTCCAACCCGGATATATATCTCTTGTAACTCTCATTGAGAACCGATCGGGCCCCTCTCCATTTCACAACAGACGATTTCAAACAATCAGTCCTTATTACCTTAGCAAGGCCACCAAATGCCAGAAACGCTTTCTGATGAGAGTGGATAAACGCAGCAAGATCCTTCTTCTCGCTGACCCGTACAACCATCTTACGGCTGAATCCCAGATTGAAACACAACACCTGGACCTTTACCCAACAGCCAAGTCTGCCCATCTGAACCAGGACATCCTCTTTCCAATCAACAAAAAGAAGAGCCCCTGGAGGGGTCTCTATTCTTATCCAGGCTCCCTTCTTGTGAAGTTGTGGAAAATGCTTACGCACATACCGCCGGAAAGCATCATAGGAGCGCTCATACCCATTGTCTCTCTGCAGCCAGCTGTAAAGTGTTTTCAGTGCTGGCCGACGCCGGCTGTCCTCATAATCTTTTATCCATTGAGCGACAACCTCATGAAAGCGATCAAGAGCCGAAGCCTTCCTCTTCCGTCCATCCCCGCCGCCCGATCGATCGCGCTTTATCCTGTAGCGAACGGTCCCCTCGCACACTTTAAGCCTACGGGCAATCTCTCGGTTGCTGTATTTTACTTTTTTCATATTCATGATAAAATCATCGTCATCAGGCGAAAGCCTTGATCGTGGCATCCATTCCTCCTCTTATTTTGTTGGTACTTTTTAAGAGAGGAGGATGCCACATTAAAAACCTTTTTAAAACCTCAATTGAGGGCCGTTGTCTCATCTCAACGACAATTAAAATTCCCGTTTTATGCTCAATATGCAGCAAGTGAACCGTTCCTCTAAAAAACGAGTCTCTCAGAGACCGTATAAGCCAAGATCTTAAATTGATCCAAGGAAATGTATAGGCGTAAGTGCGTAAAACTATGCGCCGATCCGTGCGTAAATTATCACGCCTCTGGACAAATTTTTAAAGGGATGCTAAAAAAGTCCTTTGGTTCCGGAAACATATCTAACATTTTTGCAATTGCACAAGCGAAAATAATTGCGTATATGATTTCTAAAATTTCAATAAATCTATTTCTACTTCCCTCTTTATTTTTCATTATTCCCCCTTTGAAATCCTGAAAAGAATTAGTGATTTTATTAAATTATCTTCCAAATCCTAAGGGCAACTTAAATTTCAGCTTTTTTGCCATCTCTTTCAAGGCACCATAACCATTAGGACAAACACCTTTCATTATGACTTTTTCTTTATAACCATATCTGTTTACAGTGACTATAAGACCTGGGACATTATCTTCCCAACTTTCTATAAATTTCCAATTTCCATCTTTAGTCGGATTAACTTCATCAGGAAATGCAGTTAGAACCTCTTCCACCCTCCCTTCTTTAAATGCAGGACAGAATCTATATGGATATAGATTTTTCTCAAGTTCGTGACGTATTCTTTCTTTGTCAAATCGCCAAGTTCCTTTTTTATCAGTAAAATTTCCCCAGCAGAACCAATCATCATTCTCTCTAAAATAAAGTCCAGAGTTTATACATCCCCAAATATTATGTTGCCATTCGTTCTCATATCCAAAGCAATATAATTCTGGCTTATAACTGGCTTGTTTTTTCCCGTAACACCAAGTAAAGGAAAACACTGTATCCCACGGAACTTTTTCACCGTCTACATAAACTATTCGACTTCTCCAGCCCTTTAAGTATTCAGCAAGTTTTGATGCGAGCTCCATCTCTTCTAAAGAAAAGGTAACTCGATGAATTGCCTTCTTTCCATCTCCAAATTGACTAAATGATGGATATTTTTTCGCCTCTTCCACCGCAAATTCAAATGTTTGAGAAGATGAATATGGAAATTCAATAGTAACGCCAAACGAAGGAATTTCCGTTTTGTGCGCTTCTTTAAAACCACTCTCTTTTTCCTCTGGTTTTGGCTGAACTTTTAGCTTCATCGAATTCCCGCACTTCTGACAAAAATTAGCATCTTTCTCGTTTTCAAATCCACATTCCAGGCATACTCTTTGTTTCTGTAAGTCTTTTCCACATCCAGGACAGAATAAGAAATTATCTTGCAATGTAAAACCACAATTTTCGCAAATATTATTATTACCCATGAAACACCCCTTAAGAAATGAATTATACTACACGGAATATTTTTAAAGTCAACCAGTATTATTACTATGCTTACGAGAAAATTTTCTGAACAGAAACGTCATAAATAATGAGGCGACTTTTCACCTTTTGTGCTATTCTTTTTTGTTTTGGAAAGCCAGGGCTCTAGGGGATTTGGCTTTTGCTTATCTTAAAGATTTTTCTTCTTATATATTCTTTGATTCTTTAATTTTTTCATCTAACAGTGAGATTATTTTAGTGCAATATGAATCAGCGGATACAAAATCATTAATCAACAAATCTAAAACGTAGATAATCCTCTTCGATGCTCGGTTCACATCACTACTAATACCTTTGAGATTTTCAACTACATTTCGATATTCACGAATTCCCTCTAAACATTTATTGTTTACTACCTTAAGCCCTTTAATTGTATTATTATATTTAATAATCGCTTTTTTATCTTCTTTAGTTTTTATAATAGCTACTCGTATAAATCCAGCTGTATTTTCTACGAATTCATTCCAAGCTGAATGTAATTTGGGTTGCTCTTCCTCAATTTTTTTTGCATACAAATTCATATCATAGGCAGTAGCTTTTGTAAGCTTATACATTTTTGAAGCAGTACCTGGAAGACTGCTACTCTGTATTTTCTGAGCTTCTTGAGTGCGCTTTCGCATTTTTTCACCAATTACTTCCATCGCTTCAGTTATCCCTGCTGTACAATCTTTCAGCTTTTGCATTGATTTTTCGCTTAGATACACAAAATCCCAAATTCCTTTTTCTTCTAACTCTTCTTCAATTGAAGATTCGCTGGCTTCTTCCTTTTCTGCCGAAATCTCTGTGTAAATTTTCTGCTTAAAAAAGTCAGAATTAAGAAAGTCAGAAATTGGATTGCTAAATTCTAGTTTCCCCGTTTTTGCCCTTTCTCCTCTAACCTTAAGTTTTTCCGTTAATTTTGGAGTCTCCTTAAAATGCGTCGAATATTGAATTACACGATAAGATGCTAAATCAAATGGAACTTCATCAATTGATTGTGCAATTATAATTACAGGCTTCTGTAATGAATGAGCTATTCCAAGCTCATAAAAAACGTTTGCATTTAGGCTGGTTAAATCGGCAATTATTAAATCTGCCCTTGCAATGCTTCTTACAATATCTTTTAATATATTTTGATGACTAACTATATCATCAGCACGCTTGACATCATATCCAACTGCTTCAAATGCAGGCTTTATTAGGTCGGTATAAACTGCATCAAACTCCTTATCAAATGGCATTAAGACAAATGCGTTTAGTTTACTTAATTTACTATTCATACCTCTATTTCATCACCTCCGATATTGATTTTCCCTCCAATGCTACATGAGAGCTTTGGAGTGATTTTACGCTCAGGTGTCCATGAAGTCAAGGGAGGTTCAGAGGCTTTTGTTTTTTAACGGCTTTCTGTAAAATAGACATACATCTGACAAAAGGGAGTTTACAATGTGGCTATGCTTAGCTAAATTTTTTGATACCTATGGCAATATGATCTCTACTGTAGCCTTATTAGCTACTCTCTGTGTAATCATTTGGTATGCATGTGAGACAAGGGGATTGAAAAAAGAGACTGTCAAGCAAACAAAGATAAATCAGAGACCTTTCATTACGCTTTCGGCTGAAACAAAGTATAAAAACAGTGGACTAGGTGTTGCTCTTAATATCGAAATCAAATCCTTTAGACACAATGAGTATACAGTCACATTCGATAAAGATAAAGTACCTGTATTAGGCTCAAAAGATGAAAGCATTTCAAGCTTATATCCAACATTCACTGACGATGCAGGTCGAGAGCATACAAGACCCTCAATCCCTTTTATTCTTGAAGAACTAAAAGATAATGAATCAGTTCAAGTCTACGAATTTGAAATAAATTATGAAGACTTCGAGAAAAACCGCTATAAGACTTTAGTAAAACTAAGCAAGGAAGGGATTGAATACCTAGGCACTGATGAAGTCTAGACCAAATCTTCTTCAGTTTCTATACGTACTTTGCAAGCAGTTTCAACTGTGTTAGTACAATGAGTGAGCCCAGGTCGACTAAAAAGGGTGTACTGATGGATTTACTCGACAAGATCAATTGGTGGCAGGACAGCGTCGAAGTGCTGACCTTCCTATTTGACAAGTGGCATCCTCGTAATTGCAAGAACGAGAAAGATTACGAGAATTCGCTGTACTCCTTCCTCATTAAAAAACTCAAAGGCCACCAAATTACTAAGCAATATGCTATAGGTCGATTCCGTGCAGACCTTGTTATTGATAACAAGTTGATAATCGAAATCAAATACAACTTGAACACACCTGGGAAGTACCGAAGCCTGCTGGGACAGTTGGCGGAGTACAAACAGTGGGGTGGCCGAATCATCTTAATCCTGGTTGGAAAGACAGACCCGGACTTAAGGGAGCGATTAAGCTCCTACTTAGAGAAAGAAGGTTTTTATGCCACTTATTTTTTTGAGAGAGACAAGGTTACGGTATATGAGAAATAGAAAACGATCCAAACACCAGTTGTCCTGGAATAGATATTGAGTCCAACGTTTACCTTTAGATATGCCTTTTCTAAAATCCGTGTGGACACGGTGTGGACAAAATGACACAAAATGGCTCAGTTTAGATGACTCAGGCTAAAACAAAATCAGGATTTTACAGGGGTGAGATGGTGGAGCTGATGGGATTTGAACCCACGACCTCTTGACTGCCAGTCAAGCGATCTTTATATATACCTCTCCCCACGTCACATCTGCGTCACAGATTTTGCTGAAACTTGCCTAATTATGGATACGGTTGACTACATGGAAGATTTGAATTTCCTCAAAAAATGGTTCCCCGGGTAGGACTCGAACTTACAAACAAGAGTGTTTCTGAATTTTCTGATAACTACTTTGCAGGCGGTAAGTTTGAAATACAAATATCTCTTGCGATGAGACACAGCCGTGGAATCATAGCCCTATTCTCCGGCGTAACTGGCACCGGAAAAACTATGGCTGCCGAGATGCTTACTAACCACTTTAAACTTAATCTATTCCTTATCTTCCTCTTGGCCGTAGTGAGCAAATATATTGGCGAAACCGAAAAGAACCTGCAAAAGCCATTTGATACCACAGAACAGAAAGGGCATATCATGTTTATTTACGAAGCCGATTCCCTGTTTTTAAACGGTCTGAGGCGAAAGATAGTCAAGACCGCTATGCCAACATCGAAATCAACTACCTGCTGCAGTTTATAGAAGATTACTGGGGACTGGCCATCCATGTTACTAACGTGTAGCCACAGCCTTACCCGGCTTTCTTATAGCACGGAGAGTTTCCTTTTTATGATTCCTTTGCATGGTCAAGGAAATGGTAGAAGTTTTTCCCGGCTCAGACTAACAAAAAGAATCCTAGCATCAGTATTCTATCCCGGCTTGAGATTCAAGGAGCAAGCATCAGTAACATTGTCTTGAATGTCACTTTCACGGTATCGGATGATGGCCATATAATCAAGACGAGATAGACTGCAGACCTCTCCTCACGTCACAAATACATCACAACTTGTGTCCTTAATCTCATCATCTAAGAATTTTTTCTTATAAGAAAAATATAGATAAATGGTTTAAATACAAGACTGAATTTTGAAAAGCTCGGAAGCGAAGAAAGCACTATGGATTTCTGGTGCTCTTAGTGTTATGAATTAGCTTTACCTCTAGATTTAGTTCCTATTGCTTTCTCGACTTGTTTCCAAAGCTTCTCCGATATTATCGGAGACTCCTCGTTTTGCTTTCTCCATCGGTTGCGGAAGGATTCAAGAACTTTTTCAAAATTTTCTTTAGGAGGAAACTTCATATACTGTTCAATCTCTGTTCTCAAGTCACCATATTTAACTGCTGCTATCTTATGTTTATCAGAACGCTCTGAGTATCCTAAAAAGGTGTTTAAGCTTGTAAATACAGCTGCACTTATACTAAACAAGCCTACTAGAATCTCAATGTAAATGCTTGTTGATTCTTGGAGAGTTGCAAAGATTGTAGTCCCAACAATCGTAGAAAGAATAATAGCAGGAATTCCTAGATAACGATTCAATTTTTCGTAGTTAGCTGCAGCTGTATGATGAGCAAAGTGCGAACGTCTTACACGGAAGTGCCATTCTTTCAACATTTGGTGTTTATTCATGGATTTATCCTCCTAAATAGATATTATAATTCTCTTGATAACACGAAAAAAAACCTTAGTTTTTCCTCTCCTCTTTGCTATTTCTCGGCATATAATTATCGAAAAACATAGTTTGTTGTCAAATAGTAAATGAACAGATTCCTCCCCGCGTCACAAACACGTCACAAAAAATGCCTAAACCTGCTTAATTATGGATACGGTTGACAAAGTGAAAGTAAGGATTTTATAGGGGTAGAACGGTTTTTCCTCTGGACTTCAAAACCATAGAGCAATGGGTTCGAGACCCCTCGCTCACCCATCCTCTTTTACATAAATATAATCTGGTCTATTGATCCTTAACCCAGCCAGGCTCTTCCTCGCATCAACCTCATGAATACCTACAGAAAGTAATCTGTCTTTATCCAGTCTTCTTTTTTTTCTTTTCAATAAAAGGAACGCCGTGTGTCATCCATTCGGGAGCGGGGTTGTCCATCAGGTAGTGATC
>Ga0209636_10002036_pt1 | contig 20473 bp, 29 predicted proteins | sample DeeMarSWOR152_54_FD_187464 | JGI IMG/M metagenome (GOLD analysis project Ga0209636, IMG submission 187464) | Marine sediment microbial communities from White Oak River estuary, North Carolina - WOR-1-52-54 (SPAdes) (version 2) | ecosystem: Environmental > Aquatic > Marine > Intertidal zone >...
CAGATTTGGTTTTTATTACTTGTGGTTTGGGGGGCGGAACAGGAACTGGCTCCTGCCCTGTAGTAGCAGAAACTGCAAAGAAACTCGGTGCAATCACTATAGGAGTAGTTACTCTTCCGTTCTCGATGGAAGGGCAACAGAGAATGAACAATGCAAAAGACGGTTTAGAGAATTTAATGAAAATGGTTGATACTATCATTACTGTTCCAAATGACAAGTTATTGGAAATAGTACCTGATGTCAGTTTGGCAACAGCATTCAAAGTCGCTGATGAAATACTAGTAAACTCAGTCAAAGGTATAACAGAACTCATAACTAAACCAGGTCTAATTAACTTAGATTTGGCTGATGTTAGAACAGTGATGAGTAATGGTGGTTTGGCAATGATAGGCATGGGCGAATCAGACACAGAAAACAGAGCGATAGAGGCTGTTGAGAAGGCTTTAACAAATCCATTGTTGTCATTGGAAATTGATGGTGCAACTGGTGCATTAATCAACGTGACAGGTGGACCTGACATAACGATAAAAGAAGCACAAGAGATAGTTGAAGGTGTTTCAAGCAGACTATCACCAGACGCGAAGATAATCTGGGGAGCACAAATCGCTCAAGAATTACATGACACAGTAAGGACTTTAGTGATAGTGACAGGAATAAAACAGGCTGAAGAAATTGTCACAGAAAGATTGTTTAAACCTAGAAAGAAAGAGATCGAACAGGAACTTGGCATTGAGTTTGTCTGATTTTAAGTTCTTTTTAAATAACTTAATTATATTTAGGACAGAGAATAAATTCTATGATTATGTGGTTGTATGAAAATAAACATAAGGGGAACTTTAGGCAAGTATAAACGCGTACTGATACTTGCACGCAAACCAGATTCGAAAGAATTGAAGGATACTGCAAGGATTTGCGCCGTGGGTGTCTTTATAATAGGCATCATGGGCTTCGTATTTTATGTAATTTCTGTCTTAGGTGGGGCTTGAAGTGATATACGCGATCAAAACGATCATTGGAAGGGAAAACGTCGTCCTTGAGGCAATGGCAGGAAAGGCTAAAGCTCAATCATTGGACATCAAGGCTTTGGTTCATCCTGAGGAGATAAAGGGATACGTCTTCGTTGAGGGGGAGTTAAAGGATGTTGAAAGTATGATAAAGGAAATACCTCATGCTAGAGGAATATTAAGAAAACCGGTTTCAATATCAGACATCAAGAGATTCTTACAGCCGAAAAAAGTCAAGATAGAGATAAATGATGGTGATATTGTAGAAGTGATAGGCGGACCATTCAAAGGAGAGAAGGGGAAAGTTACAAGATATGATAGCGACAAGGGTGAAGTGACGATCGAACTCATAGAGATTACAGTCCCAATACCTGTCACTGTAAATGCTGGTTTGGTCAAGGTGATAAAGAAGGTTGAGTGAATGGCACAAAGGGTTATTAATGTATTGATAGATGGTGGAAAGGCAACGCCAGCACCACCGCTGGGCCCAAGCCTAGCGCAGTACAAAGTAAACATCGGTAAAATCATTCAGGATTTGAATGAAAAAACAAAGGAATATGCTGGGATGAAGGTTCCTGTAAAGATTATCATAGACGATGCAACAAAGGAATATAGGTTTGAAATTGGTACTCCACCTGTTTCTTCTTTGATGAGAAAGGAGTTGGGACTAAGTAAGATTGCCCCAGAAAAGAAAGAAGAGGAAAAGGTTGAGGGGAGCGAAGAAGAAGGAGAGGTAGAAGAAAAAAAGATGGTAGAAGAAAAGGAAGAAGTAGAAGGAGAGGTTGTCGAGAAACCGAAAGAAGAAAAACCGAAAGAACGTGAAATAATCGGGAACTTGACGATGGAGCAGATTCTAAAAATAACGAAAATGAAGAAGGATAGTTTGCTCGCCAAGGATGGAAAGAAGGCAGTCAAGGAAATTGTAGCTTCAGTCGTTAGCATGCCATTGACCATAGAAGGAAAAACACCCAAAGAAATTTTGAAGGAAATAGATGAGGGGAAGTACGACGACAGTATTTCTAAATCTGGTTTATGATCATTTAACTGATTTTTCCTTTTTTCTTGATATCAAATAAGCGAAACCGAAAAAACAAAATAAGAAAATAAGACCGAAAACGGATGATGATATATCTTCGAATTTTGTTCCCTCCAAAATCCATAACATTATCAGACTAAATAACATCAACAAACCTAACTTTACAAAATCGTTTTTCGCCAATCCACTGAGTCTTATGCCCATAATAGCGAAAAGAAAAACAAGCATACCACCGAAACCTATGATTTCAACGGACTTACCAACAAAACTCAAAAAGAATGATTCAGCTAGACCGGTTCTAACGATATACAATGTTCCTAGAACGCCCATACTCATTGCTATTAAAACAGAAGATTTTCTCTGGTCCGGAAATATCCTTGAAAGCAAAGCAAATATTACACCAAAGTAAATTATAAACGGTGTGAAGTATACGTAAACCCAATAGTGCCAATCGATTATCATCAAGAATAGATATGGTATTTCTGGTAAAAGTATTTTAGTTAACTACTTATCTTTTCCTTTCTATTTAGTAACTCGTATGAGAGCCAGTGTTTTACTTTTTTGGTTTGTGTGGTTTATGTCTCTTCTATTCTTACTAGTAAGTGCTTTCAGTTATGAAATGTCTGTTATCATCCCTTTATTACTTTTGTTTTTTTTGACTGCAATTACGATGTATTCGCAAACTTCTTACAAAAGACGTTTTCGTAGACTTGCTTTAATGGTAAAAAACATAGATTTCAAGCCTTTAGAAAAGGAATTAACAAGAATAGGAAATGTGGCTAAGGAATGGGATTCGCGGGTTTCCGGTTTAGAGGAAAAATTGAATGGGTTTGAAAAGTACAAGATGGAACAAGAACAAAAATATAGGGATTTGGTTAGAAAATTTCTAGAAGTGGATAACAAGTTGAACAAAAAATACAAATTACTTGGTGAAACAATCATAAAGTTGAGTAAAGAAGGTAAAAAAGGTTAGCCACAAGTCACATCCACATTTTCTTCAACATAAACTTGCGGGCAATTACCTGGGGTGACTCTGATTGTTGTAACCTTTGCCCCCTCAGAACAGTAAATATCTTTATCGCAAAAGTATGTTAATATTGCTTGTCCCCCTGGGCCCAAAACATTGGTTGAGTTGGGTCCGCCTGTGCTGTTCTGGTAAAAGGTGTTGTTTACTCTAGCCAAAACCGAAAAATCATACAAGTCTATAAATCCTATGTTATTTATCGCTATCTTTAATTCTTCAGTTGAATTAGAGCAGATGACGTCGACAACATCCAATAGAGCATTGGTGCATTCTATCTGTTTTTCTCCTCCTTCCTCTATTTCTTCTTGTTGCGATCTAATCATTGAAATAAACCAACTGCTTATCAATGCTACGACAGCTATCGCTAAACCTATCAACATAACCGTTGCTATTAGGGGGGATATGGCTTTTCTCAAGGTATCACTAATTGTAATTCTGTTTCTTTGAATAAATATTTTCCTTCATCTATCAGACCGATTAATTTTATATTTTCATCTACTGATAAAAACGAAACCTTTTTAAGTATTAAACGATAACATTCTTTAACCCGATAGAACTGCGGAGGCAGGAGGGAAATGGCAATTCTAGAAAAAATAAAGGAATTGAAGGAAAAATCCAAGAAAAGAAACTTCTTACAGAGATATGATTTGATAGTAAACTTGAAAGAGTTGGACCTTAAAAAAACAGAAAATAAGATCAACGAAATCCTTGTCCTTCCCAAAGGCACGGGCAAAATCGGTGCTGTAACTCTATTCTCTGACAGTACTAAAAAGATGGAAGGTTGCAGGATAGTCACAGCCTCTGAGATAGAAGAATTGGGAAAAAACAAGAAGGGATTGGATGAGCTAATTTCTGAGACTCAAATTTTTTTATCAGAACCGAAGTTGATGCCTGTTGTCGGTAAACATTTAGGTAAATTTCTTGCACCAAGGGGACTGATGCCTAAACCAGTGATGGGGGGTGTTGAGGACATGATAAAGGATTCTGCCAAAGGTATAAAAATAATCGTCGATAAACAAGCGGTCATACATACGATAGTTGGCTCAGAAAACATGGATGACAAAGATGTTGAAGAAAACATTCGTGCAATTTTAAGCTTCTTAGAAAAGAAACTCCCGAAAGGAAAGAATAACATAAGGAATGTTTACCTAAAACTGACGATGAGCCACCCAGTAAAACTCGAGGTAAGATGAAATGGTTAGTGAAAGGAAAAAGAGTGAAGTGAAGGAAATAAAAGAACTGATTGAGAAATACTCAGTCATTGGAATATTGGATTTATTCAAGATGCCATCAAGACAGCTACAATCGATAAGAAAGAGTCTTAGGGATAAGGCTTTCATAAAAATGAGTAAGAAAAGGGTCATATCGCTAGCCATAAAAGACATTAAGGATAAGAAGAATTTGGAAGGTTTGAATGAATTAGAACCTAACGAACCAGCAATCATTTTTACGAACATGGATCCATTCAAATTATTCAAAAACTTGAAAACTAGTAAATCACCGACTTATGCTAAGACAAATGATATTGCTCAACATGATATTGTCGTTAATGAAGGTCCTACAAGCCTTATGGCAGGACCAGCAATAGGGGAATTACAAAGGGTTAAACTGCCAGTAGTAGTTAAAGAGGGTAAGATTCACGTTAGGGAAAACACTGTTGTAGTAAAAAAAGGTGAAAAAATATCAGAAGTGTTGGCCAATGTTCTTAAAAAATTGGACATACAACCCATGGAGATTAGTATTAATTTGTTGGGAGTATGGGAAAACGGGATAATTTATAGACAAGAAGTATTGGATATCGACGAGGAAGAATACTTACAAAATTTAAAGAAAACCTATTTAAATGCTCTAAACCTATCTGTCAATGTTCGTTACTTCAACAAGGAATCTATAAAAATATTACTTCAAAAAGCATATCAAGAGGGGAAATCTCTTGGCATCAACGCCAACATATTGGATGTTGGTATAGTTGAGGATTTGGTTAAAAAAACAAACATACAGGCAAGCAACCTAAAAATGATGTTGAAAATTTAGGAGGTGTATGAATTGGAATACATATACAGTGCGATGTTGCTAAATTCAGTCGGGCAGAAAATAACTGAAGAAAATGTAAAAAAAGTTTTAACGAGTGCAGGCGCTAAGGTTAATGAGGTGAAGGTAAAGGCCTTAGTTAGTGCATTGGAAGGAGTAAAGATAGATGAAGTCATAAAACAAGCTTCAATTCCAGTTGTATCAGCCCCAGCACCCAGTAAAGAAGAGAAGGTCGAGGGAAAGAAAGAAGAGAAACCAGAAGAGACTGAAAAGAAAACTGAAGAAGCAGCCTCGGGATTAGCAAGTTTGTTTGGTTAGATTGGATGAATAAGTTATTTAAACTGGCCGAAGAAATAAAAGACAAAAGTTTAAGAAACAAAGTTTTAGGTTTTTTAAAAGACTTGAGACTATCTAGCAAAGAATTCAAAAAATATCCTAAAGAAAAGATGGAGAAGGCAGGTAGTTTATTCGTTGTACCCAGTTCTGGTTTGGGGCCGATAGAAAGAGATGTTGTAAATCATACAGTCGCTTTAACTGAATTGTGTTTAAAGGCTATCGAAATTTTCAAGAAGAATTATGGTTTAGAACTAAAGAAGGATTTTCTGATTGCAGCCTCTATTCTACATGACACAATGAAAGTTTTCGAGTACAAGAGAGACAAAGATGGTGATTTAGAGCCGACTGGTATTATGCTTGATCATACTATGCTCGCCGTTGCTGAATTGTACGCAAGAGATTTCCCTGAAGAAGTGATACACATAATTGCATCGCATTTCGGTGAAAGTGGGCCAACACCCCCAAGGACATTTGAAGCCGTGATATTCCACCATTTGGATAGTTTGAGTTCTTTGGTAGAATATTACCACAAGGGAAAGAAGAAGCTAGATCGTCAAATCATATTCCTGACAGAAGAAGAATTAAAGAAATTGGGTGAACATACTGAAAAATCTTGATAATCTGATAGAAGAAATTATAGTGATTTTAAAAAAAATCAAAGATAAGGATAAGATTTGTGTAATACACCATGATGACACAGACGGTTGTTGTTCTGCAGCACTGTTTTCCATACTAATTCACAATATAACAGGTGATTATCCTATACTTTTTCCGATTATAGGAATAGAGAACATAAACAAAAAGTTGATTAATGGGTTGAAGACTGTCAATCCTGACTATATTTTTGTCTTTGATGTCACTGCCGAGCCAAATAAACTTAATTTGTTTAAGGGGTTTGTTCTAGACCATCACATTTTTTCTAACGTAGAAAGTAGGGAAAGCATGCATTACTTGAATCCACGCTCATTTGAAAAAATAGACAAAAAAGTACCACCAACATCTTACATGACATATCGTGTGTTAAAGTCATTATATCCAGAAGAGAAAATTGCTTGGATTGCTGGAATCGGGATAACAGAAGATCATCGTGTGGATTTATGCAAAGATGTCTTTGAGGAAATAAAAGGGGAAACTCCAGAATTGTTGAAGGTTGCTGAAATAAACCAAAAAAATTTAGAAAAATCCTTCTTCGGTGAATTATGGGATATGGTTAGATCGGGAAGAATGGTTAAAGGAAGTGATGGTGCAAGGACTGCTGTTCTTGCTTTAATTGAATGCAAAGACAGACCAGATAAATTTGTTAATGGTCTAACGCAACACTCTCTTGCGTTGCGTAGATTCTATGAAAAATTGTCTTACGAAACAGAAAGTTTGATGGCGGATATAGATAAAAGAGGCAGATTCTTCAAGAGAGAGAGAGTAATAATCTACGAACAAAAAAGAATGAGGTTACGTGGATTGACATCGTTTTTATCCGACAAGATAAGACAGAAGTATCCTGAATGGGTTGCTTACGTGATAAATAAAGAATATGGGATGGACAAAGCGAAGATCAGTATCAGGTTGGAACAAGGATATAGAAAGGAAAACCTTGTTGAAATGATTGAAAAAATCAAAGAAAAAATACCTAATTTGAAAGGCGGTGGTCACATATCCGCAGTTGGAGTTATTCTAGACGCTGAGGGTGTTATTCAATTTGAGAGAGAGTTTTTGAACTTATTTGGGTAAATAGAAGCTTTTTTGGCCACCTTTCCAAGATTCATCACAACTTAACCCCTCCGAAAGAGACTATAATGAATACGGATAATTCTATCTAGGGAAATATCTATGGAATGTATGAAATGCCATTCGCCGAGAATAATAAGATTTATTGATGGTTTTGGTTTCTGGAGGGTTTTCTGTAAGAGTTGTCAGGAAAGTTTTTTAATGGACAAAGAGAATAGTTTAAGATATATTAAAAAATTGTCAGAATTTGTATATTATGATGTGCATTTATTAAAAAATGGCGCTGCGCATTGAGGGGGTGTTCGTTTGAAGGTCCTGAAAAGGATGGAGATTGAATTAATCAATGATAGAAATATTTTGAAGTGGAGGGTCAATCTCTTGAGGGATAATTTTATTTTTGGTTGGTTGAAGCCTGTCAAGGCCTAAACTTTTCTTTTTAACACAAAAAAACCATGGTCCTTTTCGTATGGATCTAATGTAATCGAATCTGTAACGTTGAAAAATTTTTCAAGGATATTCCTTTGTTGTTTGTATACAAAATTTGGTTGTTTAGTGACATCAATACTTCTTGATTTTATGGCAATCATAGCAAACGCGTTCGGCCTCAAAAACATTTTGGCATTTCTGATCAAAATTTCTGATTGTTCTTTCAATGCAATATCAGCATAAACAAGATCCACCTGTTCTATCCATGGGTACTCTTCGGGTTTTCTAGCATCCGCAAGTATTGGCATGATATTTTTTCTCTCTTCTGCTACATGAAGCAAATCCCTTAAAACTCTCTCGGAAATTTCTATTCCATAAATCATTCCTTCTTTACCAACAATATCCGAGAAATGTGAACATGTCGTACCAGAGGCAACACCTAGATAAAGTACTTTCATCCCTTCTTTTAAAGGAAAGTGATGTAGGTTTTTGTACATTGCCGCTGCGGGTTTACTCCTGTAAGCATCCCATTCCCTGAATTCACCTTGATTTGTCTCTATCAGTCTTTCTCCGTACACTTGTCTCTTTGGAACCAAGTTTCTTGTACATAATTTGTTGTTTATCAAAAAGACATTCTGGAATTGTTTGTGTTGATTTATTTTCACCATTCAACCAGCCAATATTTTCTTAATCTTTTTTTCCAAATCTTCTTTCAATTCTCTAGATTTTTCTTTCTTGCCATAAAAATCCAACTTTGCCGCAATGCTTATCTTAGATGAAACCACTCTCGCGATTTTACCTTTTTTGTCCTGTGGTGCATTCTGAACCATGGGGTGTGTAAATAGAATCCCATATTTAGGTGAACGTCCCTTTCCTCTTAAATATCTGAAAAGGGCTTTCTCAGCCCCAAGTAGTTGTATTGTTGATGATGGTTTTTTAGCGAGTTTATCTAAACCACCTACCAAAGCTATAAGCCTCGCTCCAATAACCGGACCCGCCAACTCTCTTGTATTCGGTGCTATCTCTTTCATGATGTGATCAACGTATTTTTCCAAGTGTTCCCTCAATTTGTACAGTTCCGTTATCCTTGTTGCATACTCGTTTAGAATATTTCCATCCTCTTCGGACAAATCAACTCCCATACTCTTTTCTTTTAATTCGAGTAATTCCTTTTCTTTTATATTTTCCCTCAGACCGTATTCAGAAACGATTTTTGCAAACTTTTCATGTTTTTCTATTATTCTGTCCATCTCAGGGAAATGCAAACCATACCATTCCCTCAGTCTAGCAATGAGGATGTTGAGTGACTTATCTAGCTCGTCTATTGCTCCTATAGCTTGTACGACTATATTGTCTTTCTTAACACCTTCTTTTGTCCTCTTCTTTGTCAATTCTATGCCAACATATGTAATGAGTTTATTCAGTTCAATGTCTGAGAAGTTAGATTGCTTTGCAAGAATCCTAAATTGTTGTCTGAAGGCCCTTTCTCCTAAGTTTTCTTGTTCAAACCCGTATGCCTCATTCTTCTTTGAAGAAACTAATTCATTGTACCCTCTTTTCTTCAACTTTTCTATAATTTCCACTTCTTCTTCAGTTAACTCATCTTTAGTCAGTCTTTGCATGATTTTGTTGGGGTCCATAGGAAATAGAACTTTATCTATCAACTTGCCCCTTCCATCCAAGGCAAATATACCAATTAAACTTTGAATTACGTAAGCCTTCATTTCAATATTGATTCTCTTTTTGAGATTTATAACTGTAAGACAATGAGTTAAGTATTTTTTAACATAATGTCATAAGTTATTCGTGCAGAAAGTTTGTTCCAAGTGTGGAAAACCAATCAAAAAGGTGGGAAGATTAATTAGAGTTACTTGGTTGGGTTTTAGAGCACCTTTATGTAAATCTTGCAGAGAAGAATTAAAAAACAGTAAGAAGAGTAAGTTTGAAATAGGAAGAATATTCAGATGGAGAAGATAGTTAATTCATCTGTTGAACTTTCTTATCGAAACTTATAATAGCATTTAACTATGAGAGTTAGGTCTATATTTTAAAATAAACATAAAAAATGTAATTATGAGCAAAAAGGAAAGATTCAAAATGTGGATGTCGAAAATCCCCAGAATATATACTAGAAAATACATTTTTGCAAGAAAGAAGAAGGGAAAATCTGTGCAAGAGAGTCGGGAATAATAAATAATAAGAATAACAATGTTTATTTATGAAGTTCATCGATTTAATGCTAACTGTACTTGGAGTGATAGGTGCTATTCTAATAATAACGAGTGTGTGGTTCTTTATTTCTGTTAGTGGGGGGGTTACAGAAGATTTAGCATTCAAGTTTGGTTTGTTAATATTTTTGACTGGTTTATCTTACATACTGTTTATTTTGATAATATTGAAATTGATGAAGAAGTAGTTCAAACGAGCATTTGAAGGATTTTCCTACATGTCTCGAGGTTGCATTCCAGGGTTATCTTGACCCTTTTGTCTTTCAGAATCCTTAAAGAATATTCCTTTACACCAACATTTTTCAATATTTTGATTACCTCTTTCTTTGTTTTGTCGGTTTTTATAACTCTCTTACTGGTCATCCAAATCAATTTTTATTGAGGAAAATATTATATAAATAAGGTATATATGAATATCATCGTTTCTCTCTGTTTTATAATCATACTCATATCAGCTTCGCTCATATTCTACATAACATTACATTTCTTCAAGATGATAGAAATTCCAAATGTCCGGGGTATTGGGGAAGAACCGCTATATCTATTAATTTTTATTATTATGTTTTCCGTTATCGCCCACTTTACACTTGGCATGTTAATAAGGGGTAAAGCTTACTATTAAAAATCTATTTAAGATCGATAGGATTAGTTGGGTTAAATGGCAGAATTATGGTTTTGTCTCAATTGTAAAAAATTTGTAAAGACTTACATAGACATTTTCAAGGGATTTGCACTATCTTGTAAAAACTGCGGTAGCTCTAGACTCATGAAACTTAGTGAAACAAAAGACAAAGATTTCAATAAATTGGTTAAGGACTTCAAAAAGAGAACGGGAGAAGTTGAAAAATAAAGAGTGCCTTGACCCCATCCCTGGGGCCACCAATAAAGTTTCAGGGCATGCACTCTAATAAAAAATTAAAGCTACGTTTATAAACAATTTTTGGTAAGAAAAAATAGTTGTTTGAATTAGTTAATTAAAACATTGATTTTGGTTTAAATAAAAACTTTTAAATTGTTTTTAAGGTGTCCATACGACTTGACATTTGTTATTGACACAAGCGCAGTGCCCTTGTCCGCAATCCATAGTTCCTGGTCTGCATTCCAAAGTACAAAATACTCTTTCACAGTTTGGTTGATTTTCTATGCCAATACAGCTAGTAGGATGGCAGCATTGAGCTGGTACACAGTCTTCATCGGTTTTACATTCTACTTCAGTAGGCGGTTTAATTAAACCCCAGAGAAGTAATAGAAGAAGTGCTATTACGGTCAGACCAATAAGAGTTCTTGCAAATTTCATGAATAGAGTATGTTTTAAAAATATATATTCATTTTCTTGTTAAACTTGACCAGAACATTCTTATACTATAATTTTCATAAAAGTAGTTGAGGTGATGTGGTGGTTTGGCCTTTTATTGTCTTGGGGGCTGTAATATTGGTTGCTGTAGGCATAATTATCTACTACTGGAACAGAATAATCGTTCTATCGAACAGGATTGACAATGCATGGTCGCAGATTGATGTACAATTGAAGAAAAGAGCTGATTTGGTACCAAACCTAGTTGAGACGGTTAAAGGTTATATGAAACATGAGAAAGATGCGATAAAAATGGTGACAAAAGCGAGAGAAAACATGATGAAGGCTGGTAATATAACAGCAAAAGCAAAGGCGGATGGTGAGTTGACAAAGGCGTTAAAAACTATTTTTGCTATAGCAGAAAATTATCCCAAACTAAGAGCGAGTGAGAACTTCAAACTATTACAAGAACAATTGGAGGGAGTTGAAAACAAGGTTGCCTATGCTCGTCAATTCTACAACGATTCTGTCTTGGGGTTCAACAACATGATAACGACTATTCCGGGAATGTGGTTCGCTGGTATGACAGGTAAGACAAAGAAGAGGGAATTCTTTGAGATAAAGGAAGTTGAAAGGAAACCGGTTGAAGTGAAGTTCTAAATGAAGAAAATTAGCTTCCATGATCAAATAGCTAAGAATAAACGTGACTCTGCTTTACTCGGAATTCTAGTCTTTTCTTTTTTAGTCGTTTTTGTATATGTGATAAGCCAAATCCTAGTTCCAGAATTGTCAATAGTTTTTCTGGTATTTAGTATGGTAATAATCTTTGTTTACACTTATGGTTCCTACAATTACGGTGATAGAGTTGTTCTTGCTACGACAAATGCTAAGCCGATAAAAGAGGGTGATAGAAGATACATTCATTTGATAAACGCAGTTGAAGGCTTATCAATAGCTGCTGGAATACTTAAACCAAAAATTTACGTTATTGAGAGCGACGAGATTAATGCGTTTGCTACTGGTAAGGATCCAGAACATGCCAGTGTAGCTGTTACTACTGGGTTATTGAAGAATTTAAAGAGAGATGAGATTGAAGGTGTTATTGGACATGAACTATCCCACATAGGAAATTATGATATAAGGTTTGCAACTCTAGTTGCTGTTCTAGTTGGATTAATCGCAATAATCAGTCATATTTTTTTAAGGACTTTTAGGTTTGGTGGTAAGAGGGATAAGGATAAGGGTGGGTTATTGATATTGATAGGTATAGTTCTAGCTATATTTGCTCCTATTGTTGTGAGATTAGTACAATTTGCGATATCAAGAAGAAGAGAATATTTGGCAGATGCTTCATCCGTTCAGTTAACACGATATCCAGAGGGTTTGTCTTCTGCATTAGAAAAAATAATGAAAATTAATACGGGTAAGATGAAAGTTAGTGAAGCTGTTTCTCATCTGTTCTTTACTGACCCAAATAAAAGTGCTCTTGATTCTTTGTATGCAACACATCCACCAATAAAAGAAAGGATAAAAATATTGCGTTCTATGTAGTTCCTCTTTCCTTTTCTAAATAAGTTGACTTTTTAGCTGTCTCAATAAAATGATTTAGATTGCCGTCTATCAGCGTTATTTTTTCTTCTGTGGTAATTCACGTTTTATTGTCTCATCCAGTACCATAGATCTGTAAAGTAATCCAATCAACTCATACTTATGTATCTTCTTAGAGACGCTAGTTCCTTTTATTCTGATGATGTAGGTGTCTTTCTCATCAGGTACTTTTTCAAAGTTTTGTACTGCTTCCATTGTTTCTTCTAATTCTTTTCTCATTTCTCTTACGTTCTTTCTTGGATAAAACCCTTCAATAATATCTGAGATGGCCATTACCATCTCCCCGTTTTCGTCTGGGCCCCAGCCACTAAAGAGATAATTTTCAAAAAAAAAGGCCATCTGGTCCCCTCTCATATTTTAGATTGTATGTAGAGGAGTCAGAACTTGTATGCACAACATGAACGGTTTCGACTTTATACGGAGACTTGTCTAAGATTGATTTTAAATTTTCTGCATCTTCTAGGCGAATTCCTATTTCAAAATATTCCACATTTTGTTTTATCCATTTGTCTTCCCAAATGGATCTAGTCTCTTCGGGGATTTTATCGATGTCAAAAGCAAGACGTAAGAAAAAGATTATAGATACATATTTATCATCCTTAACGGCGGATTTAGTTCTTTTTATTAGGTCTTCGAAAGTATATCTTTTTATTAGACGCTCAAAACTATAATCTGTCATTTAATGAACCCCTATTAGGTAGTAACATATTGGAATATGAAACCTATATAAGTTTGCAACAACTAAAAATAGTTGTTATGGAAGAAATATTAAAACAAATTGGATTGACTGGATACGAAATTAGAGTATTCCTAACGCTTCTGAAATTCGGTAGTCTAAATGCTCGAATGGTAAGTGATAAGAGTAAGGTTCCATACGGTAGAATATACGATACTGTAAACGAACTAAGAAGAAAGGGGCTTATCTCGGTCATCCAAGGAAAAATCAAGTTGTATAAAGTTGTTGATCCTAATATCACGATCAAAAATATACTAGAAGAAAGAAAAAAACTATTAACCGAACTACAAGAAAAAATTGACGAAGAAACCAAGAAAATTAAGATCGAAAAACCAGAAGAAAAATTAGAAGAAAAATTAACGATAACTTCCGGTAGAAAAAGTATCCTTAACACAGTGATGAATTTTTTCGATACGGCTAAAAAAGAAGTTCTATCGATAACAACATACGAAGTATCCCCTAGTTTCTTGAGACATGTTTTTAGAGCAATAAAAAGAGGGGTGAAAGCAAAAACGATAGTCACATTAGTTAGTGAAAAAAATCTAGCACTCATTAAAGAAGGAATGAAAAGAGGTGATAAACTCAAGTATTATCTAGTACCAGGTTTAAGATTAGCTATTGTGGATAAAGAAAAAGCGATTGTTAGTGTTGTAAATCCATTGAACAAAGAAGATAGAGTGAATATTATGATCGATAGTAAGGATTTTGCAGACTCTTTAGCAAATTATCACGACCTTTTGTGGGAAAAAGCAATGGATATTAAAATCTTGTTGAAGAAGTAAAATGTGATGTGAATGAATAAAAAAACTAACTTAATAGATATTTTAAATAAACTGAAGAGGATGCCTCAGATAGTAACTCCAAAAGATGCTTCGTTGATATTAGGATACACTGGTGTTTCTCCATACAGTCACATAGTGGATGCGGGTTCTGGATCTGGTTTTCTTTGTATTTTCTTAGCTTACTATTGTAACAAAGGTAAAGTCGTGACATATGAAAAAAGACATGATTTTGCTGAAGTTGCTAGAAATAATGTAAAATCATCGGGATTAAAAAACATTTGGATAAAGGAAAAGGACATCCTCGAAGGCATAGAAGAAAAGAATGTAGATCTCATTACTCTAGATATGAAAAATGCTGAAGAAGTTGTAAAAAATGCGTTTCAAGTTTTGAAACCTGATGGTTGGTTGGTTGTTTATTCACCTTACATTGAACAAGTTATCGATGTAAGAAATGAAATAGAAAATTTTAGTTTTACAGAAAAAAAAACAGTTGAGAATATAGTCAGAGAATGGAGGGTAGGTAGACATACTCTACCAGAAGTTTCAGGAGTAATGCATACAGGTTGGTTAACTTTAGCTAGAAAATTTTAGTTATTTGTTTTTTTCATAATCAAGCCATTTTGCTACACATGGAGGATCTACCTTTCTTAACCTTGAAAGAATTAGAATCCTTATCTCTTCAGTCGCCATTCCTTCATACGCCAGTTTCTCGACCTCATTCGCCACAGTTTCGGCAACATCTGGTGCAGTTCCAGCATTAAGGCATGCTCTTTTTATTTTCTCTTTATCAAATTTTTCCTTAGAACCGTCTTTTTTTAAGATCAACATCCATTTCACAAGCTATATCTATATATGAGTATTGAAAACAGAAAACTTAAATTTAATTAAACTTCATAAAAATTAATGATAGTATGAAATTATCTTCAAGTGAAAGGTTTGTTCTCCAATATTTGAGTGATGGTAAGGCTTTGGAAGTGATACCAGAAGATATTAGGAGTAAGTTCACACCAGAGATGCTTCAATTCACACTTGCCGAACTACAAGCAAAGGGTCTAATAGAGTACGTGGGTGGAGCATACATGCCTACAAAAAAAGCAGAAGAGTTATTCAAGAAAAGGAAAGTTATAAAAGATGAAATAATCGCATGGGGTCACCCTAAAATAACATCAAAGAACAAAATGAGAATTGAAATTACCAAAGGGGATGAACCTATTAATGATGCTATTATAGGTGTGAAGGCGAACAAATCTTGTGAAGATTTGAGTGAAGATTTGAAAAATTACTTAAAACTTGGGGCCGAATTGAAAATTATCTTATCTGTCAATGGTATAAAAGATGTTGTTATTGCTCATGGTTCACCTGTTCTTGAGTTAACAGATGAAAATAATATTGCTATACAAAAATCAGATTTTGTTGATGGAAGAACTTTAGCAATACTTGCTGATAAATCGGCTCACGATTTAAAGAAAGAGATTGTCAAAAAATTGAAAAAAATAAATACAAAGGTTGAAATTAAATTAGAAATGAAATAGTGATTTGAAATGTTACTAACCGTGTCTGGAATAGTATGTTTGATTGTAATCTATTTCATTGGAAAGAAGATAAAAAAAAATATAATTGGAAAAATAATAATGGGTGTTATATTTGGTTTATTTATTGAGATGTCGACATCACCGATGTTTATATATGATACAAACAAATTAACATGGTTTTTCATTATAGGTAACGAAGAAATTGTAGTTGGTATATTGTTGGCATGGGGGTGTGTATTTAGTGTGGCTGCGACGGTAACCGAATTGATCCAAAGTGATATACTGAAACGAAATGACAATATCAGTTATTATTTTTTAGCATTGATATCTATGTTGATATTTGGTCTGCCATTAGAATTAATAGGTCACAGTGTTGGTATGTGGAGATATTCTTGTATGGAGCATGTTCCGAAATTTTTTAATGTGCCATGGCCAGCTGTCTTCGGATGGATTTTTCCTTCGGGATTCTATTTGGCGATTGTTAAAATATATGGAAATGATATCGATAAGATAATTCAAAAAAAATATATTAGAAGGTTTAAATAATTATTATGATTTGGCAATTTCTCTCAATTTTTGGTGATATTCAATTCTGGACAGGTGCAGCCATAATCTCTGTTTTATTTCTTTTTACTATACCAAAAAGGGCAAGAAGGCATGTTGCATGGTTTATTTTCGAGACTTTGCCAGCGGTGATTATAAGTTGGGCTAGCACACAAAGTTTAAAGATTCTATTCAAAATAACAAGACCTTGTTTTGGGTTAACTACTTGCCCAACTACATATTCCTTCCCTAGTGGGCACGCAACAGTAATATTCGCTGGAGTGACAGTTTTGAGCTTACATTACAAAGATAAACGTCTTACAATTTTACTCTTCATTTTTGCTTGTTTAGTTTCTCTCTCCAGGTTGATGTTAAATCTCCATAGAATAGAAGATGTTGTTTTTGGTTCAGTAATAGGACTTTTAACTGGTTTTCTGGTTCAAAAGGCATACATAAATTATCAGAAAGAAATTAAAGAATTTGTTTCATAAATCTACTGATCAAAAATAATCAGATATTTTTTCTTCTAGTTCCTCATGTATCAACCAAAAGAATAATAGTATTGCATCCATGGCTGCATAAACATTATACCATGTTCTTAGGGAACCTATAAGATTTAAACCATATTGATTGAAATCAAAAGGGAAAAATATGGGTATATTATCAGAAAATGTAGCATCTAAAAAAATGTGAATGGAAACCCCGATGAACAGCATCAAAAATATCTTATAGGTCCTTTCTCGCCTCAAAAAATAAAATATTAAAAAACCTGCAAAAAATGCAACTGGAAAAATAATAGAATGAGTAACGATGCCATGCATATTTGGCATACCTAACAAAATAGACAACATATCTATGTCCGGCATTAATCCAAACAAACCAGCCAGTAAAACATACTTGTTAGGAAGAAATTGTTTTTTTATCCTAAAGACATGATCCCTAAAGAAATCGACTAAAATCATTGGGAGTAGTATATGAGTAACCGCAAATGGCATGATAATTATTAGATTTTCTGTTATTTCTAACTTATGGGAAAGCGGGGATTTGAACCCCGGTCTTAGGTTCCCGAAACCTAGATCCTAGACCAAACTAGACGACTTTCCCAGTCTAGATAAAGTTTCTTGTTTTTCTTCTCTTTCCTCCACTTTTTCCTCCAATTGTTTTTTTATTGCTGCCGCTATTTTTGGTCCAACTATTCTTTCAAGGCTTGTTAACGGAACTTTTCTTAAATCAGATATAGTCTTCAACCCGCTGTTGTATAATTTCCTGCCACGCACACGACCTATCTGTTCTAATCTTACGAGCGGTATCAATTCTTCCTTTACACCATATTTAATCCTTACTCTAACTTTTCTCAATTCTTTTAGAAGTCCCTTAAATTTTAGTAATAAAGCGAGTTCTTGCGCTGCATACAAGAGCCAGTCGGCATTATTCAATCTTGTCCTTAATTCTCCAGGTGTTGCTCTAAATCTTGAGAGTATTTGGTCTTCAGTCAATTCGTTTGTCCAGCCTTCAAACATTTGAGCAGTCTTAACGCTTTTCAAAAACTCGTCAAATTCTAAATCCCATTCTTTTGGAACACTCTGTAGGAATCTTGATCTAGCAATCTTATCATTTATTTCTTCAAAATCTTTATTACCCACCGATAAGAGGGGCCTCATTTCCAAAGTGTTTGAAATTATATGCAAATAGCTGAAATGCTGGGTTTTCGTTTTTAGAGCTTTTTTAAGGCATTGGATAAAATAATGAGCAGTCAGTGGATCTATATAGAGTTCTGACACTCTCTTTCCTATTTTGGTTGGCAATAGCTTATCATCCCTTTCAATCAAGAATTCAAATCTAAACAACATTTCCAAAATTTCTTCTATTCTTGAATCTATTCCAGAAATGTTGCCATACTGATGAGCATAAAAAGTTTTTTCAAAAAAGTTTAATAGTGAATTCCTTGTGCCAACAAACCCTGATGCTATTAATGCAAGTGTATGCATCCTCAAAACGGGTTCCAAAGCTAATTTAGAGTAAATACTTTCAGGTTCCCCCAAGATATATTTTTCAGTAAGTTCTTGTGCCTCATCTTCAGTTTTCGCTAATAAAATGGATTCGCCCCATTCATCATATTGGGGTCTACCACACCTGCCGCAAAATTGTTTATATTCGAGAACGGGGATGAACATTGCTCCGTAGCCCGCATAATATCGTTTTACATCACGAATAACAACACGAAAAGCAGGCAAGTTGATACCGTAAGCGAGAGTGGGTGTAGCTATTATCGCTTTAATAATACCCTTTCGAAAATTATCTTCGATTAATTTTTTTTGATTGTATAACAAACCAGCATGATGGAAGGCAACACCATTTTTAACGCATGAAGCAAGTTTTTTACATTGCCTTGTCGCTACTTCAAGTTTATTCTTAACTTCCTCCGAAAGTATGTTCAACTCTTTTTTTTCGTTATAATCAAGATAATTACGATTGAATTGACTCAATTTTTCTGCCAAGGACTCAGCATTCCTTCTAGTAGAGACGAAGAATAAGGCTTGTTTTTCAAGTTTTCGTGTATTATCGAGGATTGATAGTTCTGGTGAAAAATTTCTATCCAATTCATAATTTTTTCTACCATAAAATTCAATTTTTGAGTTAAAGAATATTCCTTCGTGTAATTCTACCGGTCTAAAATCAGATATGATAACTTCGGCGTTCAACCATTCTGCCAATTCTTTAGCATTCTGGATGGTTGCTGATAAGGCGAGTATTTGTGCTTGGGGAACTATATCTCTAAGTCTTGTCAACGTGACTTCTAGTGTAGGACCACGTGAAGAATCTTGAAGTAAATGAATTTCATCAACGACTATTAACCCGATGTCTCTGACCCAATTCGCGCCATGTCTAATCAAACTATCCATTTTCTCGTTAGAGGTTAATATCCAATCATAATCTGCTAACCATGAATCGGAGCTATCAAGATCGCCTATGGACATGGCTATTTTAACCCCTTCTCTCAAATATTTTTTTCTAAACTCATAGTATTTTTCGGAGACTAACGCCACTAAGGGGGCCATGTATATCATTTTACCTTTTTTGTTTCGAAATGAGGTGAGTGCGGACAATTCACATAGAAGTGTTTTTCCTGATGCTGTGGGGGCAGAAACGACAAGATTCTTTCCTTCCAATAAACCTTTTTTAATGGACAAATTTTGCATTGGATTTAGATTTTCGAACCCCGAAAGATGCAATACTTTTTTAACAATTTCATCATACATATTATCAAACTAACGTTGTTTATGTAAAGATAGAAATATTATATTATAAGTTAATTATTTGTTACAGTTGTCACAATCAAATATGTGAGAGTTTATATGGGAAGAAAAAAACAGTCACCAAAACAAAACATTTATAATTTGATGGTTTTAAAACTGTTTAAAGAGCTTTCAAAGACGCCAGAAGCCAGATTAAGTATTAGAGAGGCGTCAAGAACCCTCAAAATTCATCCAATGGCTGTTTATAGAGCGATAAGAAGAATAGAACCTATTTTAGATATTAAAATTGGTAGTGAGTTCGAAAGCTTCCGTCTTCCACTTAAACTTATAAGACTTAAACCCGAATTAGAAAAGCTAACGACCGGTGAGTTAATAGAAAAGGTTAATTTGTCCAAGAAGCTGTTAAAGGAGATTTACAAACAACCGTGAAAGCATGATAAGCTTGGGTATAGAGAGCACTGCTCATACATTCGGAGTAGGCATGATTACAGACAATGGCAAGGTATTGGTTGATGAAAAATCTGTATACACCCCCCCTATAGGTTCTGGAATCCATCCAAGAATGGCCGCCCAATTTCATATTGAGAATGCAATACGAACACTAAAAAATGTTTTAAAGAAAATTAAATCGGCAGAGATAGATTTAATAGCATTTTCGCAGGGACCTGGATTGCCGAATTGTTTGAATGTGGGTGCAAGTATAGCACGTTATCTGAGTTTGAAATATAAAAAACCATTAATTGGTGTGAATCATTGTGTTGCACATATTGAAATTGGAAAAATTATGACGGGGTGTAAAGATCCTGTTATAGTTTACTGTTCCGGAGGTAATACACAAATAATCGCATTCATTGGGGGGAGATATAGAATTTTTGGGGAAACTGAAGATATTCCCATTGGAAACGCGTTCG
>Ga0209636_10002038_pt1 | contig 20472 bp, 22 predicted proteins | sample DeeMarSWOR152_54_FD_187464 | JGI IMG/M metagenome (GOLD analysis project Ga0209636, IMG submission 187464) | Marine sediment microbial communities from White Oak River estuary, North Carolina - WOR-1-52-54 (SPAdes) (version 2) | ecosystem: Environmental > Aquatic > Marine > Intertidal zone >...
GTTCCCTTTTTTTTAAAAACATCTATTACTTTTTTCATTCTCCTCCCGACTTCTTTTTTAAAGATAATTTTGTGTCCGCCAAATCCAATTCCATAACCGGTTAATTCTCCTAAACCAGCCCCCAGTCCGGCAGAAATTCCTAAAACTACGGGGTTTAAAAACCCTCCAGCCAAAAACACAAAAGCAGCAGCCGGCAGAGGTAAAAAAATAGTTGAAGAACCAATAAAACTTATTAAGAATACTCCTAAATATTCAAAATGGAGTAAATTTTCAAAAATTGCTTGAAGCATTTTTATATAATCTTAATTTTTGTCTTTTTGAAAGGCAAAATGAGAATCATTCCAGCTAAAAAACCTCCGATATGGGCCATATAAGCAATTGGGGTATAAGCTCCGATATACATTATCTGGTATAAAAACCAAATCCCAACATAAAAAAACGCGGGAACATAAAAAAAGATGGGTCTAAAATAAAACAGCCAAAAAGTTCTTATTCTGTTTTTGGGAAACAAAACTAAATAAGCTCCTAAAATTCCAGAAATTGCTCCTGATGCCCCGACTACTGGAATACTTCTTTGATCGATTGGAGCAAAAAAAGAATGGAGAAAAGTCGCTAAAATCCCGACGAGTAAATAAAAGATAATATATTTAAACTTTCCAATTTTATTTTCGATATTATCACCGAAAACCCACAAAAACCAAATATTTCCTATTAAATGCGAAAAGCCTACATGTAAAAACATTGAACTCAATAAAGTTTGGAGATTCTCGCCCGCTAAAATTTGGTTTGGAATTGCACCGTAGGTAAAAATTGCATTCTCAAGTTCTCTGTTGAAGAAAAAAAATAAAAATATTGAAATATTGATTAAAATCAAAAAAATAGTAATAAAAGGCTTTTTTCTTAAATAATAAGATTCATCATAAAGCGGGAACATATTATTTTAGGCCTGGTGAAGAAACGGTTAAAAAATACTTACTTTTTATTAAATCTTCTTTTTCTAAAATTTGGTCAACCAATTTTGAGACTTTAACACAATCTTCTATATCTATTCCTCCTTCTTTGTTAATCGTAATTATCAACTCTTTGGCTCTTCCCTTTCGCTTTAATTCAATTCTTTTGCATTCATAACCTGCCTTTTCTATTACGGGTTTAACTAAATCTTCGATTTGTTTAGTTAAATTCATAGTAGTTGTTCAAGTTATTCGCCTGCTGAAAGCAGACTCTTTGGAAACCCACGGTTTCTAACGCCCCGATTTCATCGGGGCTGTTTTCTTTCTCGGGAAACCGCGGTTTTCCCCGACCCCTTTCCTCAATGGGATGTAAAAATTATTCTAATGGGTTTATTTTAACAAAAAATCGCCGAAATGGCGATTTTATTAGCGGAGGCAGCTCGCGAGTGAAGCATTTCGCAACCAGACGCACAAGATAGCTTGAATTCTTCCTTAAAGTATGTGAAGTCTGGCGAGAATTAGACGCGGCTGAAAATAAACTTTAATTACCACCCTAGCCGACGTCGTGCTGAAGGAGCGAGTCTGCCGAGCGATTATTAATACTCTATCTCATTTACTTTCTCCCAGTTTATCTCATTCAAAACCACAAGTTTATTATCCCCTATTATGTAAAAGAAATCGTTGATATAAACTGCCCTTTTTGCGGAAATATCTGAAACCACTCTTTTTAATTCCAATGAATTTCCTTTATATGAAAAGATATATCCTCCGCTGCCTCCTGGTAAGAAAAATATCTCATGCTTTTTGTCTTGTAAAAAAGCATGATGAGTTTGTAAAACATCAGACCAAGATTCATCCAAAATGTATTTATCAATTTCAGTTGGATTTTCAGGGTCTGAAACATCAAACAATGATATTTTTACTTTCCAGCCCTCTTTTCCTATTCCTAAAATTTTATCTTTTGTTATCGGATGTAAATAAGAGGAGTAGCCAGGAATTTTGAGTTCGCCTTTTAGTTCTGGTTTTTCTGGATTTGATAAATCTAAAACATAAAAGGGGTCAGTTTCTCTGAAAGTGACTAAATATCCTTTGTCTTCTATGAATCTAGCAGAATAAATCCTTTCAGTTAAACCTAAATCCTGGACTTGACCCACTATTTTTAAATCTTCGTTTAAAACATAAACGTCATTAGCGCTTTCTTGGTTTCCCCAAAAACCGAATAATCCAAATCTTCCTCCAATAGTAGTAGCTATCCTGAGATTATTTTCATATTCGTCCAAAGAAAATTGATTCAATGGTCGGCCAGGAACATCACCAGCAGCTATTACATTGAAGTCTTTTAAGTCAATTTTTGCTATTCCTGTTTTTTCTAATTCTCTTTTATGCTCTTTTAAATATTTCGCTATTCTATTATTAAGCTCATTTTCTATCCTTCTCCTTTCATCCTTACCCAAACCTCCCATATATCTTTCCATAATGATTGTCAATTCAGTTAATTTTGCCTGATCAGAAATATCATAATCTTTGAGTTTTCCAATTTTCTCAATCACCAAGCTTGGGAATAAATCCTGACATTTTTCATTAAGGAAATTGTAGTAAAATTTAATCAAATCATCATAGTAAGAATAGGTAACATAGACTCCATTTACAGACATATAGATTATCGAAGATTCTGAGGAACCGACAAAAGAGATATTTTTCTCAATTTCTCCTGATACTGGGTCTAATACGAAGGCGTTGTATGTGACATCGATTGGGATTTTAGTTACTGGATGATATATTTGAGTGCATTCTACAGTCAAAGGTTTCCCTTCAACTTTTAGAGGTTCAATCGGGCAAGGATGAAATTCATCAATTCGGTTTCTTGTGACCAAATATATTTTATTTTCAAAAAGTCGAGCTCCGACTAAAAGTCCATTTTCTTTTAGTTCTATATCCCATTTTTTTTGAGGTGATTTTGGATTTGAAACATCATAGCCATAAATTTTTTCACCAGCGAAAATGACCAAGATATTCCCTTTTAAAAGTAAATCCCCGGTTTTATCAATTTTACCATCGAGAGTTAAATCTTCTGGGGGAAAAGCTTTAATTATTTTTGTTTCTCCGAGTGGTTGTGGCGGTATCCACTCTTCAAAAAATCTTCTCCAATAATAACCTTCGAAAGAAAAGTAAATTTCTTTTCCATCTGTTTTAACAATATCTGGCTCATCAATCCCTGGAACTTGAACTGTGGTTTCTGAAATTCTTTCTGGCGCTCCTCCTTTTCCATCAAGAGCTAGCGGTGCAGGCAGCACCATTCCCTCTTCAAAAATTGCTCTCGGTGCTCCCATCGCAAAAAAACTAGGCATATAATACGCAAACTGAGCTTCTTGCAAATAAGCTTTAAAATCTTCTTCTGAAGCAAACTTTTCAATATTTTCTACCTTAGTAATCGGCTGATGGGTTGGCCAAAAAATTTGAGGAAAACTCGGAATGTATTGAGATAAAAAATGTATAAAACCCCCAAAAATAAGTACTAGGATTATTAAAATGGGTATTGTTAATTTAGAATCGATTTTTTTATTCATTTTTTTATTATCTCTCTATTTTAATAACGCAGTAAACCTTTAGAGGTTTCATCATATTCAAAAATTTCATTGTGTCCAGGAAAAATTTTTATTCCTTGTTTTAAGAATTTAGATAATTTTTTCCAGGAACTCTCCAAATCTTTTTGGGAACCTCCAGGGAAATGAGTGACAGGAATAGCATCTTTAAAAAAAGTATCACCAGTCAAAACGAACCCTTCGCCCAAGAGACAGATGCTTCCCTTTGAGTGACCTGGAGTATGGATAACTTTCAAAGCCTCGTTTCCGATTTTTATTTCGTCACTGTCCTTCAAAAATCTATCAACCTTGAATCCCAAAAAACTTATATACTTTTTTTCAGCCTCGTGAATCAAAATTTCAGCTCCGGTCTCTTTTTTTAAAATTCTATTGCTAAAAGTGTGGTCTAAATGATAATGGGTATTGATAATATATTTTGGTTTTGCCTTCAGTTTTTTGATTTCATTTAACACCTTACCTATACCTGGACCAGGGTCAACAATCGCTAATTCATCTTTACAGATTAATAAATAACAATTCGTTTCCCACCATCCGATTACGAAACGTTCGATTTCCATAAAAATTTTTTATAAACCCAGAAAGTAAAAACTACTCCTAAAATTTCCATAATTATTGAATAGAGAAGATGAATTAAAAGCCAGGTCTGCCAAGAAATTTTTAAAAAGAAATTATTTAAAAAATTGAGTAAAATCCAAATTGTAAAAATCTCAATAATTCCGTGAAGAATTAAGCCAACAAAAAGCCCTGAAATAAAAAGCAAGCAAAATAATTTAAGGCTGTAAGATGTCTTCTGTTCTACCATTGATTGAAATGATTATATTATCAACGGTTGGAAATTGCTTTAGAGTTTCGGTTATTTGAGCACGAATTGCTGCTACCCGGCAAGAGCCACCGACTTGAAATTCCAATTGTTCATCAAAATCGACTTTAGCTACGCCGTTTTCGATAGTTATTTTTTGAAGTCTGACTCCTGGAGGAATGTTTGAAACATAACCTTGAGCAATTTCATCTTCTGTCGCTCCACGCAAAAGAGCTTCAATTGCCGCTTTAGCTATACCTTGGGTTTTTAGAACTTCTCTTTCTATAGCTATTGTTCTTGAGCAATCGAAATAAGGCTCATTTACATAACGCGAATCACTTAAGGATATTTTTACTGTCATTGTTTCTCCTATCTCCGGTACACCCTGAAAGACAACCGGAATCTTTAATTCATCTGCATTTTCTGGAAGACCCGAGGGATTATCTTTTTCCAATATAAGCCAACCCTTAAAGGTGAAAGGTATGGTAAATCTCATATCTGCTCTAAAAGAGACAAAATTTTCTGTCATCCAATCTCCTTGAGCTTGGGCTATTGTTTGGCCTAAAGTAAAACCATTTCCATCAACAAGTTTTACTGGAAAATCAGCCTCAAAAAACCAATAACCTCTCGCTTCCCCGCTTATAGCAAGCGGACTCTCTATTTCCTGATTTGGCTGAGGATTGGTTACTCTTATCAAATCTATTTTTTCCAAAGCATTACCGATATCCTCATAAAATATTTTTCCATCGGGTGTTTTGCATTGTCGCGGGAAACTTTCCATCACAGAATATCCAGCTTTGACACATTCATCAAAGTTTTTAACTTCAATTTGAGGAGCTTTTGGATATAGCCAAAACCATGCAACAGCTCCAACAATAATTATTACAATAAGAAGGTATATTATTTTTTTACTCATAAAATTTGTTTTACTAATGATTTTTCGTAATTAGCGATAATATGCTTTTTACCTTTTTTAATTACTTTGTGCCCTTCTTTTTTTAAAAGTTTCTTTTGAACCGTTATTCCACCTGGATATTTTTCATTTAAAATGCCACCGGTTTTGAGGGTACGCCACCAGGGCGTAATATTTTTTTTACCTTTTTGTCTTTCTTCCTCAGCTGCATAAGCTGAAATCCAGGCAAAAATTCCAGAGGTTATAGGACAACCAATGGTTGCTTTATGTTTTTTGGCAACGATTTGGCGAATTTGATTGATTGTAATTAACTTACCCTTGGGTACCTTTTTCATAATTTTGTCAACTTCCATTGGTGCAGGAATAGCAACTGTACCTCTACCCCATCGCTTTGACATTTTTCCAGTGATTTTTGCTACTTTGGTTAAACCTTTGCTATCTCTTAATTTTTCAGACCAACTTTTTTTGCTTTTCATATTTTTTTTAGATTTTTTTCGCTCTTTTAAAATAATTGGTACTCTTTTTCACTTTTAACACCTATTCCTAATTCTACTGCTCTTTTTATCTGTGGCAATTCCCAGGAATTTATATTTTTAAGTGAATTTCCTTTAAAACCTTGAATTATTTTTATTCCTTCAACATCAAGAGCTACTCTATCATCGGAAGCTAAAATTAAATTTGGTTCCCTAACTTCGCCTTCTGTAGGTCCTCTATTAATAAAACATTTGCGGGCATCCATAATAATTAAAGTGGGATGAATCAATGTGTTTAATTCGGCAATTTTTTCTTGGAAATTTCTCAAGTGTAAACGCACCCGCTGAAATGGTTTCATAAATCCAACCGAAAGTTTTAAGCTTCCAGTAAATTTGGCATATTTATGCGTTTTTAAGCAAGGAAGTAATATTAATTTATCAGCCCGCTCTAAAATTTTAGGAATTGAAACGCTTTTTAAATATTTGCCATCTGCTATCTTTTTTTTAACCCAACCCCATTCTTCTAAAACATAAATCCGGGGAGGGATTTCCATCTTTTCTAACTCAAAAATTCCAAGTTTTTCCATTACTTTTCTGGTGTTTAAGCTCATTGTAGCAGATTCACCAATCATTACTAATTTAGCACCATATTTATAGATTAGTTCAACTATCGCTTTTAAAAATTCTGGATCGGTATCAGCAGGAAAAGGGTCGGCAGTATTAAAATTTGGTTTTAAAAATACTACATCACCAGTTTTAATAAATTTGGCAAAACCGCCAATCAAATCGACTGCTTTTAAGATTGATTCTTTTAAATTATTCTCAAATTTTACCTTACTTACTTTTTTCATAAATCTTCTTCGCTGATAACTTTGATTTTATTTTTCTTCAACAAAGCTGTGGTTACACCATCTCCCTTAATGATTTTTCCAGAGAATGTTCCGTCATAAATTTTTCCTGAACCGCAAGAAGGACTTCTTTGCTTCAAAATCGCCTCCTTTACTTTAAATAATTTTACAATTTTCAAAACCTCTCTTGCTCCTTTTTTAAAGTATCTTGTCACATCCTTACCTGATTTAGTAATAACTCTCTTTCCTTTTTGCTCAGCTGACTCTCTTGGTGTTGGTAAGCCCCCGAATTGTTCAGGGCAAACTGGAATTAAAACCTCCTTTTTTGCCAATTTCAAAACTTTCTTATTTGGCTTACTTTTACCATCATATCGGCAATTTATTCCTAAAAGACAGGTACTGCAAAGTTTCATATAAATTTTAATTTGACCTAACGTATTCTTTTATTTTTTCTTTTAGTGTTTGGCAAATGAACTTAAATTTTTTCAAGTCAGGTTCCAAAAGAGTCATCCTAAAGCCGGAATATCGAGAATAAAATCCAGTTAGAGGGACCACACAAATCCCTGTCGCACCCAATAAATAATAGGCAAAGCGCCTATCTAAAGGAATCTTTCTTTTTGTCTTCTTTTCAATCAATCTTTTTATCTTCTTGTTTTTAATCTCTAATTTTTGATTTTTATTCAAAACTCTTTCTTTGAAAACTATGGTAGCATAGAATGCTGCTTCAGGCTTGACGAGAATAACTTCTTTTAAATTTTTAAAAGTTTCAGCTAAAATTTCTGCTTTCTTTTTGTAGTTTTGAACCCTTTCTTTCAAAAGGGTTTTATATTTTCGATTAGTCATTATCTCTGGAATCACGAACTGAGGTAAAGTAGTAGCTGAAACTTCTACCAATTCGCCTTTAAAAATTGCCTCAAAATAATCTTTGAAATTCTTATCCCTGTCCAAATTGTAAAATTCAAGCCAACCGCATCTTGAACCAGGCCAGGGAAATTCTTTTGAAATGCCTTTCATTGATACGGCAGGTAAATTTCCAATAATATCTGATAAAGGTGTAGTTTTTATTTTTGCAAAAGACAAATTCAAGTAAATTTCATCAGCAATAATAAAGAGTTTATATTTTTCTGCCAGTTCCAAAATTTCTGTCAAATATTTTTTGGGATAGACGACGCCGGTAGGATTATTAGGATTGATGATTAAAGTTCCAACGATTTCAGGATGGGCTTTGATTTTTTTCTCTAAATCTTTTAGGTCTGGATACCAATGATTTTTTGGGTCCAAGGCATAAAAAATCGGTTCTTTGCCAGCATGAATGGCTTCTTGTGAAAAATGAGCCGGATAGCCAGGTGATGGCATAATAATTCTGGCTCTTTTTTGCAAACAATTATAAATTTTATTTATCGCATCTCCCAGACCATTAAAAAAAATAATCTCTTCTTTTGAGATTTTTATTTTCCCTCTTTTATTTACTAAATTTGCTAAAAATTCTCTGATATTTTCTAAACCTTTTGTCGTAGAATAAGCATAAACTAAATTTTCTTTTGCTGATTTTTGGACTATCTTTTTTATCCATTCTGCTACTTTCTCTCCTTTTTCTACCGGATCTCCGATATTTTCCCAAATTATTTTTTGGCCTAATTCTTCAACCTCTTTGGCTAAAAAAACAATCTCTCTAATTTCATAGTTCAATTTTTTGTAATTTTTATTAACAATATTTTTTAATCTCATATTGCAATTGTCTATTTTATCAAAAAATCGCCTCATTGGCGATTAATTAAACCGGATAGTAGAAATTTGACTATTTTTTCATTCTGTGACGCATTCGTTGAATAATCTAATTTGGCTATTATATTCATCAATTAAAGTTTCAGTTTCTTTTACCAGAGCGTTGTATTCAGAAACAAAGGTATTATACTGTTCTATTTTCTGATTATAGATGATTCCTCTTTTTGGTCTCATAGTTTTAATCTCAATTTGCAGACTTCTTAAAGTTTTTTGTAATTGGCTTATTTCATTTTCATTTGCCCAAATTTCTGCTTTAAGCGTTTCATCTAGCTGGGGGCAAGCAGACAAAGGTAAGCCAAAATGCTGAACTGCTAACCAAGTGGATTCTCCTTCAAAAATACCTTTTTGGACAGCTATCCCGATTTCTTGATAGCGCGAATTTAAAATATTTTCACGATGACCGGTACTATCCATCCAGGCCTGGACCAAGACTTCATCATTTTGAAAATTGCCAAGAGCTAAATTTTCACCAATTAAAATGAATTCGTAGTTAACTTGTTTTGCCAAATCCCCAACTCCTTCTCCCAAAGGAGAAGTATGAGCGAAATATTGATTTTCAAACATATCCGTTACTTTTATTGCTGCACCAGCATTAAGTTGCAGATTTTCTTCAAGCGGAGGAAGACCATATTTTTCTCTTTGAAGATTCGTCAATGTTATTACACCTTCTTTAGTTAAAAATGCTTCCGGATACTCTTTTTCTGCTCGAAGAGGTGGTGGTATTGAAATTTCTTTTTCGACTTCTTCTTTTATGAATCCGGTAATTTCTTTTTCAATCTCTGGTAATCTAAGCGTTAATTTTGAATAAAAATCTAATACTTCATTTCTAAAAATAAAACTTAATCCCAAAACGATTATCGAAATCGCCACTATTGCCTTAAATTTTTTCATAGTTTAGATTCAACTGATTTTTAATTCTATCAAAAAAACTGCTTCTTTGACGATTTTGTTGATAAAAAAGGAGAGTTAAACTCTCCTTAAAGTTTCTTCTATTCGAACTATTTTTCCTTCGTTTATCGCTCTCTTGATTTCTGCCTCCTTTTTCTCCGGAGGTCTTAAGTTTTCATATCTTGCCAATTGTTCTTTGTTTAAAATCCAAATCAAAATATCATAAGGACATCTCTGGAAGCATTTTTCTGTTTTCTCCCAAAGTGGCACAGCAGGATGTTCATTTTTAAAAGGGCAATCAAAGCAAGGTGTAGATGCCACCCCGTGCAAATAAAGATTAATTTTCAAAGAGTAATCCATTAAAGATTCTCTTAAATGTCTTTCCAACTCTCCCTTATTCAATTTTAAACACCCGCTACTTTTAATTATATCAAAATTTATTAAAGTGGGTAATCTTTTTTAAGCCTCTTTTTGGCACATGTAATATACCTTTTTTGTCTCGCCAATATTTAACGCTCTTTTTAGCTACCTCAACTTTTGGTTTTTCAGCTGGAAAACCTAAAGCTATCACTAATTTAATTTCGAAATTTTTAGGCACTTTTAAAATAGACCTTATTTTATTTCTATTAATTGCACCCAAAATACAACTTCCTAAACCTTTTGAAAAAGCTGATATCACTAAATTTGCGACTGCTAATCCTGTGTCTATTCCGGATTTTTTATTAATCTTTTTGTTTGAAATTACTATTACATAGACAGTAGGTTTGTGGTTTTTATCAGGTTTTTCTTCAGGAAGTTTACCACCCCAATCTAAAGTATCGAAAATTTTCTCTCTTATATTCTTATCATTAACCAAAATATATTCTAAGGGTTGCAAATTTCTGCTTGAAGGAGCCAAATGAGCGCAATCTATACAAGATTGAAAAATTTTTTTGGGAATTTCTTTTTGTTTAAAAAGCCGAATAGTTCTTCGGTTTTTAATTGCTTTTAAAACCTCCATATAAATTTAAGTAATTTTGGTTAAAGATTTGATTATTTTAATAACTTTCCCTGTCTGTCTATTTCTCCTTTTAATATTCTATGCGAAGAAATAGGTTGGCCATCTTCAGCTAAAACGAAATCTATCTTAACAATTTCTATAGGTTTTTTATTGATTTCTTGACGTTTTTTGTTAATTAACAACGTTGTCTCATAGGTTTGAGGAGAAACGACAATATAATCGAAATCTTCTTTTAAAGTTGGACCAAATTTATCTTCTATTTTTAAAATTTTTGGTTTTATATTAAACTCTTTTTCGATAAAATCTTCTAATTCTTTTTTTCTTTGTTCAAAACCTTCAACTTCTCTTTCTTTGATTTTGCTTGCCATAACATCGGAAGTTAAACCAATTGTTACTTCGCCCAATTCAAAAGCTTTTCTTAATAAAGATTTGTGGCCTTCGTGCAATGTATCAAAGGTTCCGCCAATAACAACTTTTTTTGTATTTTTTGACATAATTTTTAGCAAATTTTGGTACCAAGTGGAACTTCTTTATCAGGAATTAAAAGCACTGGCTCTTTTTGTTTTTCGTCTTCGGCAGCTAAAAGCATTCCTTTACTTTCTAAACCAAACAAAGTTTTTGGTTCCAAATTGGCAATGACAATTATTTCTTTTCCGATTAAATCTTCTGGTTTATAGAATTGAGAAATTCCAGCTACAATTTGTCTTTTTTCATTACCCAAATCTATCTCCATTCTCATAAGATTTTTAGATCCTTCCACATTTTCTGCTTTAATCACTTTTGCTACCCTTAAATCTAATTTTTTAAATTCTTCAAAACTAATCATATTTAATGAATTTTTTTTAACTTCGACCTGATTTTTAATAATTTTATATTTTAGCAAAAAATCACCTTCTTGGCGATTCTTAAAATCGGTTTATTCAAATAAAAAAGAGGAAGATTAATCTTTCTTCCTCAAAATATAGAGTTATTGTTTCCATTTTGGAAATCTATTTTGCCTAACTGAAAGCCCAGTAATGATAACCAATTTGTGAATGGCATATTCGGCAGTAATAATGATGCCCTTCTCTGCCAGCTAGTGCTCTCCAAGATTCTTCAGAAGATCTATAGTGTTTCACATTGTATGCTCCTTTGACTAATCCGCAATTAGGACATTGGTAGGCTGTACTCATTTCTCCTGACGATATTTTTTCGGTTTTTACTTCTTTCAAGCACTCTTTGCAAGCATAAATCCATAATTCTTTTATTTTTTCTTTTTTGCGAGTAGCGAAAAGGAAACTATTGTCTATTTTTTGCATTCTCACAAATCTTGCATTAGGGTGACGCTCACATCTTAAATCCTTGACAAACTTAACAATCTCTCCTTTCAGTATGGCAATTTTCTTTTTCTGTTCTCTGATTTTTACATCGATGATACCTCTTTTTTTAATAAGTCGTTCTAAGATCTTTGCTCTTTCTGTTTCAAGATTTCTTAAAGTCTCTTCTTCTTTTTCTAATGCTACCATTCCAAACACCTTTTTATATTATTCGGAAAGAGCTATTTCCTCCTTTTCAAAGATGACAATTTTTAGACAAAAAGTCAAGCTCGAGAAACTCTTATCAGAAAATAAAAATTGTCCAACGACGGGCAATTTTCTTATCTATATTAAAAATCTAGACTAAGGACTAAGTTTTGATAAGTCTGCTTTCCAGACTCCGTTCATCGCCAGACCCAATATTAGATACTTATTATCAGGTGTGAGTATTAAATTATCAGCAACATTATCTCTAACTTGATTACACATACTCGCTTTAGTCTTGCATAACCCTGGTAGGCCATTATTTATAGATTTCCAACTCTCTCCAGCATTTTTGCTTAGATAAACACCCCTATTAGTGCTTAAAAATAATATATTATGATTCAAGGGATAAATTATTAATTTGTAAAATTCACTTTTGCGATTGAGACCTTTCATAATCTCAAACCAAGTTTCTCCACCATCTGTTGATTTCATTACAACACCACAGAAGGTATCGAAGTTTCTGTCACAGAATCCCTTATTCTTTCCATTCTTAGTTGAAACATACATTATATTTGGATCTTGGTCATCAATCGCTACAGTATAAGGCCATTGTTCTGGTGGCATGCCATTGCTTTTTATTACCCAAGTTTTTCCTCTATCAACTGATTTGGAAACTCCATTATAAGTTCCGGCAAATAATACGTCGTGATTAGTAGGATGCATGGTCAGAGAGAACATGCCATCATTTCCAAGACCAAGACTCGAGTCTTTCCATGTGTGTCCATTATCTTCGCTTATAAAAAACCCACTTGGGAAATGTCCAAGATAAACTCTTCCAGGAATATCTGGGTCAAATAGTATTGAAGTAAATTGATACATTCTTCTATCCCAGGCACTCCACCAACCTATACCTAAAGTCCTGCCCAGGTTTTGCCATTTTTTAGTTGCTGGATAAAATTTATACAATCCGTAGCCAGCAGTCCCTGCATAGAGCACAGAATCAACTCTCTCTGGGGTCACCTGAACATCATCTACATAAACCTTAGAATCAGGATGAGATTCAAAACCAATACGTCCATTTAATAAAGGTTCGCTATCAGTGTAATTTATTTTCAAGACATTATTGACATAAACCTTAGTATTATTTCCTTTCCCAATTATTTTAATTTTGTTCCAGGTATTTTTTTCAAGAGGAAATCCAATGTTGACCAAGTTGATATGATTATCTGGAAAAATTGTTTTCATTAAATACAAACCGCCTTCACTCACACCTATAGCATATCTTCCTACTTGGCTTATTCTATAATTAATATGAAGACTACCTTTAATTAATTTTACTTTAGACTCAAAGGTATAATCCGTCCAACTCTCAGAACCAACCGTAGACCAGTTATGGTCAATCCCTTGTAAAACATAATTCCCGTTATATTGTACAACTCTCCAATCACCCCCTCGTTCCCATCCATCAGCATTTCCATCTTCAAAATCATCTTCAAAAGGAGGATATTCAACACTTGCAATCTTCAGCGACAAAATGTCTAATGTTTCTAATCCTTCATTCATTTCACTCCAACTTTTACCATCATCTTTGGTAACAAACACTCCTTCTTGGGTTCCAACATAAACTGTCTTCGAGTCTCTAGGATCAATAACAACAGCAGTTATATGTTTCCCAAGCATCTCATTTTTGTCTCCATTGGCAAACATACTCACATTCATATACTCATGAGACCTAAACAGTCCCTTTCCATATACACCTTGCCAAATGTCTGCTGGATGATTCGGATCTATCGCAAAACTATAGTATCCCTGCCTGACTGGATCATCTACAATAATGCTTGGTTGAGAAGTATTTCTCTCATACCAAGTTTTTCCTTTATCATCACTTCGAAACATTCCTCCGGGATAAGCGCTTGCGTAAATTCGAGTAGAATCTTTCGGATCGATCTCAATCTGAATTTTGGAAACATACGCTTTTGGTTTGTTGCTTCTGGATTTGTCCCAGGTAATCGAATAGTCGTCATTGATAATTCCTGCATAAACCCCGCTTCCTCCTACACCTGCGTAAACATAACCATCTTTAGCGATAACTGCAGCTGTGCCAAAACTTGGCAAACCTTTATTCTCTTGTTTCCAACTTTTTCCGCCATCACTACTAACAAAAATACCTTGAGCACCGGTGGCTACATATAAAAGATTCGGATTCTGAGGATCAACTTCAACTGCCATAGTTGCATGATCAGTTTCAAGCATACGAGTCCAGTTTTTCCCTCCATCCGTTGATTTGTAAGCTCCGCAGGCTCCTTGTTCTATGTTTTGAGGTAACCCAGTAGGGCCAATTATATACTCAGGAAGCAACTCGCATAGTCCAGCAGCATACAAAGTATTGCTATTAGAATAATCAACATCGATGTCATAGTATCCGAGTCTTGGAAGACCTCCTTCTCTATCGTCCAACCTCTTCCAAGTCTCTCCATCATCTATACTCTTGAAAACACCGTAACCATGTTTTGAAACATAAATTGTATTTGGATTGTTGGGATCAATTTCTATCTCAACTGCAGCCTCGGGAATACCTTCTTTTATACCTGGCAGGTTTTTGTTTAGATCTGCTACTACTACCCCATTTTTGATTTTTACTAATTCGCCTGCCTCAACACAGAATGGAAGCCCAAAGGTGGCTGCATAAATCGTGTCTGAGTCGTTTGGATTAATTGCTATAGCGCTTGTTAAGACATTAGATCTATCAAACTTATAATACTCTTGCCAAGTATGTCCGCCATCTTCAGATTTGTGTATAACTGGCTTGGTCCTATCACAAGCATAGATGATATTTGGATCCTTTTCATAAATCGCCAAACAAGTTGGAGACTCGGGAGCACCCTCAAGTTTGACCCAATTTTTTCCTCCGTCAGTACTTTTGTAAGTCCCCCCACCCCAAGTGCCTGCATAAACTGTATTTTTATTTTTTGGATCAACCTGAAGCTGTGAATGACGCATGATAGTTGTAAATGTTAGCTCATCATTTAATTTGCTCCAAGTTTTACCTTTATCATTACTTACATAAATTTCACCCTCCCTCCCTGTTACACCGGCATAAATTCTGTTTGGGTTTTGTGGATCAAACCTAAGTGATGTTATTCCTTTGGAATCTTCTACCCGTAAGATTTCACTCCAGCCAAGATTTTCTTCCTGCGATGGTGAATACTTCCAGACAGATGAATAATTTTCAAATATTTTTGGAGAGTAGGAAGCATAAAGAATATTATTGTCTTCGGGGTCAATCTCAAAATCATACACATAATCTGGGGAGTGAAGAAGGTAATGCCATGAGTTGTCTTTAGGGTTATATTCTGATATTCCAACGCCAGTATTAGACACATAAATTTTATCTCCGGCAACTTCAAAGTCGAAAATCTTTGCTGAGGTAAAATTACTTTTCTCTTCTTCTCCCCCAAATCCGCTATTAATCTGTTTCCAAGTCTTTCCAAGATCGTATGATTCCATTATTTTTGTATTCTCATCTATAAATATCAAATGATTTGGGTCATGAGGGTCAAATTTCAATTCATCTCCAAAAGTAAACTTAGAAAATGGCTCCCAGGTTTGGCCACCATCTTTTGTAAAATAAGCCTCATGGGCTGTGTTTCCTGAAGTAAATATTATATCGGGATTAGTTGGATGAACCACGACAATGGTTGGAGATGATCTTATAATATCTCTGTCAATTTTTTTCCAGGTTTTCATATTATCTTCTGATTTAACAAGACCAAAAGCCCACATTTCATTAGTCCTACCATAAACAATGTTTTGATTATCAAAGTCAAATAATAGCTCAGCCAAAGTGAAAGGTATATCTTTGTCGTATCCTTCGGCTCTAGGCATTTCAATCAGTTCATATTTTGAGGTATCTAACTTATCCAATTTAATGATGAAATTGCCCTTTTGTAAGGTAATGTAATACGATGATTCGGTTATATCAACATCTCCTACAGCATTATTGTCAAAGGTAATATCCGTTAATGGAGCCCAAGTCAGACCCCCGTCATAGGATTCGCGCAAAAACTCACTTAATGGGTGGTAAGAGTCATGTAATATATGTTTAAATGCAAGGATTATATGTTCTCTGTCATTCTGGTCCTGAATAATGTTTGAAATAATAATATCTTTTGGGGTATCTAAATCTACTTTTGACCATGTTTGACCTAAGTCCTCAGAAATATATAGGTTGCCATTTGTAAACTCTCCACTACCAAAACTCTCCGCAATAATGTTTGCTAAAATTCTGTTGTCTGTAACTAAAATATGTGGAATTCTTATTACACGTCCAAAAGGAGCATCTTCAGGTGGTAGAATGAGGTCTTTTAATTCCGATTCAGAAGGAGATATATCTTTCCAATCCTTCCAAATAAAAAATCCAGAATTCAAATCAGTATATATTATTTTTTTAGAATCTTTCGGGCTTGGAGTAGAAAAAGTTGCAAAAAGTTTATTGTTAGATATTTTTAAATCATTACATTCCCCTCCTCCCCTAATAATATTATTAATATTTAAAAGATTTGGCCTCACACTTCCTCTATTGTCATAGTAAAAAATACCGAAACCACCGCAAGCAAATACTTTATCTTCGGTAAAAGCAATAGAAATTGGGGGCTGGGAAAATGTCGAATACTTCATAATTTCCCAATTTTCACCTTTATTTTCAGATTTATAGACTCCCATTTCTGTTACCGCATACAATTCATTATGTTTGTATGGGTTTTGGAACAATCTAAAAATCCTTCCGCCTTGGGGACCGCTTGTCTGTACCCAGTTTATTTCAGCTGGTTTAGTAAAGGAACGAATAATAAAAATTATTCCGACTACAATCAATATTGAAATTATTAGACCGATTAAAATTTTCTTTTTCATTTTTCCAAAGTTTTCGGCTGTCCTAAATACCTGCTATAGAGCAAAGAACCGATTAATATTAATAAATAAGAAAAACCACGTAAAAAGTACCATTCTTTTGCCGAAGCGATTTTTAAAACCCAAAATTCGCGAGGATAAACAGCTACGTTGAGCCAAAGTAAAATATCAACAAACGTAAGCAAAAACCAGCCCAAACTTAAAATAATAGCACAAGGTCGCCTCTTTATAGTGTCAAAAGGAGCTCCTCTAAAGAAAAAGTAAAGAAAAAGGGAACTCAAAAATCCATTCAATGGTATAAGAAAACCCCAGACAACAGCAGTGTATATTGAAAAGATCTCAACTTTGAATAAAAAAAAGAAAATTATAGCCACGGCTGCAAATGCTGGAAGAAAGATAAGAGGAAAAACGGTAGTAAAAAATCTGTTTTTAGTGATGAGTAAAATCGTACCTCGATAAAATAATAAATAAGAAAAAAGTACGGCAAAGAAACTTATACAATAAAGAATGACCAGGTAATTATAACTGATTTGCACTCCATAATTAATTAAAAATATAGGAAGATTAACTAAACTCAAAATAGCAAAGCCAATTGTATAATGCCAAAAGAAAAACTTCGTAGGCAAAATCCGATTTCTTTCAATCCGGCAAAGAAAAGCCAAACTCGCAACAGCTGCAATAATCATGACAGAAAACGGATAAACCATTGAAGGTAAAGTAATCATTTTTTTAATTAAACTTCGCACCAGGCACAAATTAAGGTATTAGGACCAGTTGGAGCACCAACCACATTGTTAATAATGTTTATAAAGGCTACTCTAGCATTAGCGTATTCTTTTTCAATTATTTCTTTTAATCTTTTGGCTGATGCTAAATCATCGCCGTGGGTAATAACTATTCTAATTTTTTTATTTTCTTGTCTTGATTTTTGATTTTCTTTTTCAAACTGTTTGAAAAAAACCATAACTGTATCTTGAGCATGCGTTCTAATACCACCTGGAATTAACTTTCCATGTCTCAAAGTCATCAAAGCTCGAATTCCTCTGTTTGCCATTGTTCTAAAAAACTTAGCTATCAGCGGAGAGATTCTTCCGCTGGCCTCTAACCATTTTGGGTCTTCGAACATTGCAAAAAAACGAATCTTAGAACGGAATTCTTCTAATTCTTTAACAATTTCTTTTGCTGTTTTTCCGCTTTCGATTAAATCAATCGTTTTAAAAATTAAAAGTGCCTGGCTAGCGCTGGCATGTAAGGAATCAATCACATAGACTCGTTCTTGGTCTTCTTCTGGTAAGAAATTTTTGCCCTGGATTGCCGAATTTAAAGTTCCGGAATGTTTTGAAGTAAGAGTGATACAAATAATCTTCTCAAATCTCTCCAGTCGATACTTGTATTTATCTATAAAATCTTTTGGCGATGGCTGGGAGGTTTTGCCAAAACTCTTGATCCCTTTTTTTTCCAACTCTCTCATTTTTTGAAAAGTGTTTTCGCCGGGTAAATTTTCTAATTCTGGCCAATCCAATTTTACCGGAACGATTGCTATTTGATATTTTTCAATTATTTCTCGAGGCAAGTCTGCTGCCTCGTCAGTGATAATGCCTATTTTTTCCATATTGCCCTATTCTATCAAAAAATCGCCCTCTTGGCGAAAAATAAAAAAGGGCAAATCAGATTTCTGACGCGCCCCTTTTGGTTTTAAGATCTTTTGCCTCCTTTTTGAGAATAGCTTCCGCTATAAGTTCCACGAGATCGTCCGGGTATCGTAGTACTGCAATGAGATAACTATTCTCGTATCCCTTCACCTTAAATATATCATCGGTATACAAAAGTATTCTTCTGAAATGGTCAAAAAAAATCATTTGTCTATATTCTTCTACTTCGGTAAAAAGCACCCCCGTAGCAGCTCTTTTCACAATATGTGTTTTGTCTTGAGCTATTGTGTGACTACTATCCGCGAAAAAGTCTATCAGTATTTTCTTACCTCCTTTCTCTGCAAACCAGACAACCTTTGTTTTTTTAATGATCGTCGCTTGGGCTAATTCTTCCAGCGAAACTTTCCGAATGAAACCTTCATCTACCCATAATTCGTATTGGGTACTTCCTTCCATTCTTTCCCACCTCGATTTTTATACCTTATTATTAAAAATCTGTCAAGAAAATAAAAAATGTCCAGCGATGGGTTTTTTTTAATTTGAAAATTGGAAATAAAGTGGAGTATCATTCCAACCAGGACTATCGGCCTTCAATACACCTATCCCTCCTCCTGGTTTAGGAGCGGTAATAGTTAAGTTTACAGATTCATTAGCATTCTCAAGATTTGCATACAGAGCACACTTTTCACCGTCTGCGTCCACAGTATAAATATATTTTGATTCGGTTTCAGTGCCTGTTTTAGGATCTTTAGGTATATTCGAAAGAGACTGATTATATTGTGGATATTTATTAAGAATCTCATTTGCTAATGGAATAAGGTCATATTCTCCCCCACCACCATCTGGTAAATAACAAGAAACGGTTAAAAATCTTCCAATCTGAGAAACTTCTGACTTTCGTCTTGCATCCCGGGCTCTGACCCGTACACCAAAAAGAAAAATTAAAATAACACCTGATAAAATTCCAATAATCACAATGACAACTAATGTTTCAATAAGAGTAAATCCCCTCATTTTTATTCTTTAAATCTAACAATTCTTTTTTTTTGAATAGAAAGCTGGTTATTTTTTAAAAAATTCTTTAACCAATAAGCCATAATGAATGCTATCTCTCCAATGACCAAAACGACAGCGGTCTTGACGATGAAGACCTTCTTTTTTGAAACCTAACTTTTCGAAAACTTTTTGAGAAGCAGGATTTTCACTAAAAGCACAGCCATAAACTCGACGAAGTTTCAATTTTTTGAAAGCGAAATTTAAAAGCAGTTTCCCCGCTTCAGTCATTATTCCTTGGTTCCAGTGTTTTGACCCCAACCAATAACCAATTTCAGCATTTTCGTGTTCAAAATTAACTTTATCAAGACTAATACAACCGATAACCTCTTTTTTATCTTTTAATTCAATTCCAAAAGCAAAATTCGATTTTTTCCGACGAGATTTTTGCGTTTGGCGAATGAAACTTTTAGCATCATTAAGTTTATAAGGCCAAGGAATTTTTAAGGTGTTCTGAGCAATTCTTTTATCTTGAATATTTAAATAAATCTCTTTGGCATCAGAAATTTGAAGCGGTCGTAAAATAATTCTCTTTCCAATTAATTTTAAATCAGAAATTTTAATTTTTGGAATTCTTTTCTTCTTCATAAATTTTCCTCAACTTTGGGCAACCCTTACAAATTGAGTTGCCAAGTAGAAAAATTGAGCAGCGTCGCAAAACTCACCCAAAGAATATAGGGTATCAATAAATAAGCCGCGGGTTTTGATATCCGGTAAAAATTTACGATCGTATACAATATTGCAAACCAAAGCATTAAAATTTCAAAAAAGGCGATGCCAGGAGATTTCAGACCGAAAAATATTACCGACCATAAGACATTTAAAACCAGCTGGAGGGAAAAAATTAAAACTGCGTTTTCTTCTCTCCAGGAACCCCTCCATAACTTAGTCGAAAAGGGATTCCACGCTTTCTTTTCTTGTTCGCCAGCTGTAATGATAATTCCCCAATTCTTTTTCCATACCAAAAACAAAGATATTCCCATTAAAAGATATAAAACAGTCCAGGCAGGTGCAAAAAGCCAATTCGGTGGAAAAAAACTGGGTTTTTTAAGTTCAGCGAACCAAGGAGTGGGAATAGCAGGAGCAGTAAAAAACGAA
>Ga0209636_10002040_pt1 | contig 20461 bp, 23 predicted proteins | sample DeeMarSWOR152_54_FD_187464 | JGI IMG/M metagenome (GOLD analysis project Ga0209636, IMG submission 187464) | Marine sediment microbial communities from White Oak River estuary, North Carolina - WOR-1-52-54 (SPAdes) (version 2) | ecosystem: Environmental > Aquatic > Marine > Intertidal zone >...
GAAATTCCTGGATGTAAGGCAGGGCCTCGAGCAATATCTTGGCGCGGTCTTGCATTTTCACCCTAAGTTGATTTCATTAAATTACATGTTCTTAAAGATAATCCAAACTAGGTCGTGTATTTTGAGTTGATGCGTACATAGTCATAAGTTAAATCGCATCCCCAAGCGGTAGCGCAGGCTTTTCCCGCGGCGAGGTCAGCATGGATTTCGATTTCCTTGCTGCGCATGATGTCACGCGCCCGCTTGAACGCCCGCTTTGCTTTAGGTTTGCCGCGCACGACTAAGTCAACGCGGCCCCGATCGCTGACTAGCTCCAAACTCAATTTTGACGGGTCAAACGACGCTCCCGAATAGCCAAGGGCAGCGATTATACGGCCGTAGTTAGGGTCGCGTCCGAAGATAGCAGCCTTGATTAAATTTGACCCCGCAATCGCAAGGGCGGCGCGGCGGGCATCCTTCCGGTTACGGGCGTTTTTAATTTGGACCTCGATTAGATGCGATGCGCCCTCCGCATCTTTGGCGATCATCCACGCAAGTTCAGTAAGCACATAATCGAGCCCGGCCTGAAACTGTTTATCTTGGTTCTTGAGAGTGATCGGGCGATTTTTTGCGCGTCCGTTCGCGAGTGCGAGCACCATATCACTGGTGCTTGTTTCGTTGTCGATATTGATCATGTTGAAGCTTTGATCGGTCGAGTTTTGAAGTGCTGCCTTGAGCGCTGCAGAGCTCACCACGGCGTCGGTGACGATGAATGCGAGCATGGTTGCGGTTTGTAGATTTGGGCGAATCATGCCAGCGCCTTTTGTCATGCCAGAGATAGTTACAGGCGTTCCATCCTCGAGGTCGACCCGGATGGCGATTTCCTTGGGCTTGGTGTCGGTTGTCATGATTGCCTTAGCTGCGCTCAGGCTTGCCTCGCGCGAATTCGAGAGTTCCTCGGCGGCCGCACGGATTCCAGTCTCGATTCTCCGCATGGGCAAGCGTAAGCCTATTAGGCCCGTCGATGCAACAGCGACATCTCCAGTACGGAGTTTCAACAGGCGCGCCACGAGGCGAGTCATCTGACGCGCGTCTCGCAGCCCCCGCTTGCCTGTGTAAGCGTTCGCGCTCCCCGAGTTCACGATTATCGCTCCAAGCTCGCCGTTCTTCACGTGTTTCATTGTCACGAGCACCGGGGCGCCCTTAACCAGATTTGTGGTAAATACCCCCGCGGCTGCAACTGGTCCATCTTCACTTGAGATTAACATCATGTCAAGTCCGCGGCGCTTGATTCCCGCTCGTACACCAGCCGCAAGGAATCCAGGGACTGTTGTCACACCGCCCTCGAGCACCGTGATCATGCGAACACCAATAAAAGGGGTACGAGGACGACTTTAATCTTTTCGCGCAGGGTTTCCTAGCTTCGACCATAAAGCTGTCATGGCCGTAACGCTGGGACCTCTAATCCCTTTGTTTCATCAAATCCGAACATCAAATTCATGTTTTGAATAGCCTGCCCCGAGGCGCCCTTGACGAGATTGTCGATGGCCGAAACCACGACAAGTCGATTGCCCGCCGCGTCAAGTTCAAATCCAATGTCGCAGTAGTTTGATCCAACCACGAAGTTCACCTGCGGTAGTTCCTCAAGTACCCGCACGAAGGGCTCGCGAGCGTAGAACTTTCGGTAGAGTTCGAGTAATGATTTTTTACTAGTCGACTTTTGCAGGAAGACATGTGATGTCGAGAGGATTCCTCGTACGATTGAGATGAGATGGGGTGTGAAGTGGGCTTCGACCTTTCCTCCAGCTAGCTTGCTCAACTCTTGGTCGATTTCAGGGGCGTGGCGGTGGGTGGTCGCGGCGTAAGCTCGAATGTTTGCGCATACGAGGGGGTGGTGGGTCACTTCGCTAGGTGTGGCCCCCGCACCGGAGGTTCCAGTCTTAGCGTCGATGACGATGTGGTCGAGGTCGATCAGGCGTTGTTTGACTAGCGGTGCCAAGCTCAGAATTGCGGCTGTCGGATAGCACCCCGGGGTTGCGACGAGGCGTGCACGCTTGATCTTCGCGCGGTGGAGTTCAGGTGTCCCATAAACACCTTTGACCATTGGACTCTCGTGCTTGGTGTAGAATCGCTCATACACCTTAACGTCATCGAATCGGTAGTCCGCGCTGAGGTCTATTATTTTCGCTTTCTCCTTGAGCAACTTTGGCACAAATTTCATTGCGACACGGTGAGGTGTAGCTACGAAGACTACATCGGTCTGCTTTCCGATTTTCACGTAGTCGGGTTTCACGATTTTCAGATTAACTATTTCACGAAGGTTTGGATGAACCTCGCCCACAAGTTTCCCGACATTGTGGATGTCGTAGGCTCCAATGAGCTTTACCTCGGGGTGGCCAGCGAGCAACCTGAAGAGCTCCACGCCCGTGTAGCCCGATGCCCCGACTACCGCAGCCGTGATCGTCATCGCGAACGCCTCTTAGCCTCCTTCAATAACTTTATTTCTGCTTTTGTAATTGCTCGCCTTCGCGCGCGCGTAATCTTCGCGCAGTGTTTCGCTTCTCGCTTCAATAATTTAAGTTGATTTTTAACAGCTTTTGGCGCGGGGCCACCGGGCAACTCCCGGGCAGTGATGCATTTGCCGAGGTCGAGAGCTTCCTTCAGCTCCTCGGGTTTTAGCTGAACCTCCTTGTCGAGAACTTCCTTCGACGCTATTCGTAGGTCCTCGATGTTCAGCTCTTCTGGAGCTCGGACCTCCTTGGTTGCGCGGGCAATCATCCTTCCAACGATAGCGTGGGCATCCCTGAAGGCCAACCCAGTCTTCCACACGAGCACGTCGGCGAGCTCGGTTGCGGCCGCGAATCCCCCTTCGGCCCGCTTGCGCATGAGTTCCCGATTCGGCTCAACCGCGCTGATCAGTTTTGCCATCACTTCTGCACCACCCCTCACCTCGTCGACGGAGTTCCACAGCGAGGGGGTCAGATCCTGAAGGTCGAGGTTGTAAGATTGGGGGAGGGCCTTCATCACCGCGAGGGCTCCTGAGAGGTTTCCAAAGACACGCCCAGCCTTCGCGCGCGCGAGTTCGGCCACGACTGGGTTCTTCTTCTGAGGCATGACGCTGCTTGTCGCCGCGAATTCCTCGGGCAATTCGATGAGGTTGAACTCCGCTGAACTCCAGAGCACGAGTTCCTCGGCCAGCCTGCTGAGGTTAGCCATTGCGATTGCTAGGGCACTCATGGCCTGCAGGGCGAAATCGCGTGAGCTGACGGCGTCCATGGTGTTCTCTTCGATGCGCTTAAAACCCAACATGTGTGCCACTCGCACGCGATCGATAGGGAAGCTCGTCCCCGCGAGTGCACAGGCACCCATCGGGCATGAGTTCGTGACATCGTAGGTCTGTTCGATGCGCTCGACATCACGAAGGAAGGCGAAAGCATAGGCGGCGAGGTGGTGCGCGAAGGTGGTGGGTTGAGCCACTTGGAGGTGGGTGTAGCCGGGCATTATCGTATCGATATTTTTTTCGGCGAGTGCAACCAAGGTACTCACTAGTTCGAGCAGCCTCTCCTCAACATCGAGCAGGTTTTTGCGCAGAGTCAAACGGATTGCCGTGGCGACTTGATCGTTGCGGCTCTTCGCAGTGTTGAGCTTGCCTCCAACTTCTTCGCTCGTTTCCTTGGTCACGAAATCTTCAACTGCCATGTGGATGTCCTCGAGCTCTGGACGAAGATCCAACCCACTAACGCCGTGCTCGTGGAGCTTGTAGAGCGTTCGGAGGATGGCGGCCGCGTCTGCGCCGTCGATAATCCTACGCTCAGCGAGCATGATTGTGTGAGCTAGGTTGATTTGCACGACCGAGTAGAAAATCCGAGCATCAGCTTCCATCGAGGAGATGTACTCGCTAGCCAGAGGGTCCATTGCTCGCTCAAAGCGTCCCCGACGAATCACCTTAATCACCCTTCCGCTTGCGTAGGATCTTGCTTTGAAGTGCGTGGAATTTTATGACTCCGATAGCATCGCGCTGGTCGAAGCCGTAGCGCTCAAATGAAACAAGCCCTTTGTCGTAGAGGGAGTAAGGTGAGCTGCGGGCCACCACGCGTGAGTTGCCGTGGTTGAGTTCAACCTTTACCTTGCCCGTAACTCTTTTTTGCGTGTTATCGATGAAAGCATCCAAGTCCTCGCGTAGCGAGTCGAACCATAACCCGCTGTACGCTAGGTCCGCCCAAGTTTGGTCGACTACCTGCTTGAATGCCAGCTCCTGTTTCGTCAGCACGAGTTGCTCAAGCGCTCGATGGGCTTGGATTAGGACAGTCGCCGCCGGTGCTTCATAGTTCTCCCGCGCCTTCAGCCCAAGGATTCGATCTTCGATGAGTTCGATCCTACCGACGCCGTACTCGCCAGCTATCTTGTTTAGTTTGGTGATGAGTTGGAGACCGTCCATGCGCTTTTTATCGATAGCAATCGGCACACCTCTCTTGAACTCGATTTCAACGATGCGTGGTTTCGGGGGAGCTTTCTCGGGGGATCGGGTCCACACGTAAATCTCTTCAGGTGGGGCGCGTGCGGGGTCTTCGAGCGCACCTCCCTCAATGGAGCGTCCCAAGAGGTTTTCGTCAATGCTGTAGGACTTACCTACTTTGGGGAGGGGGATGTTCTGCTTCTGCGCATACTTGAGCTCCCACTTCCGGTCAAGGTTAAGTTCTCGAATTGGTGCAATGATTTTGAGTTCGGGAGCCTTGATTGCAATGGTTGTATCGAAGCGAAACTGGTCGTTTCCTTTACCTGTGCAACCGTGTGCCACGGCATCGACCTTTTCTTTACGCGCGACTTCAACGAGTTTGCTCGCGATGGGATAACGGGCGAGTGCTGTCGAGAGGGGATAGCCTTCATACATCCCATTCGCCTTGATGCTGCGGAAAATGTACTCTTCGACGAATTCTTTGCGCGCGTCGACGTGAACGTGCTTGATAGCACCTAGCTGCGTTGCCTTCACTGCCATCTCCTTTAGCTCTTTGGGATCCTGACCGACATCAACGGAAACTGTGATGACATCGGCCTTGTATTTATCCTGAAGTAAACGGACCGCGACACTAGTGTCCAGTCCTCCACTGTAAGCGAGTGCGACTTTCATTTCCGCACCACTTGTTGTTTACGAAGTCGACATAAAAGGTTTGAGGTATTTTGGGCCGAATGCGGGGAGGGCAACGTACATATATTGGGCTCCGTCTCCGAAAACCTTTTAGCGTTCGCCCTCCATCGCTACAGTTGAGCCTTGAGGCGTGGAAATAGCGAGGATTGTATAGATGGAAGTGGTAGTCAAGTTGAACGGTGACCTGCGCGAGAAGGCCGGCACCGGCACGATAAAAGTTTCGATCAATGAGGATGAGACCGTTGACACCTTGTTCATGAAGCTCGGCCGACGTCACCCCCGAGTGGTCGAAATGATTCTTGACCCGACAACGGGAGAGCTTCAGGAGAATTTCAACATCATGCTCAACGGCCGAAGGATTCAGCAGATCCGCGGAATTCACACGAAGCTCAAGCATAAGGACGAGGTCGCGATTTTTCCTCCTGCAGCTGAGAGCAGCGCAGCAGAGTGACTCATCTCGCTTTGGAAGGGCTGGACGGGAGGCACGTCGATATCGGTTTTTCAGGCGTTCTACGGCACCGCGGTTTATGGAATTTAAGTTCGCCATCGCCACCCCCCCTCGGTCAGGCTGATTGGATTTTTGATAGGGTTGGTTCCTATCCCAGTTCGCAAATTTAAAAAGCGGGACCAAAATACCAGAGCAAATAAGGGATAAGCAATTCAGCAGAGTTTCTTGGATAGTTTCTTGACGTCGGCTAAGAATTCCAAAATTGAAGGGTCTGAAAGTCGGTACATTATCTTTTTTCCCTCGCGCCGCCTATGAATGAAGCCGCACTTACGCAGGGCTTGCAGGTGATGTGATATCAATGATTGCTCTTTGTCGAGTTCGTCCATGATCTCGCATACACAGCGTTCTCCCTTTTTCAACGTCAAGAGAATCTGGAATCTCGTTTCATCCGCCACGCATTTGAGTAATCGAAGTTGTCCATCAGCCAATTTTACTCACCCCACTTTTCGGGAACCAATGCTGGGTTCGGAGGCATATCCTCACCAGCGTAAGCATGATGGGGACCTCAATCAGCACCCCCACCACAGTCGCGAGCGCGGCTCCAGAGTTGAGGCCAAAGAGCACCGTCGCCACAGCAATCGCAACTTCGAAATGGTTGCTCGCGCCTATCTGCGATGTGGGAGCAGCATCCTCGTAGGTCAGCCCCCCTGCTTTGGATATACCATAGCTCACCCAAAATATCAGGAAAGTCTGAATCATCAGGGGCAGAGCGATCATCGCTATGACTAGTGGTTGTTGAAGGATCACATCTCCCTGCAGGCTGAATAGCACCACGAGTGTGATGAGAAGGGCGGTGATCGAGACGTAGTGGAGGCGGGAGGAGAAACCGTCGAACCACTCGCGCCCCTTCCTTCGCAGAAGCTCCCTCCTCGAGAAGTAGCCAGCCACCAGCGGTAGCCCGACGTAAACTCCGACGGAAAACGCTATCGTAATCCACGGGACCGGAATCTGCGCGACGCCAAGCAGAAATCCTCCGAGGGGAGCATAGAGTGCTAGCATAATCAGAGAATTTATGGCCACCATCACCAGCGTGTGCCCCATGTTGCCTCGAGAGAGATAGCTCCAGACCAGCACCATCGCGGTACATGGGGCAACACCTAAGAGGATCATTCCCGCCGCGTACTCTGAGGCCATCTGAGGAGTTATGAACTGGGCCCAAATCACTGACATGAAGAGCCAAGCGAAGAAGGCCATGGTGAAAGGCTTGATTAACCAGTTTACGAACAGCGTTATCCCAACAGGTTTTGGGGTTTTCCCCGCTTGGATTACCTTTTTGAAGTCGATCTGGACCATTATCGGATAAATCATAAAGAAAAGGCAAATCGCAATCGGGATCGAAACGTTGGCGTACTGGATATTGCTGAGCGTCTGAGCTAACTCGGGAAGGAGCCTACCTAGAACAATCCCAGCAATTATACAGATGATGACCCAGACTGTGAGGTATTTCTCGAATACGCCCAACCTTCGCTCGACCATATTCGCGCCTGTTAAATATGAATATACATTCATATAAATTGCTATAGTTTAGTGGCCATAGTGGTATCGGGGAATGGATGGAGATAGTGTTAGTCGGCCGCTCGAACGTCGGGAAGTCGAGCGTGATCAAGCAGCTCACGGGAAAGCGGGTTAGGGTGGGTAAGCGGCCCGGGGTTACGCGCAGGCCTTACCGCTATCGATGTGACGAGCTTGAACTGATTGACATGCCGGGCTTCGGATTTATGGTGGGTGTCAGTCGCGAAAGGCGGGAAGAGATAAAGACGAGTATTGTGCGCTACTTGGAGCGAAATCGGCGAAGAATTCTGTTTGCACTCGAAGTGCTCGATGCCCGCGCTTTCGGCGAAATCGTAGAACGGTGGGAAAAGCGAGGTCAGGTACCCTTAGATGTTGAGATGTTTCAGTTTTTACAAGAACTCGAACTCAACCCAATCGTTGTCGTGAACAAAATTGACCTCATTTATCCTGAGGAGCGGGACGCCTTGCTCGACAACGTATGCGAGAAGCTCGGTCTCCCCCTACCTTGGCGCCAGTGGCTCGATGTCGTAGTTCCGATTTCAGCCAAGACTGGTGAAGGAGTGAAGACTTTGAAGAAACTCCTCAGGCAAAGGTTACACGAGATAGGTCGAGAACACTTACTCAACTGGTTGAAATAGTCATCATTTTTAACTCGAAAAGATACCCTTACTAGGTTTTCAGGATGAAAAAACGGGAATATAAACCACGCTTCACGTATGATGTCGCTAAGTTCGCTGCAGTGCTGGTCTCAGTGGCCTCAATATTCGCGACCATAAGCTGGGTTATGTCGGGCATGGCCGCTAGCAAGGCAGATGAAAAGCAGTGGGCGGCCATCGGTTTCATGGTGTTACGATTGGAGGCTACGAACACGGCATCGAACAAACTGTTAGAGGCCCATACCTATACGACACAAGCAGCAGTGTATTTTACACAAGCGGACGCTGAAAACGAGAGCTCCGAATTGGCCGAATATTTGGATAATCTTGGTTATCTTGAAATGGCGATGGCGAACTTAAGTTTAGGAGAAGCGGAAAATGCGCAGGAGAACGCTCAGACGTACTACGAAAGTTACTCTGAGGCATTAGACATGTCAAAAACTGTCTCAGAAACTGCGGATAAGCGGTCAACATCAGCCCTGCTTTTTGCGCTGTCTGCACTCATCGGTTCCAGCTGCGTACTCCTGAAGCGAAAGGAGATTCTTTATCTTGGTTTTCCAGTCTTACTTGTCGCGATGTTTTACTTAATTTCCTCATCAGTCTAAGAGGAGAAAAATGGAAATCAGCTTTGCAGGCCCCTAATCATTCCTAGATTCCACAAAAATATCGCATCTAGTTGACATTTAATTTCTGTTCATTCGCAATCTCAAGAAAACTCTTCGTGACCTGCTCCACTTTTTCTCTCGACAAGCCATAGGGGTTGAGCTTGAAGTGCTTCGTGAGCCCGGGCTGCAGCCCGACGATTCCCCTGCGCTTCAGCTCATCGTACAAAAAGAACCCGCGCCGTTTGTGAGTCTGCGATGCCTTGTAAAATCCATCCGACTCCATGTGAATCAGGGTGTGCTGCTTGGGTTTGACCCCCAGCTGTCGGGTTCCCTCGATTCGCTCCAGCTGTTCGACGAGGTATCCTGCTTGCTCCACCTCCTGGGGCCAGCGCTCGACCCGCTCGACCACGTGAGGGAATGAAGCCATCAGCGAGATGAGCGGCGCGCCCATTACCGTGCAGCCCAGCAAAGCATACTCTTTGAGCCCGAACTTGCGCTCGCTCCAGTCACCCACGACTTTCGATCTAGCCAACATCTTGTCAACCAGCTCCTCCTTGAGCGCCAAGATGCCGGTTGGGGCGCTCGCCGCCCACGACTTGTGCCCGCTCGAGACGATGATATCCGCGCCCAGCTTTTTTCCATCGATTGGCATCACCCCCGCCGTGTAAGCCGCGTTCAGTAGGAAGGGCACTCCATATTTTTTACATATTTTTCCCACGGCCGCGGCGTCGTTCAGGTTGCCATAGAGGTAATCAACGTGGGTGAGTAACACCACCGCGGGGAGCTTTCCAGTCTCTCGCTTGACTTCCTCTATTCTGTCAGCGTACGCATCCAAGTCGAGCTTGAACTCGGGAGGGCCGCCGTGGGGAACCTCCTTGATCTTGAGCCTGGCCAGTTCAGCAGCTATGTAAGTTGAGTAGTGAGCAAGGCTGTCGACGACCACGTAGTCACCGGGTTCCCCCAAGGTCGTGAATGTTATGAACTTCGCCTCCCTGCAGCGCGTAACCACTCGAGCTACATCCATGTTTAAAAATTCAGCTAAGTCCCGCATGAACTGGGCTATGGGAGGGCGCTCGATCGCGTCGAGCCTCGCTGCTTTCGGCGGGCACCAGTCGCAGGTCGAGTAACCGTCACCGAACTCGAGTAGGGCCTTCCGCGCCTCTGAAGTCAGCACTCCTCCTCGCTGGATGGGATTAAGGTTGATGTAGCGCTCTTCCTTGAACTCGCGCTTCAGACCGAGGTATCTATCGAGCCTTTCCTTTGGTATCCGCGGCATACACATCTCACCTGTCCTGTCTGCCGCATACTTGGCAGCTAGGGTCTCGGTTGACTTTTATCTCGTCGAAGGTCATATCCATGCCGTTAAATATCAACATTCTACCTACGAGGGGCTCGCCCACCCCTGTTATAAGCTTTATCGCCTCCATTGCCTGCAGGCACCCTATCACCCCGGGAGTCGCTCCGAGCACTGGAAAACAGGGTTTCTTCGGTGGTTCATTGGGTATCGCACACTTCAGGCACGGGCCCCCGCCTGGCAGGATCGTCATTAGCTGTCCCACCAACCCTTCGACCGCACCATGGATGAATGGGACGCGGTTTCGCGCGCATGCCTCGTTAAGCAAATAACGTGTGGGATAATTGTCCATACCATCAACCACGACATCCACCCCTTTGGTGAGCCGATCCACATTTTCGGAAGTTATCTGCTCAAATATGGCGTCGACTTTGATGTTTGAATTCATCGCCGTCAACTTCTCGGTGGCAGACTTCACCTTTGACCGGCCTACATCCGGCTCCCAGTGCAACACCTGTCGATTGAGGTTGCTGAGTTCCACCCGTTGCGAATCTATGATCGTAAGGTGGCCCGCTCCTGCGGCGGCCAAATAACTCGACGCTGGACTCCCGAGCCCACCAATACCGGCCACAACTACGTGGGCGGCCTTTAACTTTTGCTGTCCGGTCTCGCCGAATCTACTAATAATCATCTGGCGGATGTATCGCCCAAACTCCTCTGGCGTAAGCTAACCTCCAGCAACTGGTGGGAATATTGCCACAACATCTTCATCTTTCAGTGGCGTATTGAGTTTTTGAAGAAAATCTAGCCTTCTGCCATTCACCAAAATGTTCACAGTTTTGCGGAGTTCTCGCGTGTCGGAGGAGTAAAGTCGTTCGGCTAGCTTCTCTCCAAACCTGCGGACGAGTTCGTCAAGGAGGGAAGTGACGTTGTTTACTCCCTCAATGCTATCCTGTATTTTCCCGGTAGCTTCACGGAATCCAGCGAAGAATTTCACGGTGACTGCCATCGATTTTCCACTTCACATTGAAGTTCTATGAATTAATGCCTACTCATCCGTAATATTGATATTTTTTTCGGGTTTTTGAGAGTTCTTGGTTTTCTGGGGATACTTGAATTAGCTCAGGGAGCTTACCCCAAGTGCCGATGTGTTCTCTTCTCACAATCAGACAGCCCCTAATTTCTCGAATGTGATTAGCCCGGCTCAGTCCCTGTTCGATTGACGATTTAAGGTCTTCTCCCCTAACCGCGTTCGCTATTGAGGTAGCTGCCGCGTCCGCCACCGAGGTTTCGCGCGCAACCGCGACGACGGCATCTGCTTGCCCAAAGCTCAGCGAGTGGCCGACCATCCCCGAGCTCGTGCATATGCCTATCGGTAACTCGACAGCCCGAACAAGAAATCCTATTTTTTCGGAGATTTGTGCGTCGCCCGCGAAGACCCCCACACGGAAATCTCTAGTGCCAATTATGGTTATGTCTCCCCCATTTTCCACCAGCACGTTTTCGGCGCCCGCATTTCGCGCCGCCTCAGCCGCGACCTGTGAGATGGCTCCGGCAACAGCTGCGAAGGGTCCTATCCCCGCGAGTTCACCTGCCCTCAGCATGAGCTCGATGACTCTTGGATGTTCTCCTTCTAACTTCAGAGGCTCAAGCGACCATCGAAACTCTGGATGCACGAGGACGTATCGCTCGATCTCGCTTCGGGCCTGTAGGCTGGCGTCGATTGTAGAATCTATCGCCCGCTCATCGTCGCACTTTATATGGAGGTTGGTCTCCTTGAAGGACCAAGTTTGCGAGTACATCTGAATCATCTAGAACTTCGATAGCTTGAGCGCTCGCACCGGACATGATGGTACGCAGAGCTCGCAGTAAATACACTTGTTTTCGTCGAGCTCGACCGATTTGTCGTCAGTCATGTACAGCGCGCCAGTCGGACAGAGTGAGAGACATGCCCCGCAGTCGAAGCATGAATCGCGGTCGAGCTCGATAGCGCGCTTAATCTCTTGGACTTCGACGCCTTTTTGCTTGAACAGCGCGATTGTTTTATCGACCTCTTTGTCAGGAGCATCGATTGAAAGCAGTATCTCTCCACCTTTTGTGCTGAGTTCAGCGTACAGAATATTGGGCAGGATCTCAGTTTTTTTGATTACTGATGCTAAAATGGGCTCTGTGGCTTTCTGAGTGGAGTACCTCAATAGCACCTTTCGAGTCATCTTCCTCGTCCCCCTAACAACTTAGACAGATCCTGATTCGTCAGGATTCCTCTGAGCTCGCCTCGAGCGTTTATCACGGGAACTCCAGAGATTTTATGTGTTTCAAGTCTTCTCGCTACCGCATCGACCGGCTCGTCCTCCTTTGCCGTTATGACCTTGGAACTCAGAACCTCTGACAATTTTTTCTTACCAGTCCCGACTGCCACGGCGATGTCCCACGAGGTCGCGATTCCCACGAGTCTCCCTTTGGCATCTACGATCGGGAGATGGTCGAAGTTGCGCTTCGCAAATATCTTTGCCGCGCTGGCGATTGAGTCGCTTGGCTTGGCAGTCACCACCTCTCGCGTCATCACGTCCCTGACAAATGGGACGCCTGCGATCTGTTTCATCGGCTTGAACACTTGATCGGTGGACAGCCCTTCCACGGGTTGGGAAAGGAAGAACCGCTTTTCTTCAATCCACTTCTTTAGGACGCCAGCGATTTCTCTCGCCCTCTTCAGGCTGCTCATGGGGCTGACGAGTACTTCATTGCCATTGATTTCAACCTTCCCAGATTTCAGTTCAGAGTAGGTGACCTCCCTAAGGATTGGACGATCCCTTCGAGGAGTCCCGTAGTCAGTGAGGTCTGTTTTTATCTCCCCATCGCTGATGCCCGTAGTTTTTGCAACTCGCTCGTTTATGATTGGAATTGGAATTCCCAAGCCGACGTAGAGCGAAGTCCCGTACTTTTCGACCGTTACTCCCCTGATGTAGCGTGCATCCATCTCTTTCAAGTTCCCGATGGTCATGATGGTGCCCATTGCCTTAGTGGGGGCGTGTTGAGTGCCCTCCCAGAAGATGTAGCCTTGAGCACCACCTAGGAAGATTCGCGTTCCAATCCCGATTGTTTCGTAGTTGGGGTCGTTGTGGAGCGGGCTTAGGCTGCCGGATCCCGAGTATGTCACGTTGCCGTAGTTCGGCAGCAGGGTACCCATGTAGGTGTAGATCGTTTCATCACGCGAGTTCGTGGCCGCGACGTAGCTCTGGTAGGCGTTACGTGGGTTGCAGAGGACAGCCTGATTTATGTCGTCCTTGGTTACAGTAGTCTCGAGCTCCTTGCGTGGATAGCAATCAGTACCGTACGCGATTGCCCTGACCTTGATTTCCTTACCTCGAACCAAATCTTCGATGACATGCCCGCCGCCGTACTCAAAGCCGTGGGTCTCGCTGAGCTGGGTGGCGCCTATGTAAGCATCGACGGCCGCAACGCCGGTGTAAGCTTCGACATCGTTGAGCCAGATGCGCTGCATTTTAATCGGCGGGTCAGCATGCCCGAAGTTCAACCAAGCCCCCGAGCTGCACATCGCCCCGAAGGTTCCCGTGGTGACGATGTCCACTTCTTTGGCAGCCTCGACTTCGCCCCTTTCCCTCACGATTTCTACCATCTCCTCAGCTGTCACAACCACCGCGTCGCCACGCTTAATCCGGTCGTTTATTTCGGCTATCGACTTGTTTACCTTGGGTTTGGTCAGTCTAACACCCCGATTTCAGGAACCAGTGATAAATACTGCTATTTATATTTTTTGGATTGAAAAATTACCCACAGGAATATAAAAAATTTAGGATTTTTTGCTTACGAAGAGTTCACAGTAGCAAGTAGCAGTGCCCCATTTCTTGAAATAAATAAAGTTATGTGAAAGGCGAGAGATTTTAAAGCAAGCCGCTAGAAATTAGTGTGGAGGTGGGGGAATGGTGAACGCGTACAGCTTAATCTCCGCCGAACCGGGAAAGACGGCAGAGGTCTTCCGGAAAATCAAAGCCGTCGAGGGCATTAAGAAGGCGGAGACTGTTGCAGGACCTTACGACATCGTCGCCCGGATTGAGGTCGACTCGCTCGAGAAGTTGACCAAAATTATTTTTGACGACATTAGGGGCGCCCCAGGCGTCACCAACACTACGACGTTGATCGTGGTAGGATTGTAATGGCTCTGGAGGTAATCGGTGTTGTCGGCCTTCACGGTTCGGGGAAGACTGAAGTGGCAAAGGCCCTTGCTGAGTTTGATGTCACGAGCGTTCGGATGGGCGACATTGTCTGGGAGGAGGTCAAGCGCCGTGGTCAGGAGGTCAACGAATCGACCGTCGCGGCAGTCGCGAACGAGTTCAGAAAGCGCGAGGGCTTGGGTGTGATTGCCAAGCGATGTGTTCCGCTGATTGAGTCCCGGGGCAAGGGGAAGCAGGCAGTTGTCGTTGATGGAATTCGTGGCATAGCTGAGGTTGACGAGTTCCGCCGCTCCTTCGGCGACAGTTTTCATTTACTTTCGGTTTGGGCGAGCGAAAACACCCGCTATTCCCGCGTCGCCTCTCGAGGGAGAGTCGATGATGCGATGGAGTTAAAATCATTTCGAGAGAAGGACCGCCGTGAACTCCGCTGGGGTTTGGGTGAGGCTTTCACGCTCGCAGATTTCATCATCGTGAACGAGGGAACGCTTGATGAACTTCGTAATCGTGCGGTCAAACTTTTTGAGAACTTGGTTGGTGGCAAGGCTTGAGGTTGCAGGTCGAGGTAGAGGTAAAGCCGACTGAAGATAAGGATAAGGTCGAAGCAGCGGTAAAGAAAATATTCCCTACCCTTGAGCTCGGCCAAAATGAAAATTCACTAGTTGGGGAGTCCATCCGCGCGGAGTCGCTTAATCGATTGCATCAGCTTTTGAGAGAACAAGCCATCCGTGACTCAGCCCGCTCGGTTATGCTCCGAGGCAGGCGAGGCAATGTGGTACAATTCATGTTAAACAAGCAGGTGGCGTTCGTCGGGAAAGTGAGCTTTACTGGAGGCGAGTCCCCGCTCGGCCCCATCGTCGTGAGGCTGGAGGCCCCGGACATCGAACGTTTGATTGATTACCTCGCCCCTCGAACGCGAGAGGAAAAGCCCATCCGCGAGATTAGATATTGACCAGTAGCGCAAGCAGGGCTCCCAGCAAGTAGTATCCGATGGCGTTATAGCCCTCGAGCAGAAAAATTTTTGTCACTAGTTTGGGGGGCTTTCGTTTTAAAAACCTCCAGGGTCTGACCCCGCGATGCATCAGGTAAAGCTCGAGGGGCCCTATAACCGCGAGTACGAATAGGATCAAAAGTAGAGCCGTCAAGAAGTCCGAAAACCAGCAGATGATGAAGCCAGCTGGCAGGTATCCAACCCACCGTTCGACCGTTCCAAGCCTCGCGTGGCGAATCGGAACGAGAACGCCAAGTGAGCGGTAATACGCCAAGATTCGCCTGAGCGCGAAGACATCTATAATTGGCAGCAACCAGAGCAATAATTGTAACATATTTAAAACTTAAAGTTTGATTGTAAATGTATCTAGTGGAAGGGCCAGAAATGTACAAGATAATCAGTAAAAGGGAAATTGCCCCGAATATCATTTCATTAGAAGTCGCTGCCCCGCTGATCGCAAAGAGGGTCAAGCCGGGACAGTTTATAATTTTGTTGGTCGATGAAAGAGGGGAAAGAATCCCAGTGACAGTTGCCGACTACAATCGAGAAAATGGGTTGATACGCATTGTATTCCAAGTGGTAGGTAAGACTACGGCTCAGCTCTCTCAAATGAATGAGGGAGATCAACTTTTTTCGCTTGTCGGGCCCCTAGGCAATCCATCCGAAATCGACAACTATGGTACCGTGGTAACCGTGGGGGGAGGAACGGGTATCGCTTCAGTATATCCCATAACACGGGAACTAAAAGAAGCGGGCAACCGAGTCATCTCGATTATCGGTGCAAAAACAAGAGACTTAATCATAATGGAAGATGAGATGAAAAAAGCCTCCACTGAGCTTTTGGTTACCACCGATGACGGAAGTTACGCTAGGAAGGGTTTCGTAACGGAGATTTTAGATGAAGTGTTGCAAAAGGAGAAGGATGTGAAAAAAGTGTGGGCCATTGGTCCTGCCCCGATGATGAAGGCTGCATGTGAGGTTACTAAGCCGTATGGGATAGAAACAATTGTTAGCTTGAACGCCATCATGGTTGACGGAACTGGTATGTGCGGCTCATGCAGGGTTACCGTGAATGGCGAGACGAAGTTTGTCTGTGTGGATGGTCCAGAGTTCAATGGACATTTGGTTGACTGGCCGGAGTTCATGAACCGACTAGCGCGATATGGGCAGCTGGAAAAACTCTGCTTCGAAGCCTACAGAAATGCATGTAGGGAAGAAAATGGCTGAAATGATACCCACCCCTGAGCGAATGAAAAGGTCTCAGCGTCCGATGCCTGAACAAGATTCTAGAAAAAGGATTCGCAATTTTGACGAAGTGCCGCTGGGGTATACTACCGAAGACGCCATCTACGAGGCGCAGAGGTGTTTGCAGTGTAACCCTCCGCCATGTGTGGAGGGCTGTCCGGCTGAGATTCACATCCCACAGTTCATCCTTAAGATAGTTGAGGAGGATTTCGCTAGCGCATATCTTGAAATATTAAAAACAAATAGCCTCCCCACCATGTGTGGAAGGGTTTGTCCGCAGGAGGAGCAGTGCCAGCGCGCATGTGTTTACAATAAAATGGGCAAGCCGATTTCCATAGGGAGGCTGGAACAGTTTGTCTCCGATTGGGCGAGAAAACATGATACAAAGGAGAAATTGCCGGAGAGGAAAAATAAGGGTAAGTTGGTTGCGGTCGTGGGTTCTGGACCAGCCGGGTTGACTTGTGCAGCAGACCTAGCGAAGATGGGTTATGATGTAACGATATTCGAGGCGCTTCATAAAACGGGAGGTGTTTTAACTTATGGCATTCCTGAGTTCAGATTACCTAAAAAAATTGTGGAATATGAAGTAGACAAAATTAAAAATCTTGGCGTGAAAATCGTAACAGATTTCGTGGTGGGGCTTACAAAAGGCGTCGATGAAATAGCGAAGGAGTTTGACGCAATATTTCTTGCGAACGGTGCCGGTGCGCCCCAGTTTATGCACATCCCTGGGGAAAATTTAAACGATGTATACTCTGCCAACGAATTCCTGACACGTTCTAATCTCATGAAAGCTTACAAATTTCCTGAATTTGACACACCAATCAAGGTGGGTAAAAAAGTGGCGGTCATAGGGGGAGGAAATGTGGCTATGGATGCCGCGAGGACCGCTTTGAGGCTGGGTGCGAAGGAGGTGCATGTGGTTTACAGAAGGACCAGAGAAGAAGCGCCAGCTAGGGCGGAAGAAATTGCCCACGCTGAGGAAGAGGGCATAATGTTCGATTTTCTTAATCTGCCCGTGAGAACTCTGGGTGATGAGAAGGGCAACGTTACCGGGATGGAATGTATTAAGATGCGGCTGGGAGAACCAGACCAATCTGGGCGAAGAAAGCCGCTCCCCATCGAGGGATCGAATTTTGTTATGAAAGTGGACATTGTTATCTGCGCAATCGGGACGACAGCGAATCCCATCGTGGCGAGAAGTGCAACTAACGTGCAAACAAACAAACGCGGATATTTTATAGTAGATGAAAAAACGCGTGCAACGAGCAGAGAAGGAATATTCGCGGGAGGGGATATCACTCGAGGGTCGGCTACCGTGATTTCAGCGATAGGGGATGGAAAAAAAGCTGCTAGGGCTATAGACAGCTATCTTTCTTCGGGCGGTAGCTTGAGGAAAAGTAAAAAATAATTTCGCTAACCTTCTCTTCGTATTTTGTTAAGTAGCATGAAATAAGGATTAAAGAATAATTAATGCCGTGCGTAAAAATTAAGGTTCCAGTGTGCTGATGTGGTCGGTTTAATTCATTATTAAAGATGAACTAAATCCAACCACGAATTTTCATTGCTTCAGCGACCCGCTTAACAGCAACTATGTAAGCAGCCTGGCGCATGTTTACATTATATTCCTTAGAAGCTTTCAGCACCGAAGAATATGCGGCCGTTATTTTATTCTTTAAACGTTCGTGAACTTCTTTTTCACTCCAATAATACATGTAGAAATTCTGCACCATCTCAAAGTAGGAGACTGTTACTCCACCAGCATTGCATAAGAAATCAGGTATCACATGAACACCATTTTTGTATAAAATATCATCAGCTTCTGGTGTAGTTGGACCATTGGCCAACTCAGCAACGATTTTGGCTTTAATGTTTGGCGCATTCTTTCCAGTAATAACATTTTCTAAAGCGGCAGGGATGAGTATATCCACTTCGAGTTCCAGGAGTTTTTCATTGGAAATAGGTTTAGTATTCGGGAAATTGATTACTGAACCTGTCTTAGCCTTGTGCTCACGAACCGCCTCTGGGTCAAGACCTCCCTTGCTGAATATGCCGCCCTTGGTATCGCTGACGGCAACTATCTTAGATCCGAAAAGAGTTTTGGCAAGATATGCTGCGTAATATCCCGCATTACCGTAACCTTGCACGGCAATGGTAGCTTTCTTAAGGTCTATACCACAAACTTTTGCCGCTTCACGAACTGTGTGTAGACCACCCCGGGCTGTTGCATCACCGCGTCCGGCAGAACCACCTACGCCGAGCGGTTTACCAGTGACGACACCAAATCGATTCTTTCCAGCAATTTTTGAGTATTCGTCCATCATCCAAGCCATTACCTGAGGGTTGGTGTAGACATCGGGTGCTGGAATGTCTTTGTCCGGGCCAATAAATTGCCCCACCTGATTGATGTACGCCCGACTCAAACGTTCCAACTCGCCTTGGGACATTTGTTTGGGGTTGCAGATGACCCCGCCTTTTGCCCCCCCAAGAGGCAAGTCAAGAAGAGCACATTTCCATGTCATCCAAGCTGCAAGTGCCCGCACTGTATCGATTGTTTCATCGGGATGGAATCGGATTCCTCCTTTTGTTGGACCTCTCGCATCATTGTATTGAACCCTGAACCCCTGGAATACTTTGATAGAGCCGTCATCCATGCGGATCGGCAAGGATACGTGGAGTTCACGCATCGGGACTCGAAGGATTTCATGCACGTTAGAATCTAACTTTATAATCTTTGCACACTTGTCCAACTGTTTTTGTACGACCTCAAACGGGTTGAGTTTCGTCATTTTTTTTGTCACCTTTCCTAATTTAATCTAAATATTTTTTTACCTCGAATATTTATGAATTGTCTTTCCTATATCCTTTATCATGAAAGAAATAAATAGCGCTGCGGTACAGGAACTTTATGAATTAGAAGGCAGGCGCATACAAGAAAAAAAGTTAAGGAGGTACTTCCAAACAGAAAAAAATTTTTTGAAATTAGGTAAAGAGATATGAATATCACTGGACAAATCATAAGAAGTATAATGAATGGTGGGTGATATTTTGAGACCAACAAAAGCTGAATATTATTTGGAGATTGCGAAAGCCGTATGTCTCAGATCTCCATGTTTGAGGAGAAAGTTCGGGGCCATCGTAGTTCGCGAGGATGCTGTGGTAAGCTCCGGATATAACGGCCCAGCCCGGGGAGTGATCAACTGCTCTGAGGTTGGTTGTATTAAAGATGAGCTAGATTTGCCCCACTACTCGAGCTATGATGAATGCCCGGGGGTTCACGCCGAAGAGAACGCAATCCTGAATGCAGCGAGGCACGGGGCAAACGTCTTAGGCGGAATTCTTTACGTTTTAGGGCAAAATGCGAACGGTTCGCTAACTGAAGCTAAACCATGCAATAGATGCAAGCGGGTGATAATCAACGCTGGCATTAAAGAAGTTGTAATAAAAAAATCAGATGGAAGTATAGCAAAAATTGATGTCTCGGAATGGGCGAGCGAAGACACCAAACGATATCTGGAGAGAATGGAAGAAGTTCGAAAAACAAAAAAGGGAAAATAATTCCAACAACCAAATTTTTCTCGTTTTTACCAACTTACCCGCAAAGTTTTTGGAAGATGCTTTGAACTCGTAACCTCGTTTAACCCAAGAAAAAATTCAAATACCTGAAATTCGATTAAAATTGGGCGATGACGAGAAGAGGATTATGCGACTTCAGATGAGCTAAACTTCCACCCGAGCTCTCTATTCTTGAAACTTCACATCGAGCTCCATCAGGTCTCGTGCCACGACGGTGTTAGGGAAAATTCGTTGTGCTTGTTTGAGGAGAATTGAATCATCTTTGTAGCGCGGACTCACGTGCAGGAGCACGAGTTGTTTCACGTTTGCCCGCTTTGCAACCTCCGCGGCCTCACTTGGGGTCGAGTGTGCGTTCTCCGCTGCTTTGTCTGCGAGTTCGTCGGATAGCGTGCAATCGTGGATGAGCACATCAGCATCGCGCGCGAGTTCGATGATGCTCTCACATGGGCGGGTGTCACCGGCATAAACGATCTTTCGTCCGGCTCGAGGAGAACCCATCACCTGCTCCGGTTTGACAACGCTTCCGTCGCGCAGTCTAATGCTATTGCCCGACTTCAGGCTGGAGAAATCTGGGCCTGGCTTCACGCCTAATGCAACCGCTTTTTCAGGATAAAACTTGCCCGGGCGCTGGTCCTCAACCAAAGCGTAGGCGAGCGAGGGCACTGAGTGCTCGGCATTGGAAGTCAGGATGCAGTACCCCCGGCGCTTGACTTCCTCCTCCGGCTCCAGCTCATGTACTGCTACTTCAAAGGTGAGGGT
>Ga0209636_10002041_pt1 | contig 20461 bp, 17 predicted proteins | sample DeeMarSWOR152_54_FD_187464 | JGI IMG/M metagenome (GOLD analysis project Ga0209636, IMG submission 187464) | Marine sediment microbial communities from White Oak River estuary, North Carolina - WOR-1-52-54 (SPAdes) (version 2) | ecosystem: Environmental > Aquatic > Marine > Intertidal zone >...
CGATCGCTGAGTTGACGGCGTTCTTCTTCTCGGCCGGAGAGGTGATCAAGAACAGTCTTTCGATGGGGGAAATCGATTGTGTATCTTTGTGGTACGGTTCTTATCGGCTTTTAATTTTACCTTATGATTCAACATACATAGGCGTTGAGATAGAAGGAGACAAAGAACCAAGAGATATTATAGAAAAAATTAGACTATCGAAGAAGGTAGTCAAAAAAGCAAAGATTGAACTTCCCCTGAGTGTCACTTCAAAGATTCAACAGATCAATCTCCTTGTCGACGAGTTCGGTGGCAAAACAGAAAGGTCGCACTGGCGAAACCTCCTCAATCAATGCTTAGGAATCTTGGGGGGTGATATTGTACTCTATGTTGGTATCATCAATGATAAGCTGGCATTCAAAGCCGCTCCGCCGAAAGATAAAGAAGAGGATTTTGTGCAAGGGTTGCGTTCTATCATAGATTTTTTGATAAAAAGAGCAGTGGTTGAGATGGGTTCATCCCTGGCAAGGTCAAAAGTTCAGGCAGTCATTGAGAAGATGAAGTAGTATGGAACAGGATGCATTAAATAGATTCGAGAAGAGAGGTTTACCATGTGCATTTTCAGTTACCAAGGCAGGCGGTGTGATGACAGCACAAGGTGCTCAACTGATAAGAGATGAAATTGCGCAGGTGGGAATGATTATCTTTGAGACAATCGGCGCCCTTGGGGATATGAAGATTAACAGAATCGAGATGTTGGGAGATGCGAAAGGTGTTCTGATGGAATTGGCTGGCGAACAGATGTTCGGAAGCATATTCAATCGGACACAGGGTGTGGTCATAGACAATCTCTGGACCCTTCTCGGAGATCTGAAGAGACAATATGCGGCTATCATAACACCTGTTGCAGAGCCCGGAGAAAAGCCGCGGGCTCTATACACATTGAGTACTCTCGACAGAGTCCGAGAGATTATGAAAGAGTACGTGGGAGACTTTACCGAACGTATCTTTAAGAACCAACTCAGGTCACAGCGTCTCAACGTTGATGAACTTAGAGAAGAGGACATTCGTAGATTTATTGATGCCCTCGGCAAAGCAGCGGCAATGATTATTGGTCCATCAAAAGGACGCGAAATGAAAGGCAAGCTTATGAAACTACTAAAATGAGAAATCCGAAATTCGAGACACTAAATTCTAAACAATATCAAAATTCAAATTTCAAGAATGGTTTGATTATTTTGGATTTAGAACATTTGAATTTGTCCCGATTTACGAGTTCCGTTAAAACGCGAATCCACGCTCTTCGGAAAATCCTCGTTTTTGAAGAAGGCAAAAACGGGATTTAGTATTTCGATATTAGTTTCTAGAATTTGAAAAATGAAGGAGGTTTTGTAATCAATTATTTCATAATAATGGCTCCATTCGGGATTGACCCCAAAACATATCAAGCACTCGTCATTGTTCCCAATTATCTCCTTGCTCTCGGGGCACTTCTTCTGTGGCTTGCGTTCATAGTATTAGGGGTCATTGCCCGTCGTTATGAAATCGTCCTCGGCGAAAAAACCGACTGGCAATTTATGTTGTTCGCTCCCACGGGCATTCTCTGTTATGCGGTTATTCAACTGTACTACTGTGGACTTGGAGGAAATATGATGTTACCGCAAGGTGGGATGAATTATCTCGCCTATGGATTATTTCTCATCTCGGGTGTACTTTCGCTCGTTGCTAATTGGAGATTTTACAGCGTCACGAGAGGAAGATGATCAGAAATCCTAAATTCAAAATCCTAAATCCTAGACAATTTCTAAATTCAAATTCTCAAAGTAACACAATTTTCTGGTATTTGGGACATTTATATTTGTTCCGATTTACGAGTTCCGTTAAAACGCGAATTCGCGCTCTGCGGAAGATCCTCGTTTTCAAGAAGGCAAAAACGGAACTTCGAATTTCGATATTAGGATTTAGAATTTCCAAAGGATCATCAGATGAAGGCTGATATTCCAGCAGAAGCGATGTTCATTTTTGCGATTCTGTTGATAATTCTTTCATTAATTATATATAGTATGATCCTGAAAAAATTGTCTCAGCTCATTACAGGTAAGGCAATACGGATATTCCCGGTGATCGGCTGTCTGGCTCTCATCGGCGTTGCAGTATTCCACATATATCGGATTTTTTTCTATTTCCCGCAACTGGAAACTGCCGGTCCTGCTGCTCTTATTGATCTGATCATTATTTTACTAAGCCTGTCCCGTGTGGAAAGTTTTTTCTTATTAGGTGCTGGCTTATTTTCACTTCTTGGCGGTCTTCTCTATTATTCCGCAACCTCACGGTAATGGAGACGCATATTTGAGGTTGACAGGTGGGCATTTTTTACTATAATATATGATAAACCTTGACTTTGTAAGGGTACCCTATATAATTATGGGTATTGGAAAGAAAGGAGGAATTATATGATAAGGGAGTTTCAAATGGGTGCTGAAGGCGGTGGTGGTTTTGTGATGTGGTTTTTGCTCATCTGTGCAGTTGTCGGTATTGGACTAATCTTAGAGAGACTCTTTAGCCTCTATATAAGGGCTCGACTCAACCCAAGGGCGTTTCTTGAAAAACTAGTTGCAACTATTGATTCTCAAGGTATCAAGGCGGGGATTGCGTTATGTGACAGAACTCCTGCACCTGTTGCCAAGATCTTGAAATCGGTTTTGGAAAAGGCTGATAAGGGCAAAGATGCAATGGAAGAGATGGTTTCACGCAGTGCCGCTATTGAATTGGCATTTCTTGACCGCGGTATGCCGCTGCTTGGTGGCCTTACCACGGTTGCCCCATTTCTCGGTTTCTTGGGTACAGTCATGGGTATGATTACAGCATTCGCCGCAATTGCTCTTGCTGGTGAGGTTGAGCCGACTATCGTGGCGAGTGGCATCTCAACCGCACTCATTACCACAAAATGGGGATTGATAATTGCTACACCACTCGCAATAATTCATATCCTTCTCTCTGGAAAGGTTGATGGATATACGAGAGATATGGAAGAGGCAGCAAGTGGACTCATTGACTATTTGATAGAACAATATCCCAAAAGGAAGCAATAATGCAACTTCGGGAGAAGAAAAAGACCAGATATGCAATCCCGACCGCATCGATGGGTGATGTGGCATTTTTGATTCTGATTTTCTTCCTTACATCGACAGTCTTCACCAAAGACAAAGGCTTGAAAATGCTTTTACCTGAAAAGGCAGAGCAAGAGGACATTGTGAAGGTGAAACCTGAAAATATCGTGATGATACTCATCAATCCTGCTGGAGCAATCAGAATTAAGGCATCCGGAGAAGAGAGAGACATCATGCCAAATGAATATGATGAAATCAAACGTATTGTGGAAGAGAGATTACTTGACCGCGATACGCTCCTGGTTGTTTCTTTGCGAACGAGTAAGGAGGCTCCCTACAAGAACATGGTTCAGGTCCTGGATCAGCTTAAACTGGTTAAAGTAGTGAAGGATGGTCGGGAGTTAAGGGCAAATAAGATTAGTCTTATCCCAACGAGTGAGGAGTAATGAGAAAAAGCATAATACGAAGATTTACGAGATCTAGTGAGATACCCACTGCATCAACTGCAGATATTGCATTTCTCCTTATTCTATTCTTCATGGTTACCACAGTGTTTCGGGCAACAACGCTCCATCTCAAACTATCATTGCCACAGGCAAAGTCTACCGAGCGTATCCTGATGAGACGCCATGTAAAGTATGTTTGGATCGACACTAACAAGAAGATTTACATCGATGATAATATTGTCACTGAAGATCTCATCACAGCAAAGATGGCGCCTAAGGTGTATGAGGATCCTGAGCTCGTTACCATTCTCAATGTTGACGAATCAGTGAACTATGGCATAGTCGATGTGGTGCTCGATAAATTAAAGGAAGCAAAGGCATTTAGGATTACCTTTGCCACAGAATTCTGGAGATGAGTATGCGCGACCATAAGATCATGTATGGGGTATATATAAGAGTCGGAATGTTCTCCAGCCTCATTATTTTTATTCTTCTCTTTCTCTTTGTTCCTTATGCTGAGCCAGAACCGTACAAATTGAAGCGGGAGATCGTGACCATGGTGGAGGAGATTTCGGCTCAGATGGAGAAGTTTGAGGAGCCGCCACCAGTTGAACGTCCCAAGGTTGCGGTGGAAGCCGAGAGCGAGGTTGCAGAGGAGGCGGTAGAGACGATTGCAACCACTGAGTTTCAGGAGGATCTCATCAGAACCGTGCCAACCGGTCCTGAGATCGAGATTGTTCCTTATTATAAGGTTGAGGTGAAACCGAGACCCATAGACATTCCTAAACCTCAATATCCAGAGTTAGCACGTCGTGCCGGGATCGAAGGTAATACTGTGGTCAAAGCACTCGTTGATATTGATGGAAGCATCATTGAGGCAAATATACTGAAGTCAAGCGGTAATCAGATGCTTGACCAGGCGGCACTCACAGCGGCAATGAGGGCTAAATTTACTCCAGCAAAACAGCGGGATAAATTCGTCCGCGTCTGGGTCTCAATACCCATAAAATTCCAGTTAAGGGACTGAGAGGACGAAACTTCCTACTTGACAATCCCTGAAATGCTGTTATAATTTACTAGGTGGGTGAGTATGGAGGTGGTGTGTTTATACAAGCGACTCGTAAGACCACTCGTCTGCACACGGGACTTGACAATCTGCTCATTCCCACTATAATAATTAGTTTGACAAAGGGGGTGATTGAACTCAAAAAAAAGAGCAAATGTTAGGGCAAGTAAGGGAAAACTATGTACAGTGATGCAACGACAATGAGCTGTACATAATCCTTTCATTGTATGGGAGGAAGAAAGAAAGGAGGAATGATGAAGAGAAATCTTCTATGTCTCTTGATGAGTCTATTTCTGCTCTTGATTACCTGCGGGAACGAACCACATGAAGAGTTCTACGAAGGGACACCAGAAGATAGCACCGCAATACATGAACTCCTCAACGACAATGCTGAATTGCTGATAACCAATGATATGTTCTATGAACCGTATATTCCACTCACCATGGCTGAGGTTAACTTCTTTGAGGAGGACAGTTATTTCCGTGGCGATTCGATTATCATAAAAAGACATGTTGATAGTTGCGGTCTAATGCTAGACTCACTCAATAGTATGTTAGGCTTGTTAGATTTTTGGTTTGCAAAAGACACAACCTGCACTGTTTATCTGTTTGATACCTTCGCAGTGGTTTCACAAATGCATATCGATGTTAAGATCAAAGGGTACTACGATAGCCCCATTGTTGATACCGCAACAGGCGAGACTCTTGGCTGGAGAATTGGCACTGGAACTATTGATTCGACACCATACTATGACCAAACCGATGTACTGGGGCAGGGCCGTAGACTCATGTTCTTTGAGCCGGAAAGGGATACGACTCCCACAGTCGATCCAGAGACCGGTGATACCACATACGCAATCATAGAACCGTTTAATTGGATCTTTAAGCGTATATCATATGGAGCGTATTACTTCCCAGCACCAGGACCAGATATACCAGCAATTGCCCAGGTAACACTGACACGGGAGGACGGGACCGAAGAAACGATCATCTCTTCAAGCCTTGATACACTCTACACTGGTCATTGCATGAATCGATTCAGAGCACTTGATTCTCTCTTAGAATTCACAGATGGCGAGACCCTTACTGTAGAAGTAACACTCGGATTTGGTACAGTCACAGCTGATATTGCAGAATTCTTTGCAAGCTGCGGTGGTACTGAACGAGTTGAACTACCAGTTCCAACAGGCGGCACTGGTGGTGTAGGTTCATTAATTGTGCATGGTAATGGAATCACTAACCTCTATTTTGAGGTAGTGACGAATGCTTATTACTACTATGAGCGACCAGAGCGCGATTATATAGCACAGGTGTGGCTCGTACCGGTCAGGATAGGAGGTGTACCATGAAGAAGCTCATAAGCCTAATCTTTATTGGGGTTTTCCTGTTCGGTGCTGAATACGGAAGAGTCCGTGGTCGGGTTATTGATTCAGCGACAGGTGAACCCCTGGTTGGAGCCGACGTCATTATTGAAGGGACCGAACTCGGAGCAGCAACTGACGGGAAAGGTGAGTACACAGTGCTGTATGTTCCCGTAGGAACATATCAGATTGCCTCATTATATATTGGCTATGACTCTCTCACCTATACCAATGTCGTGGTCAATGCAGACCAGACCACAATGCTTGATTTCCGTCTGCGTCCCACGGTCATTGAGGTTGAGGGAGTCACTGTTGTCCGTGAGCGCCCCCTGGTCGTCGTCTCCCAGACTCAGACGAGTCGTGCAGTGACGTCGCAGGAGATGAATCGTTTGCCAATAACGACAATCAATCAGGTGATAACACTCCAGGCTGGTGTTACTGAGAGTGATCGAGGCACCCATGTTCGTGGTGGTCGAGAGACTGAAATCACCTATTTTGTCGATGGTATTGTAACCAAGGTTGCGCAGAGTGCGTTCCAGTCTGTGCAGATGCCTACCGCGGCAGTGGAAGAGGTGACCGTGGTGACTGGTGGCTTTGATGCCGAGTACGGTGATGCACTCTCTGGCATTGTGAACGTGGTCACCAAAGAGGGTGGAACAAAACATGCTGGGAACTTCCGTTTTCTGACCGACGAGATCTTCTCTGGAAGCGAGGCACTCAACTTTGGCTATAATCTCTATGATTTTTCCTTGGGTGGACCGATCCCAGCGATCTCTCGTCTGCGTTACTTCCTCTCGGGTGAGATGATGCTCACCGACGCATACGTAGAGGCACACTATAAGATTCCGTCTGATAGAATGGACTATAAGGCTCAGGCGCGGCTGTCCTATATATTCCCTGGTGCCAAGGGAAAGGTCAGTCTGTCTGGATTCAATTCCAGGATGCAGTATGTTGTATGGACGACCGACTATGAAAGTCCACCGCCACTCAAGTACTTTGCCCAGCGACCGATGAACAGGATCAAGAACACCATTGGCACTGCCAACCTCAACTATATGTTGACTGCCAAGACCTTGATGTCTTTAAAATTGGGTCTTGTCAAGTACCAACGGGTCTATGGCAATCGTGACTATGAGTGGGAAGCGGAAAACGATAGAAAGTGGTATGAGGATTATCGGCTCAAGGCAGAGAATCTTATCGACTATCTGCTCGATGATGGCCTGCGTGAGGAACTCGGACTGACGATCAGAGAGGTATTGATCGACAGCATGATCCCGTATCATGACCGCTATATGTTTGGTGGTGCTGATGCCCTGCGTCACAATCCCTATGGCATAGAGGGTATATTCTACACCTATGGCGATTATCGATACTGGCTCCTGCGTGATAACCTTGAGTATCAGGGACGCCTTGACGTCACCCATTCGATTGGCAAGGTCCATGAGTTCAAGACTGGTGTTGATGTCACTCAGTATGACATCAAAGAGATGTATAACAACCTTCCCTGGGTGACAAATCCGTTCTGGGATTACTATCACCGTGAGCCAATCAAGTTTGCTGTCTATGCGCAGGATAAGCTCGATTTCGAAGGGATAATCACCCGATTAGGTCTGAGATTCGACTACTTTGATCCAAAAGCATTCACCTATCTCGCGCCAGCTGATGTAGAAGATACAGTGATTCTTGAGGCTGAAAAGAGTTATAAAGTTTCACCCCGTCTTGGCTTCTCACTTCCAGTGACTGACCGCATGAAGTTCCGCTTTAATTATGGACACTATTTCCAGCTTGCCGGGCTTGATGATATGTACGGCGGTACTGATACCTCGGTCGTGAGGGTACTCATCACCCGTGGAAATGTCCAGCTCGGAAATCTGCTACTGAAGCCGCAGAAGACCGTACAGTATGAGGTTGGTATCGAGAATCAGTTCAGTGATGTGCTCGCGGTTGGTTTCACTGCCTACTTCAAAGACATCTACGACCTCTCGCAGTTTCGTGAGGTGTATGCATTGCCACAAGGGTACTTCCAGATGTTTAATGTTGACTATGGTAGTGTGAAGGGCTTTGAGCTGAGTGCCACAAAACGTATGTCTGATATGTGGGCATTCGGTCTCAGCTATACCATACAGTTTGCCAAGGGAACCGCAGCATGGGCAGGTCAGTGGTACTATGACCACTATGACTATGGTATCGAGCCTCCGGTGATCGATTATTGGCTCGATTTTGATGAACGGCATATTGTTAATGCCAATCTCGATTTTGATTTTCCGACTGATTTCTTCTTCATGCCGCTTCAGGACTTCACGAGCTCTTTTGTCTTCTCCTATCACTCAGGTCATCCCTATACGCCAGAGGATACACGAGGCAACCGACTCGGTGATGTGAACTCGGCACGTATGCCTGGTTACTGGAATGTTGACCTTAACTTCAGCCGTCGGATAAAGGTTGGTCCGATGAGGCTGCAGTTGAGCGGTCTGGTCTATAACCTCTTCAATACTGACCAGATTATTGATGTGTATCCAAGCACTGGAGACCCAGATGATTTTGGTCTTCCTGAACCTCCTTTGGATCAGTTTAGCCCGCTTTCTATGGCGAGCGCTCGTTATTCACCACAGGCAGACTATAATCATGATGGTCTCATTACGCAAGTTGAGTATAAGAAGGCTGACATTGCTGCGCGTGCTGACTACTACGAAGACCCCACAAACTATAATGGACCATTACGGATTAGACTGGGTGTAGGCATCGGATTCTAAGTCGAGAGGAGGACATAATGAAGAGAATATTGCTGCCGATGCTTTTAGTCCTGACCTTTGGCATTGCAAGGACCGCGGTTCACGTTACCCATGACCGCGGCCGCAATTTCGAGGTGAAGAGGCACAACGTCAATCAGATTGAGATGTCTGTCTCAAACTTTGGCCAATTTGGCCATGATGACATCACCGATGATTGCGGCTTGTGGTGGCCCAAAGGTACACAGGACGTGTACGTATTTGGAGCAGGAAGCTGGTTTGGTACGCTTCAGGAAGGCGACACCTTAGTGACGATTGGATATGGTCCATCTGGCGGTGAATCCGAGTATACGCCTGGACTCCAGGATATGTCATTCAGCGATGAGAATGCAATCATCTTTATTCAACCGACACCCTGGCCACCGCCGCTTGATGTATTTCCGATGGCGCCTGATAGGGCACGTTCGCATCAGGACTCCTGGTGTGCATACAATGACCTGAATGAAACCTATCACATGCCTGGTGATACCAGACCGATCGGACTCGAGGTATACCAGACAGTCTATGCCTGGAACCTCAGTTCAACGCAGGATATGATATTCATCAAGTACGATCTGGTAAATGTGAGCGGTGTGACGTTGGACGACTGTTACTTTGGTGTGATTACGGACAATGATATTGGTAATGAGGGTGGCGAGGCAGGTAATGACATCTGCTCTGCAATTATTGACCGGACCTACATAATTGGTTCTGACACCTTCCACGTCGATAATGTTGCCTATCAGTGGCAGACTGAGGAAGAGCCTGGCTTCTCGCGATTCCCGGGTGTACTCGGCTTTGACTACCTGCAGAGCCCATATGATCTCGTACCAGGCCAGGACAAAGACGGAGATGGGATCCTTGACCAGTATGAGAGGGATAGCGCGTGGTATGTGAACAATCTTCCTGAGGAACAATGGGATGTTGACCTAGATGGTACGCCAGACTGGCGTGATCCTTCTGAGATTCCCCAGTTTGGTCTGACCTCGTACCGGAGATTTACCAGAGGCCTTGAGCCAGGTCAGGATTGGGAGCGATACCTGACCATGGCTGGCTATGACTTCAGGACCCTGGTCTATGATCCATACGATACCATCATACCAGAGCCTGCTGATCAGCGATTTGGCGAATGCAGTGGACCATTCACCCTTGAACCCGCTGATACGGTGACTGTACTTGTCGGTGTTATTCTGGCAGAATGGCATGGCATGTTCGAGACACCAGATAGTGCCCTTGCCAGCGTTGATTTTACTGCTCAATTCATCTATGATCAGAACTGGCTCTTGCCAGGTCCTCCATCGACCCCACTCCTCACCTGCATACCTGGAGATGCCCAGGTCACCCTTATCTGGGACAGTAAACCCGAGAATGAACCTGACCAGTACTACTATGTGGTGAGTGATCCAGACAAACCTGCGCTCTATGACCCGTTCTATCTCGAGTACGACTTTGAGGGCTATCGGATATGGCGCAGTCTGACCGGACGGCCAGGTGACTGGGAAGTTCTTGAATCAGCCGATAAATACAATGACGTCACCTTTATCGAGATTAGTGATGATGAGACCGATACGCTCATTGCAGAAAATACCGGGTTGGTTCATTCCTATGTGGATGATGGCGTGCGCAATGGATTTACCTACTACTATGCTGTGACTGCCTTTGATTGGAACCGCGTAAAAGAGACGGACACCACGTGGAGTCCGATTATATTTGAGAGTGGAAAGGTTGGTATCACTGCTGCTCCACGGCGAAACCCAGCAAACTACGTTCCTGGTTCATGTTCAATAGCAGTGGTGTCGGGTAACCCATTGCTCGTCAATAATATCTCCTATAATATTACCTATCCCATGGCAATGAACAACGATATCATTAATGCCCAGTTTGGGCCGATTACCTGGGGTAATGTCTATGTCTATGACACGCTCGGAAATATCGAGGATAGTGTTGTGGGTGCTCGTTACAAGGGATTTATACTCGATCACAACAATGTTAAGTTTGACAGTACTGAGGTCGTTGTGCCGGTGAAACTTGGTGCGGCTGATATTCCGCATGCATTTATGACACTCAATGGTGTGAGCGTGATGGAGCGCTTTGTCATGGATTCGCTCGAGACTGGTGCTGCACTCTTTGACAGCATAGAGGTCAGGACGGGCGATTATCCGCCTGATCTTCCCACTCCAGCTGCTGCGGTCGCCTTTCCTAACATCAATCTCTGGGCATATCGCGGCAATGATTATGAGATACACTGGATATCAACGACTGGTGGCACAACAGCGAATTCAGCGATAGTGATTGATGCAATTACTGGCGACACCATTCCCTACTCAATATACCATCCTTATCAGGCAGTATATGCAACAGATACGCTTGCCAATGGATGGGGATTCTGGGCAAATCGCGCTGTCTCAGATACCATAGTCTTGAATGGTCCGTCACCGCAGGCATTGTGGAACACGAAGTGGTTGTATATCTGTGGTGGTCTGATTGCGATCAAGGGTGGTGGACAGCTCATGCCTGGAGATCAGTTGCCAGAAGCAGGTGATATCTGGTATGCGCATGCGACTGATACCTATGTTCCGGCACCGGCAAATGCCGCCTTTATCGTGCAGCCGTCACCTGCCTTTTATGATGATTCAACTCAGATTGCAGAGCTCAATGTGAAGGTTGTACCCAATCCCTATGTTATCCATAACGAGTGGCAGCAGTCCTTAAGGGCGAGACGTCTGAAGTTTATCAACCTGCCGGCGAATTGTGTGATTCGTATCTTCAATCTCAATGGTGAGCTTGTAAGGACGATTCATCATACCTCGACCTTAGAGCCTGACATCGGTGCCCAAGAGGTCTTTGGTTCAGCTGGTGGTGATGAGTGGTGGGATCTGTTGAGTGCGAATAATCAGCTTGTCGCAAGTGGTGTCTATATCTTCCATATCGACTCAGATGTTGGTGAACAGATTGGCAAATTCGTTGTCATTCGATAGGAGGCTGACATGAGAATAACCAAATACATTACACTGCTCCTGATATTTTTGGTTCCCCTGTATGCTGATTTTGCGAAATTGGGTACATCCGGCGTTCAATTTCTGAAGATCGGCGTTGGCAGGGGTGCGGCAATGGGTGAGGCGTTCGTGGCAATTGCTGATGATGCCTCAGCAACCTATTGGAACCCATCTGGGCTCGGTCACATCACAGGACGCCAGATTACGCTCCAGCACAATGAATGGATTGCAGATATACGCCATGAGTATCTCGCTGTTGTCTTACCACTCGGTGGTTTCGGCACTATGGGCGTGAGCGTAACTGCACTAACCATGGGTAAGATGGAGTATACTACAGTGGATGATCCTAATACTTCGCCCCGTGAAGATACAGGTACTGGTGAGTATTTCAATGCCTCAGACTTTGCGGTTGCCTTCTCATTTGGCAGGATGTTCACTGATCGACTCGCTGCAGGAGTCAGTGTCAAGGCAGTACAGGAGATAATCTGGAATATGTCGGCATCAGGCATTGCAGCAGACTTTGGTATTCACTATAATACTGGTTTTAAGGGTCTACGCATTGCCGCTGCGATGAGCAATTTTGGTTCTGACATCACCTTTGCTGGAAGAGACCTGGATCGGTCAGCTGATCCGTATCCAGATTCGCCAATCGACTATGAAGGCGTCCCGGTTTCACTCAAGACGAACCCGTTTCCTCTACCACTTGTCTTCAGGTTTGGTGTCGCATTCAATCCGGTTGAGACTGAAGCCTCCCGATTTACTGTTGCCCTTGACCTCAACCATCCCAATGACAACTACGAGACCATTAATTTCGGATTTGAGTATGGTTATCTCAATACACTCTTCCTCAGGACAGGATACAAGGTATACCTCAACATGGATTACATGAGGGCAATGACTGGTGGTGATCCTGTATATGATGAAGTTGCAGACGAGATAACCTATCCTGACTGGGGTGATAACAAACTCGTCAACCTCACTGCTGGTGTTGGGTTCAATCTGAAGATGGGTGAGCAGGCACTGATGATTGACTATACCTATATGAACAAAGGACTACTAAAAGATACACATCGAATCGGTGTGACACTTGGGTTTTAGGTAAGATTAGACGTGGTGCAGGCCAAGGAGGTCTGCACCACGCTCTCATAAGATTATCATATGGATTAAAAATGTAGTGGAAGGATTAGCGAGGGAGGAGCGCACCTTCGTCATTCTCTGTATGGAGATTGATACCACCACTGCTGTATAAAAGGGGGATTACATGAAGAGGTTGTTTGTTCTACTCCTTCTCATAGGGTTCACGTACGCATCTGATCTTATTCCGTTCAACAGCATTGAACAACTTGCTGACAGATTCGTTGCCCATAATTTTGGAGACTACTGCCTCGATGAGGTTTTCACCTATTATGGGATTGATGAACTTCCTGGCGCCTACGCCTTCATTTATAGAAACAGTAAGAGAGAGCCTCTCACCATCGTGATGGGTGCGCGGTATACAACATCACCAGTGAATGAGATCTGTCGAGCCTTACCGCGCTCTCGCTCTGTTCATAAGGACGTGCTCAACAAGGCACGGTCGTTAGGGTATGGTGAACCACAGTTTCAGAAGGTTTATTATTTTGGCCCTGGTGAGGAGTACTGTGCATTCAGGATTGATGATAAGGAGATGCTCATCAATGCCTGCACCTTTAGGGCGATTGAAAAGGCATCTCTCTTTGATAGCGAGTTAGTGCCCAATCAAGAACTTGAAAAAGCAACCAGAGAAAAGTGGGAGAGATATTTTCAGACAGCACGATTTCAGCCACAAGACACTGGGTACATTCCCGAGGTTCCTTATATAGACTGGACCTATGGGTGTTCTCCCACTGCATTTTCAATGGTCCTCTATTATTGGGATTCGCATTACTATAATGGGTTCACCTATGGTCGGCTCGTTGACTATTTCTTTACACGGTGGGACCCTCCAAACAGCGCATACAGGCAGAGTGCCAATGTAAACAAAGAGCTCGCTATTGCAATGAATACGGATTCCATGTCTGGAGGAACATATGCCTCGTGGTTTGTGACCGGTTTGCTCAATGTGACAAACACGATAAATGGTTACTCGTGCGGTGCTGCAAGATACGATGGTTATTCTTGGAACCAATACCAATTTGCCATGATCAAGAATGAGATAAATGCTGCGAGGCCGTGCGAATGGAGTATTTACCATTACTGGTCTCCGTCACATAACGATCATATAAACCATTCAACCACTGGTGTTGGGTATTGGATAGAGCATCCTGATACCTTTGTGCGTGTCCATACCACCTGGGGACTCGACCCTGAGGAACCGCTCTGGGCACTCTGGACATATCATGATGGGATCTATTCAGAAGATGGTGTTTGCACGTTTACCCCTGGCGGAGGGAATACCAATAATATCCTCTTAGACCCCCCTGCTGGAGGCACAGTATTCAAGAATCTCAAGTACAGAATCAAATGGACCTCAGCCGGTAGTGATATTGACCACCTCAAGATCTGGTGGTCGTGCGGCATGCAGGCAACCTCGTATGATTCAGCAAACTGGACGCTCGTTGATGAGGACGTGCCCAATACCGGTGAATACATCTGGACTGTGCCGGATCAGGATTCAACACTAAGGATCAATATTGTAGGGCTCAGCAGTTCAAATGAGTATCTTGCTGCTGATGGTTGGTATTTCTCAGTTGTTTGTGCCTTTCCTGAACATACACCCAATCTGAGTCTTTTCGGCAACTTCGATACAGAAGAGGGTGCAACCGATGTCGTGGTTGTCGATGAGTATGCCTATATTACTGATGGTGTGAATGGTCTTCTTGTTGTCGATATCTCTGATTCATCTCTGCCTGATTCAATCAGCCATCTGCCGCTTCAAGGGAATAGTATTGCGCTCTGTGCTATGCCGCCGTATCTGTATGTAGCTGACCAGCTGGATACAGTGCGGGTAGTATCTATTGCCGACCCAGGTAATCCACAAGAGGTTGGCAGGTGTTATGTTGAGGCAAACGAGCTCACCAATATTTTTGGTCATGATACATTATTGTATATAACATGCAGGGCCTCGGGATTCAATATTGTCAAGGTTACGAATCCCACAGCACCCGAGGTTATCGGTTCATACGATACCGAAGGGCAGGCATATGATGTGGTCGTTGTCGACACCATTGCCTATGTTGCCGATGGTATCAGAGGTCTGAGGGTGCTGAATGTGGCTGACCCTCAAGACCCTCAAGAGATAGGCTTTTATGATACTAATGGGATTACCCAAGGTGTAGTCCTTGATGGTAATCGACTCTACTTGGCTGAAGGTGGTGCAGGCATCAAGGTATTTGATGTCACTGACCCGACAAATCCACAACAGCTTGGGTCATTGGATACACCAGGCACAGCCAAGAAGGTCTCGATCTGTGACTCACTTTTTGTTGTTGATGGATCTGCGGGTATTAGAGTGATAGACGTCTCTGATCCCTCAAGCCCGGTTGAAATCGGGTATATAGAATCATTTGGAACTGCTACTAATCTCGCCCATGTGAGGAACATGCTCTATCTTGCTGATATGGTTGATGGCCTCTATCTCATTCATGAGGATATTACACCCGGTACTGCAGAAATGACACAGGAAAACAATGTAGCACATATCATGATGTCATCTCCACAACGTGGTCTCATGAGAATGGGCGTTAGTCTTGACCGCACTGAAAATATCTCAATCGCTATCTATGACGCCTTAGGAAGATTGGTGAAATCGATGCACAAGGGAAATCTCAATCCAGGCGTGTACGAATTCATATGGCATCCTGATGCTGCAGGACTCTATTTTATCCGCGTAAAGACCGATTCAGATTATTGGGCGAGAAAGGTAGTATTTTTGAAATAGGACAGATGAAAGGAGGTACAATGAACCTAACCAAATGGGTGGTTATGGTAATGCTATTGGTCACCATGGGTTTCGCAGTGGTGATCCCACAACATGAGGCCCAGGTAAAGATGACTGGTGAAGAACCAGTTGGGCCAGCAATGGATGCACTCCCCCGTGGTGGTAGACAGAGCCCAGGTGAGCAGGTTGGTGTGACTACATACGATTATCAGGCTAATGGCTGCATGGGTCAGCGTATTGCAGTGGACGATACAGGTCAGATTCATGTGAACTGGATGTTCTGCGGTGGTGAGTATCCTGGTAACCCTCGTTTTTGTCGATGGAATTTCCGCTTTCCAGAGGGCACGTGGTATGGAGAGACCGATGCCTCACCATCAGTCAGTGGCTATACCCAGATAGATGTCATGAGGTCTGATGCGAGCAATGCAAAGCGTACGCTCAATGCCTGGCACTATGCCAACGTGGGCTATACGAGCATTGACGAAGGCAGTGGTTGGGGCTCCTGGCCTGGAGATACTGGTTCGCCGCACGTGGACAATCACGAGTGGCCCTTTGTTGCGTGTGCCAGTAATGGTAACATCATCACGCATATGGGGGATTATGCGGGAGATTTCCATCATATGTATCTTACAACAGATGAAGGTGTGTCCTGGACCCTGCTCGCGGATTTGGACTCTACCCTCTGCCTAACGAATTTCGTCCGTGCTTCATATACGTCTGGAAAGGTTGTTGCTGCCTGGACCCAATCCATTGCCGTAGAACAGTCTGGTCTTCTTATTTCTCAGATGGCGAACGATGCCTATTATATGATCTCGACTGATAATGGTGTAACCTGGGGTACGCCAGTGAACTTCACTAACTTCACCCCGCTTGCCTCGTTGGCGAACAATGATTCAACACCCTGGGCCTATTCTGACATTAATGCCTTATTCGACAGCGGTGATCATCTCCACATTGCCTTTGGTGTAAACTTAGGGTACGTGCATAACGATACTGTTTACTATGCTGATCATGCAAAGATCCTTCACTGGGATGAGGTGACCAATGAACTCCATGTGGTGAGTAGCCCGAGCACTCATTATAGTGAACCCGGTGGTTGGTGGTTAGATGTGGGTCCTGAAGGGACGCTGAGCCCACATACTGAGTCATGGGCCTTACCGGCATGCAAAGCGCAACTGGTATTTGATATGGATACTGACACACTCTACTGTCTGTGGGGTGGTACTGCAGATACCACTGATTATGCAGAGAATGGCTTTTTCAACAGTGAGATATATGCAGCCAAATCGGGTGATGGTGGGGTAACCTGGTCAAACTACACCAATCTCACCAATACACCGACACCTGGGGCTGGAGTAGGTGAATGTGCTGATGAAGACTACATGACGGCCCATCCCTATGTGGTGAATGATACCATTTGGGTGACCTACATTGAAGACCTCACTGCTGGTTCTGCAATCCAGGAAGCGACCGGCTGGAACGATAACCCAGTGCGTGTCTGGGGAATCCCTACGTCAATGATTGGTGTTGAAGAGCATAAGACTGATACACCGATGAGGCTCTCATTTACTGTCTATCCTAATCCCGTAAACAATCGTTCACAAATCTCCTATGCACTGCCTAAGGCGAGTGATGTGTCAATCAAGCTCTTCAGCGCTGATGGTCGGTTGGTCAAGACTGTTGAGCAGACCCAGAGAGCTGCTGGTCTCTATACCAGAGAGCTCAGCACCCATGAATTGGCAAATGGCACCTATTTCTTGATGTTCGAGACAAACCAAGGAAAAGAATCACGCTCACTGGTTGTGGTACACTGAGAACGAGAATCAGAGAAAAGGGGCGGGGCTTTGCCCGCCCCTTTTTTATACTACATGTTAGGAAGGTAAATCACGGCATAATCATAGGTTCCAGTTTTATTAATTCAAATTAAATCTTTTCCTTAAAATTTGATTATCTGCTTGCTCAATAGAATTCTCTAATCATAGTTCTTGAATCTAATTTATAACTTGTTTAGATGATTATGTTACTCTTACTTCTTAGATCTACCTTCTGACTTGTTATTGTATTATTCCCAGCCAATCTCCCAGCAAAAACTGTATTCTGCCAATCAAGAGGCTGATACGCGCCATCACTGTGTAGCCGAACGCTGCGCCGAAGCCGATCATAATAAAAACAATGCCAATGCGTGACGTGACGCCTAATACTCCTTTGTGTTCACGCGAAAAGTAGAAGTACGAGAGTGTGCAGGTAACGCCGATGAATAAAAGAACTGTCCAGATGACGCCCGTTGAACCAGCATTCCATCTCGCAAAATTCTGCGGCGTGAGCACGGTCCCCTGGATCTGTCTCATAATGTCAGCCTGAATCGTCGCCGGAATTGCCGCACCTGTACCATACCCCATCACAATTGCGATGGGAATGCGCACAAGCCATGAAGTGCGTGGGAAAAAGCGTGTGAAATAGAGCATTCCGATTATGAGTGCGATAATGAGCCACCAGTTGCCTTCGGCAAATATGGGTCTTATACCTTGAGGCCACAATGAACCGTGCCAGATAATCGTGACGAGATAGCCATTGCTCGCTCCAACAAACAGGTGTTCGGCAAATTTATAGAATGGATTGTCTTTATAGAGAAAAGAGAATATGCATAATGTCAGAAATGCGCTCACCCATAGCCAAATGTCGAATGAAGTATTCATGTTCGCCTCCTCATGAGATAGCCAATGTTACCGATGACAATGAAGACCATGATTGCGAGATGTGCAGCAGTCAGAGAAGGCATTGCCTCGCTTGCCTTGCGTTCTCCAGGAACTCTTAATCTCGACTCCACTAATTCCTCATATTCTGCTGCACCTTTCATGCCGACCATAAGGCCTGAGAACTGCCCAGTCTGATAATAGATGTAGAAATCAGAAGCACTCACCGCTGTGAGGCCGGCGCCGACAGCTACACCATAGAGCACCTGGGAGTAGCCTATCCACCACAGGGGTGCATTACCGCCACTTATCGAAACGAGAATGCCAACATCATTGAAATTTTCTATACCCTGCATCACCGGCAATGAATCTGTTCTGTAGCCGTAGTAGTCTGTAGAATAGACATTGGAGATGCTGATGCCCATCTCCAAGAGAGGCACAATAGGTGGTGGCTGCCAGCCTAAGAGCACATAGTCCCTGCCATAGATGATGCTATCTGCGCTGGTCTGTGCCCTCGCATTGAATTCTTCTGTAACCTGGTCGAGTGCTTTTAGCGCAAGAGCGAGTGGTTGAACATAGAGCGATAAAGCTGCTACCTTGATACGCCTCTGAAAGGCGTGACGCAGGAGTGCTATTGCCATTGGTTCATTTTCTGGCATGGTCTGGGGATCATAATCAAAGTCAACCATCAAAATCTTGTCTTCAGGTATGCTGTCAACTGCGTTGAAGAGGCTCTGTGCAGGTGCCATCACCCTGACACGTTCTACCGTGGGGAAGATGAGCGGCAGAATAACAACGACTCCAATAACGAGGTAGATGATACGTCGGTCTATTTTTAAGAGATATTCAAAGCCCTTCATTTTGTGCCTCCAAGCCATTTCTGCTCAATGCCGAGGAGGATTTTCAATGCCGTAGCAACACTGCCGAGGGCAATACCAAATCCAATGCCCCTCTTTGAAGCAACATTGGGAATATCCATAATCCACTGTACAAATGACGGGAGGTGATGAGAAATTCTGTTACCGAGTGGTAGTACACCGAGCATTACGATAAAGGCAGTCACCAGAAGAAGTGTAGCATCGAGTGACCGCGCCCTGAATGCTCGATACGCCGCTGATGCCATAAAGAATGCAAGGAGCGCAAACATCGTTGATCCCAAAGGGACATTTACATTTTCATAGATGACTTGTATATTAAAGACGAACGAACCGATACTCGTGGGGAGCATACCTCCTCCAGTTCTGCCACCAAAGAGACCAATTATGGCGGTGACGACAAAACTGAGAATGAGTACCCAGGAATATTCCCAATTTTCTCTGTGACGTCTTATCTTATCATAGTGTACTTTGAGAAGACTTCCAAGTCCAAGGACAAGGGCGAACGCTGCGATAATTCGTATCATGTCATTTCTTATGAAACTCTGGACATTCTGTACAACTGGGTACTGTGAATAATACGGTATGATTCCTGCGATACCAAAAATTAGGACCAAAAGCAAAGGAATACGTTTTTTCATGGCGGCTCCTTTCTAATCAAAAAGTCCGAGTATGGGAAAACGTGTTAATAAACCAATGATGGATGCGATGCCAAGGGCGGCGAAGATGACAATCTTCCCGATGTCTTCGCCCTTGATTGCACTCAGAAGCATTGGTTCTCTGGAGATGTAAGCAGATGCTGCATAGAGTTCTTCACCAATGATCGTGTAGTCACAGGCAGTGACAAAAAACGGAAGCTGACTGACCGCATCTGTTCCAGCAATCTGTATTGCACCAGTCATGGTACCGGTCTCCGCAATGATGAGTGACTCTGCCCTGAACCATCCTATCAAGAAATTGGCAGCAGGTTGATCACGCAGCATAATGCCGTCTATTGCTGCGGCATAGGCAAATTGTGACTGTGTAACAAAGAATACTTTATCAGGGTCAAAGAGGTCTGGTCTGCCAATTGACGTATATGATTCCTTGACCACCTCTCGCGCCACTGTGTAGACTATAGGGTCTGCATGGGGCACAATGAGTGGTGTTTCGTATTGACCGGTCTTTTTGGCAACCTCTGCGAGAATGTTGAGTGAAGCTATCGAGGCGATGTTGCTCATTGTACCGATTCCGATAACATAGAGTACTGGTCTTCCCATTTCAGTCGCT
>Ga0209636_10002042_pt1 | contig 20455 bp, 16 predicted proteins | sample DeeMarSWOR152_54_FD_187464 | JGI IMG/M metagenome (GOLD analysis project Ga0209636, IMG submission 187464) | Marine sediment microbial communities from White Oak River estuary, North Carolina - WOR-1-52-54 (SPAdes) (version 2) | ecosystem: Environmental > Aquatic > Marine > Intertidal zone >...
AAGAGAAGAATCCTCAAACACTAAATAATTTTCTGGACTTACTTGAAGGTCCTTAACAATAGAACTTAAAAGACGATCTTTAGAGATTTTATGGGAACTATGTTGATGCGATGTAAATATCCGATAGCGTTTAATGAAGTTTCTGTACTAAAAAGATGACCGTTAGATGCAGTAACGATAGGAATATGATGTATAGACGTTGCTTTTAGCCAATTAAAGAACTTTGAAAACCCTGTAATCTCTTTGAGTTTTCCTGAATGAGAATTTTTCTAGTTATTTAGATTTTATAACTGAATTAAATTGGTTAATGCTGTTTAAGGGAAAATTCCTCTAAGCTGGATAGCCCTAGCAACTCTCTGAACTGCTAAGGCCATTGCGGCTGTACGAAAGTCTTTGGTGTTATATTTCTCTTTCATTTGATTGACCTCAGCGAATGCCCTTACCAAAATTTTTCGTAGAGCTTCATTAACTTGATCTTCATTCCAAAAGAAATGTTGAAGACTTTGTACCCATTCGAAGTAAGAAACTGTTACCCCACCAGAATTAGCTAAAATATCAGGTATGATAACAATATCTCTCTCATTAAGAATAGAATCCGCTATTGGAGTAGTGGGACCATTGGCACCTTCGATTATTAGTTTTGCTTCGATTTTATCGGCATTCTCAGCAGTAATTTGATTCTGTATTGCACAAGGAGCAAGAATATCAACATTTAATGTTAATAATTCCTTATTGGTAATTGGTTCCCCGTTAGGGTAATTCTTGACTGTTCTATTATGATGGTTGGTAACATAATCCAATAATTCTGGAATATTTAATCCTTCAGGATTATAACACCCACCAAAAGCATCTGTTATTGCAATAATCTTAGCACTATGTTCGTGTGCAATTTTCGCAAAATTTGAACCAACATTTCCAAATCCTTGAATAGCGATGGTAACATTTTTTGAACTCTGTTTTTTTTGTCTGAGGGTATCTTCCATTATAATAAAAACACCTCTACCTGTGGCTTCTAGTCTACCTAAACTTCCTCCAATTTCTAAAGGTTTACCTGTGACTACACCTAATCCAGTATAACCTTGAATCATACTATATGTATCCATTACCCAAGCTATTATTTCGGGTGTTGTATTAATATCAGGAGCAGGAATGTCTCTGTCTGGACCAATCATACCAATCATAGAATAAGTAAATCTGCGTGTAACCCTTTTTAATTCATTTGTACTAAGCTTGGAAGGCTCAACTACAACTCCTCCTTTTGCTCCTCCGAATGGGATGTTAACTACTGCAGTTTTATAAGTCATCCATGAAGCCAATGCTTTTACTTCATCAAGATTAACATCAGGAGAATAACGAATTCCGCCTTTACAAGGGCCACGAGCAGCATTATGCTGAACACGGTATCCTTCAAAAACTTCAATGCTTTCATCGTCCATTGTGACTGGAAAAGTGGTAATTAAAGTCTTTGCAGGGTTTTCAAGAATTTTCTGAATATTTTTATCAAGATCAATTACTTCAGCAGTATTATGTAATTGTGTAAGTGCATTTTTCCACGGATTTAATTCATTACCTTTCAATTCCAATATCTTTCCTTTTCTGATAATTTAAAGAGCTTTTATTTTATCAATTACATTTACATTTGTTTAAATTTAATATCATGGCTTGTTGTTATCTTCATGCAATATATGATCTGATTTCTTGATATGTAGAGTTATTATCCAAAGATCCTTTAATCTTGAGTAAATTCCAAATCTTTTTGTGATACTATGAGAATAGTGTTTTTATTTGAGTTAAAATTAACTCTATTGCTTTCATCCACATTTCATATTGATGATAAGACAACTTATAACTCCATCCTACAAGGTTTGCTTCCTCCCATTTATTTTTTAATGAGCATCCTAAGCATGGAGGAATACAATAAATTGAAAAAAGAGGATTCTCCCAATTTGGAGGCATTTTGAAAAGTTTTTTCATTCTAATAAAAGCTTTCTTCATATTCATTATCTCAGAAACTTGGAGATACCATTCAGGTGTAATACAATCGTCCAGTGGCCCTTCAAACCAGTCTAATTCAAGTATTCGCGTTTTTTGGTTCACCCATATTAATAAGACTGCTACATATTGCCCTTCTCTCCCATCAGAATTTTGTCCAGTGATATTGACTCCAAGAGCAATACAGGGAATTTCCTCGGGGATTAATGTTCTTTCCCATTGTTGAATGATTGACTTCAGACATTCTAGGTCTGCATCTTTACCATTTTCATAATTGGGGAGAGAAACTATTCTCCGTGGGAGCCATCTGAGATTCTTATCAATAAAAGCTTGAGAAAAATTTTTTCGACCTGATATGTTGAATTTTTTTAGGGATTTCGGTACTTCAAGAAATATTGGGTGAAAATTATTTATTGGAAATTCACCTGGAATTGTACTTACTAGACTCAAATCAGTTGGAACTGTTATAGATTTAAAATCAATTAAATTTCTCAGATTACCCCAAATAAGAGAAGTTTCAGAAGCTGAAAGATTAAACAAAAGATTCACCTTTAAATTCTTATTTTTATAAATTATAGATAGGTTTTTTAGGAAAATGGGAGCTTAACATCGTTTTTTTTATTATTTAGTCAAATGTCTTAATTCTACAAGTTTTTGGCTATTTAATTGAAGTTGGGAACATAGAGGTCTTTTGCTCTTCGTTTTTCGATTATTTTTTCACTCAAGAACCTTTTTCTTGAAATGATATTCCGAATGGTCTCAACAGAAACCTTGGTTGTGGTTTCAATTATGCCACTATCTTCTGCTCTTTCAACAACTTCAACTCCCTCATCACTTCGTATAATTAAAGTATTCCAAGTCTCTTTTGCCCCCACAGAGCCCACACTAATGTCTGCTAATTCTGCTGTGAAGTTTGTGCACAATTTACAAGCTTCTGGTACGATAGAATTAAATTCTTTAATAGGATACTGGAGAAATGTACCATCTTTTGTATTAATGACTAATTTGCCCTTATTAATGTCCATCTTTTTTATTTCATTAATTGAAGTCTTACTTTTTTCTTGAATTGCGGCTTTGAATTGTGGATAGGGGAAGTTCTCATAACAAAAAACACCAATCAGAAAAATATGAGCAGATTCTGGAGGTATTTTGCTGAGAAAATTGTACTGATATCTACGAACTCCCGTAGTTTGACAACCTGTTCCAACAAAGATTAAATAATGTTTTTCACGTAGTAAACTACGTATTTGATTAGAAAGAGGCAAACGAGAGTAAATAGATCCAGTTGTTAACAATAATTCCTTTGGTTTTGAAGCGAAGAAAGGAGTTGGAATCCAAGCTGGCCCCCTCCTAGTAACTATTGCTCCTTTATATTTGGAATCAGAGGAATTACCTGAAAGAGTATTAATCAGCAATGAGGTTATTGTTCCTCCATTTTGTGCACTATTGAGAATCTCTTTATCTGTAGATCGTGCAGATAAAATCTTTCTATACATTCCAAGGTCATGATCAGACGCTTCTTTACCAAAAAAAGCTGATTCAAGTTCTTTCTTGGAAAATGAGGTCATTGGACAATTATCATAACAACAACCAAGGGTTCCGCAAGTCTTAGCTCCATTGGTAATATTACAGGATGTACCTTCCCTTAAAGAGGGAAAGTCTCTATATTCTATCTTATCACACAATAATCCACATGATCCGCATAGGGAACAAAGACCAGAGTCAATGACCTGCTTCTTTAAATTTAAAAAACCTGGACTTTCTTCGATTAGTGGCGAATACATTGATAATTACCCAATTTACTATTGATAATCTTCCCATATCTGAGGATATGGACGATCCAATCCTGCAAGCTTGACACCTGTAATTGCTGCTGCATTAATAGTTAGAGCCCTCAAATCTTCTTTTGAAAGATCTTTTATGCTTCTATGTCCAGAAAGCATGGTGAATATTTTAATCTCATCTGTCATTGCTTTTAAGAGATTTGCTAAGCGTTGACTCGTTTTCTTGGGATCTAAACGAGCCCGAAGCTCAGGTTTGTTTGTCGTGATACCATAAGGACAGATACCTTGATGGCATGCCATACAAGCTCTACATCCCATCGCGATTTCTGCAGCTGTCCCAATACCAACAGCATCAGCACCAAGCGCTAATGCTTTGAAAGCATCAACACCATTACGGATACCTCCTAATGCAATAAGTTTGATTTTTCGATAAAATCCCATATCTTTTAGAGCCTTAACCGCAGGAGGAATACAAGCAATAGTAGGAATTCCAGCATGCTGCGTTACAGACTCTGGAGAAGCACCAGTTCCACCAACCATTCCATCAATAGATATAGCGTCGACTCCTAGTTCTACAGCTATCTTTACGTCATGATAGGGTCGGCTAGGGCCTAATTTTATCAGAATCGGCACTTTATGATCAGTAATATCTTTAATAATCTCTATCTGCACTTTAAGATCTTCTGGGCTTATTGCATCATAATATCTTGGAGGAGAAAGTGCATCTGTACCAATAGGGATTCCTCTCACTCTTGCAACTTCTTCTACAACTTTTTTCCCAAGAAGATGTCCCCCCATCCCCGGCTTTGCGCCTTGACCTATTTTGACTTCTATGGCATCAGCATTATGAAGAAAATCAAGATTAACTCCCCAGCGGCCAGTTGACCACTGTACAGCCAAATATCCACCGTTACAGGGGTGAGGATTAGCTTTTCCAGAAGCTTCAAGTTCCTTTAGTGTATTGTAACCATGTACAAGAGGATATTCTTCATTTAGGGCTCCTCCTTCCCCTGTATTAGCAATAGTTCCCATTTTATAAGCTGCTATTGCTAGAGACATTTTTGCTTCTTTTGATAAAGCGCCAAAGGACATTGCCCCAAAAATAATAGGAATTTTTAATTTAATAGGATACTTTACTGTCTCTTCGCCAATAATTACACTAACATCACAATCCTCACGATATTTATCAAGAGGAGGCGGCGAGGCCAGTTGAGAGGGAATGATAACAAGATCATCAAAGTGTGGAATAATTCGAGAGGTTCCAAAGCCTCTTAATAAATATTTACCAGTTTGAGCTTGAAAGTGAATATGTTCAACCGTTTGAAAAGTCCAAAGGGATCGTGAGAAATATTCAGGTTCAGCAGGTTTGATGTGAGTAGCATTATTAGGACAGAACTCCATGCAGATCCTACAACCAACACAAGCCATATCATTAACTATTCGAACCCTATTCTCATCATCTTTTTCATATACTTTATATGGACATACCTCTACACAAGTACCACAATGAGTACATCTTTCATAATCAATATTTACGCAATATGCTCCTAGAATTGGCAAGTTATCTTACCCTCGTCATTTGTTTAACTTTTTTTAGAATAGAACGGTTTATCGGTATCTGCAATAATTTTTGTAAATTCTTCTGGCTTTGCTTCGATCTTATAGGTAGAAAAGAATTTTTGAAGAAAATATATATCATCAGACGAAAGATCTTCAATTTTAGTATTATTTCCAAGACTTTTCCATTTTCCTCTAATAAAAATTCGACCAGAAATTAGGTAATTACCAACTCTTTCACCAGCGTTCCTTAATAAAATGATATTTCCTGCAAGCATATAGGTTCCAAGATCATTTCCTGCGTCTTTTTCTACAAGAATTGAAGCTCCTTTGTTCATTGTTCCCAAAAAGTCTCCACAAGTTCCTTTAATGATTACTATTCCCCCATAACAATATGGGGCTGCACAATAATCAGCATTACCTTTAACAATAATTTCTCCTTTGATCATGTTATCTCCAATATATTTTCCTACATTTCCTTCAATGATTAATTTAGCTCCCGAATTAAGCATACCAACGTAGTTACCTACAGAACCCTTAATAATAACTTCTCCTCGCATCAATCCCGAAGCAATACCATTTAATAGATCACAATTAGTAACAGTGACCGTTTCATTCTCTTCGAGGATATTTTTAATTTTTTGACTTACACTTTTTAATTTTAACCCAATTAAATCAGTTGCACTAACAGCTACTACATCCATTACAGCCACCTCGAATTTTTAATGTTTTTTCATTCTTTTTTTGGGTGAATAAACCCATGAATCGATTTTTTGCCTCTGCAAGTCGATTTTCATCCGTGAGTGATTCGAGTGAATAGATTAACAGAGAATCAAAAGTTTGTGTCCGCTTTCTACGTTGTTTATCAGAACAGGCAGCAGAAATTGTCTTAAGATCAACATCCTCAGAAACTTCAATTAAGCCCAAATTTAAGCAATTATTTAGGAAACTGCGTCCCTTCGTATTCCAAGTAATTAAGCTTGCAAATCCTACCTGGGAACCAGTCTGACCAATCGAAATATCAGCCATATTAGCAACATAATCTGTACACCGGGCACAAGCTTTCCTTAGATATTTTTGTTCTTCCTCTAGCGGAAAGGTGACATTTTTTCCAGTGTTAAGCTTGATTTCCAGGTATTCCCCTTTGACTGAACTGGTGATACTTATAATTTCAGCAGACGACACACCAAGATGACTTGATAGATCTTCAAGGAGAGCAGTTTCATAATATCCTGAGCAGAATAACCCAATCACAATGCCAATAGACTTTCGTAGAATCGCCAAACCTTCTATTTTTGACTCGGTAACTCTTCTAACGGCCTGAGCGACGCACGGAGGTCCAATAATAGCAATTTGATGGAAGTCATTTTTAATAACCTCGTGATATAAGTTAGATAAAATAGGGTTCCACACTTTTTGGTTACCGGAAACCTCATATAATTCTTCGATTGATCTGACAATTTTAGAATATGGTGTCCCATCCCATCTATTTACATCCATTATTAGAGCTGCATCAATAAATCCATTCATAAAACCTGTTGAAAGAAGATCAATAATAATTTCATTTATGGGGTTACTTGTGATATTACGTGTCGTTTTTACTGATATAACATCCTTTAGTTCTCTTTCTTCCCACTCCCTTAGGCGAGGACAACTTTCTATGCACATTCCCTCGCAAAATGAACAGGTATCAATGTCAACAACCGACAAACCAACAGTTTTCATTTTGGGAATAAAAATGGGATGTTCCATTTCTGGTTTAAACTCTAATCGTCCACGGGAACAAGCAGCGACACACATGCCGCAACCAGCACATCGATCGACATTCCAAACTTCATTTTCCAATTTCTGTTGTTTAGACAACATGAATTTCACCTCTCACACGTCTTGTTTCTACATATAAGGGTTCAAGAGGGCCAAGAGATTTGATTAATTCTGTAAATTCTGTTATTACTTGAGCAAACCGATTTCCTTCACTGGCTGATATCCATTCAAGAGTCAGACGCCTAGAATCAATTCCTATTGAAGAAAGAGCTTTCTTCATTTTCTCAATGCGTTCCTTTGCGTATAAATTCCCTGAGATATAATGACAATCCCCAGGGTGACAACCACTAACAAAAACACCATCAGCACCTTCGAGAAAAGCCCATAATAAGAAGAAGGGGTCTATTCGTCCACTACACATTACTCTGATGATGCGAATGCTGGAGGGATACTGAAAACGTGAAATTCCAGCGAGGTCAGCTCCAGCATAAGAACACCAATTACAACAAAAACCGACAATCTTGGGTTCATCAGCAGGAAAGTTTCCATGGAGTGCTTCAGAAATTTGGTTTAAGATCTGGAGATTAGTGAAACCTTGCATTGTTATTGCTTTTGCAGGGCAAGCGACTGCGCAGACCCCACATCCTTTACAAATAGCTTCATTTACATGAGAAATCAAATCTATTGGATGAAAGCTTACTGCACCATATGGACATACGCTACCACAGGTACCACATCCTACACAAAGTGTAGAATCAACTGTAGCAATGTTAGTATCTGTGGTAACATAACCTAATCGCATAGGAATTGAAGCACGAGCAGCAGCTCCAGAAGCTTGACTGATTGAATCACTCACATTCTTCGGTGAATGTGCAGTCCCACAAACATAAATCCCATCTGTGGCAAAGTCTAGTGGACGGAGTTTTACATGAGCTTCTTGAAAAAATCCATCTGTTCCCAATGGGACTTTGAAAAGTTGACTTAATTTCGTAGCATCAGATGAATTCACAAGTGGAGTAGTTAATAATATTAAGTCAGCTGGATAAGAATAATCTTCTCCTGTAAATATGTTATGGAATGATATAGTGATTTCAGCTTCATTAATATTTACGTTGGGTTTGTTTTCCTCTTCATAGCGAATGAAATATACTCGTGGAAGTTTTCGTACTTCATTATTATATTCTTCAGCAACTTTTTCAACTAGTCGAATATCTTGATGTAAAATGCGAATGTGAGCATTAGGATAGCTTTCACTTAATTTTTTCGCAGTTTTTAAAATAGCTGCGCATCCAACTCTGCAACAATACGTACGGTTGCTTTTTTCTTTCTCTTTCGATCCCACGCAGCTTATCAGAAATATGTTGGTAACATCTTTCGGTAATTTCTTCTTCTTAAGTGCTTGTTCAAATTCTAGTAAAGTCAGTATGTTCTTATGGCGAGAATAGCCATAATATCCAACTGGTTTGAATTCCTCACCACCAGTCGCAATAATAACAGTTCCAACGTTGATTTTTTTGCTATCATCACCTGAAAGGATAATTTCAAAATTTCCGACATATCCCCCAACATTTTCAACAGTTGTACTAAGATATACATGAATTTTTGGATTATTGGATATACTATTAATCTTCTCTTTCAGAATATCTCCAGCAAATTGATCTGTAGGAAATAATGTCATCATTGTACGTAAAAGGCCTCCCAAGTTCTTCTTCTTTTCCACTAAATGAACATCAAACCCCATATTTGCAAGATCGTCAGCAGCAGTTAGTCCTGCAATTCCTCCACCGATAATTAGTGCTTCTGGAATCACTTTGAGTTGTTTTCTTACAGATGGTTCTAATAAACGGGCTTTTGCCACTGCCATAGCTGTAAGATCTTTGGCTTTATCAGTAGCATTTTCCCGCTCGTGTGAATGGACCCAGGAACATTGGTCGCGGATATTTGCCATCTCAAAGAGAGATTCATTCAAACCTGCTTCTTTGCAGGTTGTTCGAAAAAGGGATTCATGCGTTCTCGGAGAACATGACGCAACAACAATCCGGTTTAGATTATAATCTTGAATAGCCTTTTTTATCAGAGTCTGAGTAGCTTCTGAACAGGTAAAAAGGTTATTTGTGGCGAATTTAACATTGAGTAGGCTTTTTGCATATTTGGTTACGCTTTCCACATCAAGATAGCCGCCAATATTATGCCCACAATGACAAATAAAAACTCCAATTCGTGGTTCCTCATCCCTTATATCTTGTAATATAATAGATGTTTCCTTGACTACTTCTTTATCAACTTCGAAGTTATTTTTAGCTATTATAGCTAAAGCTTTCGATGCAGCACCGCTTGCTTGAGAAACAGAATCTGGAATATCTCTTGGACCAGAACTACACCCACAGAGGTAGATACCATCAACTGAAGCTTCTAGTGGTGATGATATGGCTTTTTCTTTAAAAAAACCATATTTATCAAGTTCTACTCCTAGGATCTCTGCTAATTTTTTATTGCTTTCTGGGGCTTTAATAGCAGAGGATAAAACTACTAAATCTACGTTTAGCTCAGCAGCCTTTGCAGAAATAATATCTTCATAATATATGACTAAATTATTGTTATTTGTTTCATTAATTTCCGCTGGACGACTTTTTATATAATTGATCCCAGTATCATGTTTTCCTCTCTGATAATATTCTTCAAAGCCTTTTCCATATGCTCGTAGATCCATATAGAAAATATAGGGATTAATTTCAGAATGATGTTCTTTAGCTATCATTGCTTGTTTAGTTGCCCACATACAACATACACGAGAACAATATGGTTGATTTATTGTAACATCACGAGAACCTACGCATTGAATCCAAGCAATGGTCTTTGGTATCTTTCCGTCCGAAAGTCGGCGAACTTGCCCTTCTGTTGGTCCTGATGCAGAAAGCAATCGTTCAAATTGCATTCCTGTAATAATATTAGGATAAATGCCATATCCTAAATTCCTCTTTACTTTAGGGTCAAATTCTTCAAATCCTGTAGCTAATATGATTGCAAATACCTTGATTTTACGAATTTTTGGTTTATCATTACGATTTATTGCACCTGGAACACATACTAATTCACATAATCCACAATTAAGGCAATAATCCATATCAATTGTGGCAACATTCGGGACTGCTTGCGCAAAATAACGATAAATAGCGCCCCTAAGACCCAAATTATGATCAAATTCATTTAAAACCTTAACTGGACAAACTTCAAAACAATCCCCACAACCAGAACATTTTGACGTGTCAATGTAACGTGGTTTTTCTTCTATAGTGACTGTAAAGTTACCTATTGTTCCCTCCACCTTAGTGATATTAGCATAAGTGATTATTTCAATCTGCTCATTCCGTCCAACTTCAACCATTTTGGGAGCTTCAATGCATATCGCACAATCATTTGTAGGGAGAGTTTTATCAAGTTTTGCCATCGCTCCTCCAATTGCTGGTGCATAATCAACTAGATATACTTGGATCTTCTGGTTAGCAATATCGAGTGCAGCTTGCATACCTGCTATCCCTCCGCCAATAACTAGAACTCCATTAATCGCATTCATTTTCTCGACACTTTTTTTTGTAACAGAATCTAGTATCTCTGGTATTTTTAATATATTAACTTGAAAAAAGCTTAAGGATAAATTTAATTGGTTTAGATAACTTCTTTTCCATCTCTGACAATTTTAATGACCTGTTTTGCTACATATTGGGGATTAAATCTGTTTTTTGCAATTTTTACCCCTCTTTTATGCCGTATAATAGGAAAAATATCTGAAAAATTCTGATAGATGGGTATAATCTCTAATCCTGAATTAAAAGCTAAATTGACTTCTTCACACATATCTAAGATGTCTCGTGCTTCTTTTGAACAGAAAAAAATACACACATCAATCATGTTATTGGAGAAATTAAGACACTTACAAAGGCTGTCTTTACTCCTATTAGTTTCACACAAAATAATTCTATCAAAATCCGAATATGTTTTGATTTCTTCAACGAAATCAGGAACTTTCAAACTTTGCTTATCATTTTCACTATAACTAATAAATAGATTAAACATTTTTTTTTCTTCCTATGATTCATCCTCTAAAGCGTCTAAGACTCTCTGTTGAGCAATTTCTTTAGCTATTATTCGTGGAATAAGGCCAGAATCAATTGTTTTTTCACTAATTAATTTAACATTCTTCTTGATTTTTGACTCAATTAATACAAAAGCTTCTGTTGCATCCATCTTTTTATATTCGGCAAAAGAGCCAATAATCCCTCCAGCATTGACTAGAATATCAGGGAGAATAATAATACCTTTTTCAAACAATTTTCTTTCAGCAACAGTGGTTGAACTATTATTAGCTCCTTCAACAATAAGTTTTGTTTTAAGTTGAGAAATTGTATCCTCATTTATTGCACAATCATATGCACAGGGAATAAATACATCACATTCTATTTCATAGATCTCGTCTCTAGGTAAGATCATACCTTCTCTAGAACGTTTTAAAGAACGTTCTTTACTCATGGCATATGCAAATTCTCTAATCTTTGTAATATCTATACCATCTGAATTATAGAGGGTTCCCCAGTTATCATTTACAGCGATTATAATTGCTCCTTTGCTATTCAAATATTTAGCAGTTCCATAACCTACCTTACCAAAACCTTGGATCACTATGCGTGTTTCGGATAAACAATTAGGACATCGAATTGAATCCTGTAAAACTTGAAGGCTTGTTTCAAGAGCTACTCCAATTCCGAATCCAGCCATATCATTCTTATAAGCTATTCCTCCAAGGTCAGTTGGTTTTCCAGTGGCTCCCAGCAGGTCACCAACCGTTTCAACAAAAGCTGCAATCTCTTTTTCACCAACATTTATGTCTGGACCAGCTATATATTTATTAGGAATAAAAGGTGCTATTTTATCAGCAAAAGCTTTAATATACTTAATTGTATCAATTTCAAACGGATTTGCACGAATACCAGCTTGAGCTCCCCCAAAAGGGATTTCTGCCAGAGCGCACTTCCATGTCATTAATCTAGCAAGTTTAAAAATCCCTAAAGGAGTAATATTAGGAGAAATTCTAATTCCTCCCTTCCCTGGCCCTAATGTAGTATTATCTATTATTAAGTACCCTTGCATCTGTATATCAGGGTCATAGACTTGAACTACCCTTTCAGGCCCCCACTTATCTAGAAAAGCTGAAATATTAACATGATTTAAGGCCTCAAGAATATTTTCAGTGCTTAGTACTGTTTTTTCATCCTGAGAAGACATTCTTGCCCTATCCGTGAACTTTAAGCCATCTAGATTCAAGAATAATTAAAAAACAGAAATATAAAACATTTATGTACAAAATTAAAAATAAAGATCTAATAATTGATAATAAAGCAAAGGATAATATATCAAAAATGACATTTTTTTGGCTGCTTTTTTATTTATATATTATAAAATATTGACTTAAGAAACACTTTTATTCGTAATTTTGACATATTTGATAAAAAAAAAGGAATTTTTATTCCAAAATGATTACATTTATATTTATCAATATTTACACTATAAGTTGATCAACAAATAAAATTTGGATGGTCTCGTATTTCATGAAAAAGATTCTTGAAGATCAATTAAACCTAAAAATCTTAGAATTAGTATGTAAAGGTGAGGGGGTCACTGTCAATAATACTGAGCTATCAAAAATCTTAGGTAAACATAGAAATACAATAAAAAACAATATTGATAAGTTATTCGAACACGAAATTATAGAAAAGCCTTTCTATCCTTTTTCTCATCTTTTTAAGGAATGTCCTCTTCTTGTCATTGAAAAAGCAAATTTTCAAAGAAACTTGAAAACAAATGTTTTTATTGAAAAGGATCCAGTTATATGGGCAGCTTTTTTTGTGAAGGAAAATGAATACAACACATTTCTAATTGAATTTCATAAGGATTTATATTCTTATCAAAATTGGAAAGAAAGTATAATCAAAGAGGCAAAGATTACTCTCAAGGAAGAAATCTATCCATCTGAGGCAATTTTTTTAACTATGAGAAATTTAATTAAATATGATCCAACAGTAGCAGTACAAATATTAAAAGCTAATTACAAAAATAATCATCATCCAGAGCTAAATGGCTTAAGGATTAATGATTTCAGACTTGAAATTATTAAACTTCTTTTAACTGGGAAAGGCATTAGAACTAATGAGTATCACATAAGTGATATGCTTAATGTCCATCGTCGTACTGTTAAACGTCGGATTGAAAAATTATTGGAGCATAGAATAATTGATAATCCAGTTTGTTGCTTCCCACGAGTTTGGGTCCCGCCAAAATATTTTTTGGTCTTTTCTTTATTTGAAATAAAAAATAAGAATGAGTTGTTATTGAGAACATTGAGGAAAGATCCCCATGTTCCAATTCTTTTCAGAGCTGTTATAGATAAATTTAATCTTGCTCTCTTTAGCAATTTTTACAAAATGGAAGATTTTTTGGAATGGGCTGAAGAGTATGATCAAAGATTTCCTGGATGCATTGGAGCGGTGAGAAATACATTTCTTTCTCCCTCCATGACTTTCTCTATTGCCCATAATTATGTTACTCTCACCTTTATTCAAAATATTGCTAATCGTTTACGAGGTAAAGTATTTGTTGAAATGATGAAAGAAAGCTAATTATTTTGTAATTTTTTAATTCATAAAGAACCAATTATCTAGCTTTGATGAATTTTCGTCTTTGAATATTTAATATTAATAGCCAGTAATTAACACCAGTCATTTTTGAATACTAATTGTTATTCCTCTAATATTTTCATGAGGATCTTGAATTTTCCAGTCTTTTGTAAAACCTTCTTGCACTGATTTAAATTCTAATTTTCTCCCTAAAACCTCTTCTTTAATTAATGATGAATAATTATTGATGATTTCAATGATTTCTGGATCAGTATTCGAAACATTTACTGTTATCTCAGCATTATATTCAAGTCCCATATCTTTTCGCATTGATTGGATTCGTCGAATCAAGTCTCGTACGAACCCTTCATGAATCAAATCCTCAGTTAATTCTAAGTTTAAGAAAAGATCACCATGACAAAGAAGTCCCACTAAATCCCTCTCGCTCTGTAATTCTGATTTCAAGATCATCCTTATGAATTTCAAAAGGATTTTCATCAATGGTTATCTGATAGTTTCCATCTTGTGCTATTTTTTCAGCAATTTCTTTTGTTATTTGGCCCTTTTGGTTTCTCATCCAGTTTGCGATAGCATTGGCGTTCTTTTTGAATTTTGGTCCGAGCTGTTTATAATTAGGGGAGAAAATAATTTCTTGAAATTCCAAGGGGTCATCTGTGAATTTCATGTCCTTAACATTGAGCTCTTGAAGAATTAGATCTTTTAGTGTATTAAGAGCTTCATTTCCTTCCGCATTAGTAACAAAAATAACTTGTGGTAAAGGCCAACGAGCCTTCAAACCTTTTTGGGCACGAATAGCACGACCATTCGTAATTGCATCCCGTGTAATTTTGACCAAACTCTCAGTTTTAGGATCAATCAAGGTCTCATTTGGTTCTGGTAAACTTTCTAGATGAACACTCTCTAATCCAAGTCCTTGACTAGTAACAAGGACTTGATACATTTTTTCACTAAAAAAAGGCAGAATTGGAGCAAGAGTCTTCGTTAATGAGTAGAGGATTTCATAGAGGGTAGAGTAAGCAGATTTCTTGGATAAGCTTAGTTCTTTCTCCCAAAATCGACGACGAGATTGTCGAATCCACAAATTTGAGAGATCACTATTCAGAAATGTCTGTAGTGTTTTGGTCACTAGATGAATTGATAAATCATCAAAACCCTTGTGAACGTCTTTAAGTACACTATTGTATCGTGAAAGAATCCACTGATCTAAAATAGGGCGATCCGTTGGAGAAATGTGATATTTTTTATCTTCTGGTGAATATTGATCAAGGTTAGCATAAGTTACAAAGAATAATAATACATTCCATAAGGGGAGGATGAATTCTTTCATACTCTCTTCTATGAGATTAAGTCCAAATCGAACATCATTCCATGTGGGAGTGCTGAACAGCATCCAGCGAGCGGGGTCAGCTCCAAATTTCTCAAAAACATCCTTCGGTGCAATAACATTGCCTTTTGACTTTGACATCTTCTTTCCCTCTTCATCTTGGGTATGACCCATCGTTAGACACGTTTTAAACGAAATATTATCGAAAACAACGGTTGAAATGGCATGAAGCGAATAGAACCATCCCCGTGTTTGGTCAATAGCTTCAGTAATGAAATCAACTGGAAAATGAAGTTGAAATTCTTCCTTATTTTCAAATGGGTAATGCCATTGAGCAAAAGGAGCAGCTCCTGAATCATACCAACAATCAATGACATATTCTTCACGAGTAGATTTTGCGCTGCATGAGGGACATTTGACTACAATCTGATCAACATAGGGTTTATGGAGAGAAAAATCGTCAGGTAATCCTCCCTGAGTTAAATTATCAAGTTCTTCTCGACTGCCAATAGCAAATTCATGTCCATTCTCACAGGTCCAAATAGGAAGAGGAGTACCCCAGTAACGAGAACGAGAGAGTGCCCAATCTTTAAGTTCATCAAGAAAATTCCCAAATCGCCCATTTTTCAGATGTTTGGGCATCCAATGTATTTGTTGGTTCAATTCTTGGATGCGGTCCCGTAATTGGCTCATTCCGATGAACCATGACTCCATAGCATAATAAAGTAACGGAGAATCACATCTCCAGCAAAAAGGATAGGTATGTGTGATTGTTTTCTCACGTAAGAGCTTATTTTCCTGGCGTAACTTTTCCATGATATAGGGATCTGCTTCTTTAACATGCATACCTCCAAAGTCAGGTATGTCCTTTACAAAAGTACCATCTTCTAAGACTGGATGGAACATCTCTACTCCAATCTCTTGACAGAGTTCATAATCTTCAACACCAAAAGCAGGGGCACAATGAACGATACCTGTACCCTCATCCATTAAAACAAAGTCTGCATCAGTTACAAAGTGGGCTTTTCCTGATTTTTTCTCAGCCGTGTATGGGAATAGGGCTTCATATTCCATTCCAATTAGCTCTTCTCCCTTAAATTCTCGGATAATTGGTTTTTCCTCTGGAAATATTGGAGATAACAATTTTTTAGCAAAGATTAGGAACTCATTATTATGTTCCACTTCAATGTAGGTTTCATTCTTGGCTATTGCTAAAACTAAGTTCGATAACAGGGTCCAAGGAGTTGTTGTCCAAGCCAAAAAATAGCGATTTTCTTCTCCCTTGACTTTAAATTTGATATATATACTTGGATCTTGAGTTTCTTGATATCCTTGAGCGACTTCATGAGACGAGATCGGAGTACCACATCTGGTACAGTAAGGAATAACTTTATACCCTTTGAATAAGAGTTTTTTCTCATATATCTGTTTTAATGACCACCATACTGATTCAATGTACTCCTCTGACATGGTAATGTAAGATCTTGGCATATCAAGATGAAATCCAATTCTAGTAGACATTTCCTCCCATTCATTAACATATCTTAATACAGATTCACGACATCTGGCATTGAATTTCTCAATACCATAAGCTTCAATATCCTCTTTTCCTTCCAATCCTAACTCTTTCTCTACTTCGATTTCGACAGGTAATCCGTGACAATCCCAGCCTCCAATTCGAGGAGTAATGTGATGGCCTGTCATAGATTTATAACGTAAGAAAACATCTTTGATAGCGCGGGTCAGGGCATGCCCCATGTGCGGATGCCCATTGGCTGTTGGTGGGCCTTCAACAAAAACATAAGGAGTTCTTCCTCGTGATGCTTCTTGTACCTTTTTTTCGATATTATTTTTTTTCCAATAGTCAAAAATAGCCTCTTCTTGGTTTGGAAGATCAGGTATAGCAGATAAAGTAGGAAATTTCACACTTAATGCCTCGATATGGCGAAAGTAGGAATAATACTTGTACATTTGCTCCCTAAAGAAATGGTAAAAAAACTTTAGGGTCAGTACTTGTTTAATAAGAATTATTTTATTCTTTATCATTTGAACTTTTCTTAGAGAAATTAATCAATACCCTCAGTACCCTAAGCTCGATTAGCAAATATTTTTCAAGTATCAAAGACCTTCCGTCTTTGAGTCAAATCAACTCTGCCAGAAAATCTGACCAATAGATTTTGTCTCCTTCAGAATGAAAACGGAGATTTTATATACCTTGTTTCGTGTTTGAGTTCTCCATTGAGCTGATTGTTATGTCTGAAAGTGCCCAAAAAGCAATAAGTGTTGTTGAAAAGGTTTTCAATAGTAAATATGTGGAAATTCCTCTGTGTATTTCCATTATTACTGGTGAGGGACTCGAATTATACTCCACAGCTACTTGTAATCCCGCTGAGATGGAGTCAATTAATATATTGGGACTCGTTGCGTTCGAGGAATTGAAATCTTCCTTTAATGCCCGAACTGAAGAAGATATTAATATCTTAATCTTTCGTACTGCTAAAAAAGAATGCTATATAGCTCCAGTGGCAATAGATATTTTTATGGTTGCTGCAGCGGTACCTGGTGCCGTTGGTGATGTGATGCCCCTGTTGGATGGTTTAAGTGCACAAGTAAGATTTGAATTGGCTAAGCTGGAGAAGTGAGGTAAGTATAATGGAAGTTGAACGTCTTCAAATAGTTGCAGAACAAGCTGCTAGAATGGCTGGGTCATGTTTACGCTTATTGTCCTTTGAAAAGCTACAGATCTTTCGGAAGGGTAAAAGTGATGTTGTAACAAACTTTGATATGGAATCTGAACGATTAATCAAGAATCACATATTGATGCACTTCCCTGATCACATAATTCAAGCTGAAGAATCAAAAATTGACCTCCAAAGCCTCCCTGAGAATGTAATTTGGTTTATTGATCCCTTAGATGGTACAAAAGCATTCTTGAGAGGAAATTTCGCCTTTGTAAGTATGTCTATCGCAGCTTGGGATAAATCAGGGGTTTTAGCAGGTGTAGTATATAATCCCTTTACTGATATGCTTTATTCTGCTGTAAAGGGGGGAGTAGTACGCTTAAATAAAAATCCTCTTCCTAAGCCTCGTACATGCCCTATCAGTAAAGCTCGTCTCCTCATTGATTTCTCAAGTCATTTATCTGATTCTCTCAAGAAAGAATTAGCAATTGCTGATTTAAAGGGTAAGATTGGAAGGTCATATCGCCTTGGTGGAGGGATCTCACAGCATCTGATGTTGATTGCTCAAGGTACACTTGATGGAGGATTGTTTTGGGGAGCTGGAAGGAAAGGCCAATTTTGGGACATAGCAGCGGCAGCAATTATTCTCGAAAAACTCGGTTTTAATTTTACTAATTTGAATGGCGATCCCGTTCATCCAACTGACGAGGTATTTGATCGACTTCTTGTAGCGGCTCCATCTTTACATCAGGAATTATTAGAGTGGGTAGCTGAATTGAAAAATATTCAATAAAATATAGATGGTCTAATCTGACTTATTCGTCTCCCTCGAAATTTCTGGAGTCGTTAAAGTTAAATTCTTGAGTCTTTATAGGATTCAAGGTATTCAGATCGAAGAGCCATACGTTGGATAACATCACCATTCTCACGACGAGTATAAGTATAGGTAAAGTTTGGCGATTCCATCAATTTTTCAAATAATAATCGTCTTAGTGTTTCATCTAACGCAAAATGTTGTCCAAATTCCCAGAAATTTAATTGAAGTGCACCAGCAGAATTTATGAATTCACCATAAATCCATTGTTGAAGATAGTGCTCTAAATCTCGTTTTCGACTCAAATGGCCTTTGATTAACTCTGTTTGTCGATCTGTTATATCAGGAAACTTTCCTTGGAGTCTTTCTTTAATTTCTTCTGGATCTAGAGATTTACCAAAATCCTCAGTTATTACTCCAGCTTTACTCTTTTCATCCTCAAAAAGGGCTATTATATAATCTTCTGGTAAAGCAATGCTATCCATATCAATACTTATTACAAAATTTTTATGTTTGACTTTCCAATGTTTTACTTCTCGTTGCCCTCCAATTTTTTGCATATCATAATAAGTCAGATCTAGTTCTTCAAGATTTTTAAGATGATGAAGAATAGTTGGAATTTTTTTTCGTAGCATGTCTGCTAGATTTGATGCAGTAAGCCCTGTAGGATTTCTATACATCAGGAGCAGCATCCTCCGCCGCGTAGGGTCTGCTAATGCTTCAATAACCTGAATAACTTGTCCAGGTTGGTCATAGTAAGCTTCCACTGAATTCGGCTCCTATATAATCATTCTCGCATTCCTTTAAAAATGCCGACCTAATGGCATCTGATGCTTTCAAAGGTCAGTGGGAATTGTGCTTAGATAGACCATTAGACGATATTTTCCCAAAAAACATAGAAATAATCATGATTGCGTTTATCAATCTCTCTAATATAATATGAAAGGAAACAAACATAGAATATCGAGAGTCACTCAATTGGCTTGTTTTGATTTGTATTAGAGGATATGATACCAATTGTTTTTTTTGATTCTTGATTCAGAATAATCAGGCTTAATAATAGAATTAATCCACCTGATAAAAGCAATAATCCTAATATAAAACCATGGGGGTATAATAAAGTTGCTTGGGGCGCTGAAACTGCTAGAATGCTGATTAAGATAACGAATCCAAAAGTGGAAGCTGATATCGCGAGAAAGATGAGAATTCCGTAAATTTGTTTTGAAATAATCACTTCAGGCTCCAGTAAATCTTCTGTTTTATCGAATGATTCAGTTTGACTGTTTTGCATGAAAAATTCACTCTGATGATGTCTTTTTAATAATCGTTCAAAACAGTTTAGGAATTTTTAATCTCACAAACTAATTTTTCTATGATAGCTGACGAAAATTAAGGTTCTTATGAAGATTACAAACAAACTCAATTGAGGTAAAATCTAATTTGGGACTATGTTCCTGTCTGATTCAACAACATGTTTGACTGGTATCGCCCTTAAAAGATCTCACTTTTCCAACAATTCTAAATTTTTGGAAGTAATCAGATTTACAGATCAATACCACAATTTTCTCTTTCTCGATTATGAATGAATAAACCATCTTCTTAATCCAACCCAATTAGAAACAATTATTAAACAGATTCGTCATCACCTGGTTTTTACTATTGTAGTTCGAGGCTGTGAATTTCATTTCCAGAGAAAGTTTCTGTTTGAAAATTATTTACGATTAACAAGGAAGTATCTCCATCTAGTTTTCTGTATTGTTGCTGGGTATCCTGCTTATTCGTCCATTGATACCCAATTACCCAATTTGCGCCCCAGTGTTTTTAAAGAAGAGAATGATAACATTACTTCC
>Ga0209636_10002043_pt1 | contig 20455 bp, 21 predicted proteins | sample DeeMarSWOR152_54_FD_187464 | JGI IMG/M metagenome (GOLD analysis project Ga0209636, IMG submission 187464) | Marine sediment microbial communities from White Oak River estuary, North Carolina - WOR-1-52-54 (SPAdes) (version 2) | ecosystem: Environmental > Aquatic > Marine > Intertidal zone >...
GCAGCGCTCGGCCAACCCGGCTGCAACTATGTTCTTCGCAATATACCGACACATGTAGGAGGCGCAGCGATCCACCTTGCTTGGATCCTTACCGGAAAATGCACCACCACCATGATAACCAAAGCCGCCATACGTATCCATGATGACCTTCCTGCCGGTCATGCCACAATCTCCCTGAGGACCGCCAATAACAAATCTGCCTGTGGTATTCACATAAATCTCCGTTTCCTTATCAAGCATCTCAGGGGGCACGACGTTTTTTACTACTTCTTCGATGATTGCCTCCCTGAGCGTATCATAAGCTACATCGGGCGAGTGTTGTGCTGCAATAACAACGGTATGCACCGTGGTGGGCTTCAGATCAACATACTTGACTGTAACCTGGCTTTTCCCGTCCGGCCTCAGCCATGGAAGCTGCCCGGATTTGCGCACATGGGCAAGTCTCTGGGCAAGCTTGTGGGCGAGGTAAATGGGCATAGGCATGAATACCGGCGTGTCGGCGCAGGCATACCCGAACATGAGACCCTGATCACCTGCCCCCTTTTCCTTGAAAAGCCCGGTGCCGTTGACACCCTGTGCGATGTCGGCCGACTGCCTGTCAATGCTCGTGAGGACTGCACAGGTCTCCCAGTCGAAGCCCATGGCGGAATCATTGTATCCTATCTCCCTTATTGTCTGCCTGACAATTTCCGGTATCTCAACGTAGCAAGTGGTTGTTATCTCTCCCGCAACTAAAGCCATACCGGTGGTAACAAGGGTCTCACAGGCGACCCTTCCCTGTTCATCGAGGGCTATGATCTCATCCAGTACCGCATCAGAGATCTGATCGGCAATCTTGTCAGGATGTCCCTCGGTTACGGACTCAGAGGTGAACAAAAAATCGGTCTTCATGATGATTTCCTCTCCCAGCTATGGTACGCTCAATATAGTATTATCTATCAACCGCGCCCTTCCCACCCTTACAGCCAGTGCCAGAAGCGCGGGCCTATCTACACTTTTCAGATCGGTCAATTTCTCCGGATCACAGATGGTTACGTAATCGATTTCCGTATGAGGGTGGGCGGATATCAATTCCCTTACGGCACTCTTGATCTTCTCCGAATCCGTCTCCCCACCGGCAACCAACCTGCTGGCCCTATCGAGGCCTTTCTTTAAGCTGAGCGCCGATACCCGCTCCTCAGGACTCAAATATGTATTCCTGCTGCTCATGGCAAGACCGTCATGTTCTCGCACGGTTGGCACCCCGACGATTTCGATGGCCATGTTGAGGTCCGTAACCATCCGTCTGACAACAACGAGCTGTTGATAATCCTTTTCGCCAAAGATCGCCACATGAGGTCTGGTTATGTTAAACAGCTTTGCAACCACCGTGGTAACCCCGGTAAAATGTCCTGGCCTGGATTCACCACAGAGATATTGGGTAATCTCCTCAACCTTGACCGTTGTCTGGTAACCATTAGGATACATATCCTTTGCAGTGGGGATAAACACCGCGTCAACCCCTACAGAACGCGCCTTTTCAAGGTCGCCCTCCGTATCTCGGGGATAGCTACCATAGTCCTCTTGAGGGCCAAATTGTGTGGGATTGACAAAAAGACTCATTATCAATTTGTCACCCTTTCCCCTGCCAACCCTCAACAGTTCCACGTGGCCTTCGTGGAGAAACCCCATGGTTGGCACCAGCGCGATAATATCGCCGCCCCTCCTCCATCCTTCGGAGGTTTCCTGCATTGCTGCTATCGTTTCGATGGTCTCCAAGGTTTCAATCCGCCCACGCTTAATCCCACATTTACCTTAGGACTTGGATGCGAGGGGAACATAGTACTTTGTTCCCTTCTGCATTCTGTATATCTCGTGGACTACATCATCGAGATCTGAGGATACATGAATAAAGTCTATATCAGAGGCGTTTATCACGAGCAAAGGCGTCTCCGTGTAGTGAAAGAAAAACTCATTAAAGGCCTGATTCAGTTCATCCAGATAGATGAGACTTATCGCTTTTTCATAGTCCCGGTTCCTGCGCCTGATTCGCTCCTTTAGTACATCGGTTTTCGCCTGCAAGAATATGACGAGATCAGGTTTTTCGATCTTAACCTTCAACAGATGGAAAACCTGCTCATACAGGGTGAATTCCCTGTCATCAAGGTTGAGTCTCGCAAAGATCCTGTCTTTGTCGAACAGATAGTCGGAGATCACCACCCGTTTGAAAAGATCGATTTGCCTTATCTCCTCCTGCCTTTGAAAACGCCTCAGTATGAAGAACAGTTGCGCTTGAAAGGCAAATCTCTTTGGATCCGCATAGAAGTTTGCGAGAAACGGATTGTCCTCAGCATCTTCTAATACGACCCTACCTTGCAACCTTTCGGCCAGCAGGCGCGCAAAGCTCGTTTTGCCGACACCGATTGGCCCCTCAACAGCTATGTAGTTTTTCTTGAGCACGGTTTGGAAGCCGCTTTCGCATTCAACAGCTACATATCACTGAGCTTATTATGTGTCAAGATGTTGTCTGGTAAGCTGCTAGGGAGGCTGTCAGTCTGATGTATTCATGTATGTCGAGGGTTTCGGCCCTGCGTTTCGGGTCGATGAAACACTGCTTGAGGATTTCATGAAGGGCGTCTCTGGAAAGCGAGGCTATGCCGCTTTCGAGGGAGTTAAGGATGGTCTTTCTGCGGTGTCCGAAGGCTGCTCTTACAATCGTCTGGAAGAGGAGCTCGTCCTTTGCTTGAGATGGATACGGTTCGTCAAAATTGATCTTCAAAACCATGGAATCTACCTTTGGTTTCGGATAGAAGGCCTCTTTCTCAATTCTCATGAGGCCAGAAACGCGGGCATAGTATTGCACTATGACACTGAGAGCCCCGTACTCCTTTCTGTTGGGAGGCGCAGCCAAGCGCTGGGCGAACTCGTATTGAAACATGAGGATTGCCATCTTGATATAATGCCTGTTGGCTATGAGTTTATCCAAGAAGGGGGATGAGATATTATAGGGGAGATTACCGAATACCTTGATCTTTTGCTTGAATCTACCGTAGAGTTGCTCTAACGGTAGCTTGAGGATATCCCCCGCAATGAGGCTTATCTTCTGCTTTTCTTTGGCCGAGAGCCTCTCCTCGAGTATCGATACCAGGCGGGAATCCTTCTCTATGGCTATCAGGTGAGAGACATGGCGAAGCAACGGTATCGTGAGGGCGCCAAGACCTGCCCCAACCTCTAGGGCCACATCACTTTCACTCAGTCGTGCCTCGGCAATGATCCTATCTATGATGGTGTGGTCTTGAAGAAAGTGCTGCCCCAATCTCTTGCGGGGCCTGATGCCAGCTTTGGCCAGCAGGGCCTTGGCGGTGTTCATGACTTTTTTGCCCAGTTTCGCGATGCCGTCAAAGCCGAATGAGAGAAACGAGCTGTTGCTAGGCTCGGAGAAAAACAAACATAAGCATTACGCTCGATCAAGCGGGTATCTTGACCGAGCGTCTAAGCTTAAGTCATCAGCCTCACCTCTGAGCCTTCTATGAAAACCAGCAACTGCTATCATGGCTCCGTTATCGGTGCAGAATTCAGGGCTCGAAACAAACAGATCGATTCCCCTTTCAGCCATTGCGCTGTGCAGGTGCAATCGCAAATATTCGTTTCTGGCTACTCCTCCTGCGAGCACAACTGACTTGACTCCTGTGCGATGGGTAGCCGTAACTGCTTTATCGACCAGCACATCGACAACTGCGGCCTGAAACGATGCTGCAATATCTGCTATTTTGATTGCATTCTCCCTCGCTTCCTGATCGCGCCACCTTCTAAAATACAGCGCAACTGCGGTCTTGAGACCACTGAAACTGAAGTCGAGAGATTCCTTGGATAGGTAAGCCCTTGGAAATTTAATGGCATCAGGCCGACCCTCAGCGGCCAGTTTCTCTATGACGGGTCCTCCAGGATACCCCAGGTCGAGGAGTTTAGCGATCTTGTCAAATGCCTCTCCCGCTGCATCATCCAGGGTTTGACCCAACACGGTGTAGTTGCCGAAATCCCGGACGTGATAGATGTTAGTGTGGCCCCCGGATACGGTAAGCGCTATGAAGGGAAATGGGGGAGGTTTTTCCTCAAGAAAGATGGAAAGTATATGTCCCTCCAAATGGTTTACGCCTACGAGGGGAATAGAGTTGGCGTAACTAAATGCCTTAGCGAAATAGATCCCAACGAGAAGGGCGCCAACAAGTCCGGGTCCTATGGTGACAGCGATTGCGTCAAGGTGGTTGTAGGTTCGGTGCGCTTTTCTGAGGGCCTCCCTCACAACGGGAATAATATTCCGGATATGTTCTCGTGAGGCGAGTTCCGGTACCACCCCACCATGCTCACGGTGAACCATGAGCTGAGAGGTAACGATATTGGATAGCGATTTCCTTCCATCCTCTACCACTGCTGCACACGTGTCATCGCAGGAGGTATCGATACCGAGTAGAATCATTGCACTGACATGGAGGTCCCAAAAAGGGGTTGCGCTATCTTTTCGATTCCCTCTTCTCCTTGAGCTGATCTATTCGCTCCACCACTTTTCTCAGATGCTCTGCTATGATTCCTGCCGTCTGATAGCGCTGATTAACATCTTTGGTCATAGCCTTATCCAATATCCTCTCTACAACCGGCGGAACCTTCGGGTTAATCTCCCTTGCTGATACGGGAGCCTCATGTGAGATTTGATACAAGAGCGATGTCACGTCGTGCGAGGAGAAGGGCTTTTGCCCCGTTAGCATCTCATACATGACGATCCCCAGTGAGAAAATATCAGATCGCCCATCGACCTTTTTTCCATTCACCTGCTCAGGGGACATGTAGGAGGGGGTGCCGAGAACAACACCGGTTTTGGTTCTAGATGACGAAGTGATCCTGGCGATTCCAAAATCGGTAACCTTAATATCCTTGGTGTCTTTAAGCATCATAATGTTAGCTGGTTTTATATCACGGTGGACGACGTTTTTCCCATGAGCATAGTGTAGTGCACCAGCGACCCGGGCAATAATGTCGAGCACGTCTCTGATTGGGAGGAGATTTCCCTGGTGGGTAAATTGCGCTAGATTTACACCATTGACGTATTCCATGGCGATATAGGCTAAGTCATGTTCTTCGCCAGCATCGTATATCGCAACGATGTTGGGATGATTCAGCAGTCCTGCCGACTCAGCTTCCCTGAAGAAGCGTTCCTTTAGAATTTTGAGATCTTCCTCCTCAAAATCAGACAGTCGTAGTGTTTTTATGGCAACGCTTCTGTGTATCGTGGGGTCAACACCCTTGTACACGATACCCATGGCACCTCGTCCAAGCTCGCCGGTTATTTCGTATCGTCCCAAGGTCGGTTTTGTATCCAGTTCTTTGAGCCTCGGCCCAATATCACCGGGATGGGCACCGCTGGCGCTGAAGATCATGGTGCTCTCTACCTCTTTGAGTTTCGGTATCCTTTCGCTGAGGTCCCTGAAATCACTTTCACTTTCAGCGATCATGTTATACGCCGCTAATGCCTTATTAAATTGCCTTTTTCTCTCATAATCGAGCCCGAGATTGTACATGAGATCCTTTACCCCCGTGTCGTCTATGGGGCATTTGCGAAATTTCTCAAAGGCCAGATCAAGCATGCCCTGTTGCTGAAACGAGAGGCCGAGCGCCTTGTTTGTTTCCACCGAATCGGCCTCTACCTTCTCCTTAGTCTTCTCGGTGATAAGGAAATTCCTACTGACGATTAAGACATAACCGAGCATGAGCAGGATAAGCTGCGGTGAAATCTTAAGCCAGAGATTGGAGCGGAAAAACAGCAGGGTACCGGCAGTACCATACGACAGAAAAAGCAGCAAGGTGATGATTGCGCCCGTTCCGGCCTTAAGGCGTGGGAGGAAGAACGAAATATAGAGCCCAAAGATAAGGATGATGGCAAGCTCCAAAAAGAACATCCACTGGGGTCTCGCAAAGAAGTTTTCTCTCAATATATTTGCAACTGAATTGGCTATTATCTCTACGCCTGGTAAGTTGCTTGAAATCGGTGTCACAAACCTATCCCCGACACCCGGGGCAGTGGGTCCCACGATCACAATCTTGTCCCTGAAGAGGCTTGTTTGAAAATCCTTCTTGAGAACGTTCCTGAATGGTGTCGTATGGAACGCGACTGCGGGACCATCGTTCCACTTGATGAGGGTCGGCATGTAAAGATCCGAGGCTGGAATCATGACTGTCTTGGAGGGGCTCATTTGTATTTCGATTCCCTTGCCCAAAAAGAGCCTCACCTGATCGTCAGCGAGCCCGCTGAATGCCTTTACAATTGCAAGGGGAAATGACGAAACAAAGGTGTTGTCCAGATAGCCAATTGCGTGAACTTGGCTTCGGATTGATCCGTCAGAATCGGGGAACAGGTTTATATGACCGATGCCGGCAACTGCTTCAGCGAACGTGGGCAGCAGCGGGATTAGCTTGGAACGCCACATGACGGATCTCACGGACCAATCGTCCCTGAGCCCGTGAATGACCTTAAGGGAGTTCTTGGTTATGTACTCAGGAACCTGCTGGTCCCTCCCTGTGCTCCTTGTGTCAAAGTATATGGGCAGAATCACGTTGCCGGCCTTTTCGAAGGCCTCGGCAAGTTTAGCATCGTTATCCAAGTTGGCCTCAGCTTTTTCCAACACCTGGGTAAAGGCCGCGGCAGGAGAGTCTTTATCGGACAGGTTCAGGTCGCTCCATATCTTGTTCAGCTCTTTGATCGTTTTCAGGCCTGCACTTTCCTCCGGCTCATTGAACATGATATCCAAGGCAATAACCTTGGCCCCAGCTATTGCGAGGTTATTTATCCCTTGGGCAATGATATTTCTCGGCCATGGAAAGCGACCTATCTCAGCCAGATCCTCATCGCCGATAACCACTATCTCGATATCGGGATTTCTCTCTTTAGAGGCGCTAATCTTTGAGCGGAGGTCAAAGGTCTTTTTTTCTATTACATCCGTGAAATCGGCAAAGCCGGTAACAAACATGCCGATGAATAGAAGTGTGAGGATCGAACCAATTAACCATCCAGGAATAATCCCCCTAGGCAACACTATTTACCCTCACTGTTCTAGATCCCAACATATGGCTTTATCCTTGAGTATCGGACGTTTCCCACACCAGGTAAAGTCTTTATTTGCTCCACAGCAACAAAGGGACCGTGACGGGATCTATGCTGAATGATGGCTTTCGCAAGGCAGGGCCCTATGTAAGGCACGGCCTCAAGTTCTACCTCGCTAGCGGTGTTCAGCGATAGCGGAATCCCTAGAGTTATCCTGTAAAACGCAGGAATGGAGTCGGGTGTGAGCTCGATACTTCCATCCTCGGCGCTTAGGTGGACCCTGGTTCCGTTGGCAATGCGGTCATGTGTTGCCATGAGTCTGTGGCTTAGCTTTTCACTGAGACCCCCGGCAGGTCCTACTACTTCGGCCAGGGAGGGCCTCCCCTTAAACACATACACACCACTGTGTTCTACCGCACCCGTAATGAAAACGCAGATCTCGCTCCCAGCTACAACTGAGCCGCGATCACCCTGAAGGGACGAGAGGCCATTCGCTAGCCATGCTACAAAGAGGATGAGAAGAAGGGTGAAAAGCCCGCCATGATAACTACTCATTCGGTTTTTCCCTCATCACTGAGTCCGAAGGCGTCGTGCAGAGCTCTCACTGCAAGTTCCGTATACTTTTCCTCTATTACACATGAGATCTTTATCTCTGAGGTGCTAATCATGCTTATGTTGATGTTTTCCTTTGCGAGGGTTTTAAACATCAGGGACGCAACTCCGGCGTGGTTTCTCATTCCTACCCCGACAATAGATACCTTGGCAATTTCCTGATCCCCGAAAACCTCTTCCGCCTCTATATCCTTGGCAACGTCGCCAACCAGTTTCAGGGTCTGCTGGAAATCCGTCCTGGTGACGGTGAAGGTCAGATCCGTCAACCCCTCGACGCTGGTGTTTTGAATAATCATATCCACTACGATCCCGGCCTCAAAAACGGGGTCAAATATCCTAAATGCGATCCCGGGCCTATCAGGGACCTTTGTTATCGTAACTCTGGCCTGATTTTTGTCATATACCACACCAGAAACCATTACCTTTTCCATTTCCTTGTCTTCAGCTACTACCATCGTTCCCTCATTTTGTGTGAAAGATGACCTAACATGAATGGGCACATTGAATTTCTTCGCAAATTCAACGGATCGTATATCCAGAACTTTGGCTCCTAAACTGGCCAACTCCAACATCTCTTCATGAGATATTTTGGCAATTTTTCGGGCGTGGGAGCAAATATTCGGATCAGCTGAGAAGACACCCTCTACATCGGTATAGATTTCACATACATCCGCATTAAGTGCAGCCGCCAGTGCAACAGCAGTAGTATCCGATCCTCCTCTCCCCAAGGTGGTGATGTTGCCGTTCTCGTCAACGCCTTGGAATCCGGCTACGGCCACAACCCGATTATCGTTAAGCTCAGTGAGTACCCTGTTGGAATCGATTTTCCTGATTCTTGCCTTACCGTAGATTTGGTCAGTTTGAATGCCCGCTTGGAAGCCAAGTATGGAACAGCAATCGTAGCCCAGAGACTTCACCGCAATCGCGAATAGCGATACGCTGACCTGCTCGCCGGTAGACATCAGGACATCCAATTCCCGCGGGTCAGGGGTATCGACTATTTCCTTGGAAAGCTCGATTAAGGCATCCGTTTGCCCGGCCATGGCTGAAAGAACAACCACAAGCTTATCTCCCCGCTTGCACAACTCGATTACCCGGGCAGCAACCCTTTTGATCCGTTCGATAGAGCCGACAGAGGTGCCGCCGTATTTCTGAACTATGAGTGCCATAGTTGATCCGGTTAGCTACGTAAAAACCATATGCTGCCTCTAGTTCTGAGCATTAAGATGCCCCCGTGGTAAGGGAAGCCCTATCTTCTGCTTGAGGGCACGTAAGATCTCCCTTGCCCTGCCATGAGATGCGGAAAATCGCAGTTCTCGGGTATGATCGTCTACCATCCGCAAGGCAACAACGACTGTCTCCCGCGGAAACTCCCTGGGCCAGCGATCGGCCCACTCTACCACAACTACGCCTTTGGCCGAAAGATATTCATCTAGATCTAAAGCCTCGATCTCGGTTTTATCCTTGAGCCTGTACAGATCTATATGAAACAGCTTGTGCGTGCCGTCATATTCGTTAACGATGGTGAACGTTGGGCTGACGATGGTATCAGGGTCAATGCCAAGGCCCAGAGCAACACCCTTGGTAAACCACGTTTTCCCTCCGCCGAGATCCCCGACCAAGGCCACCACATCGCCGTGCCGGAGGCATGTTCCTAATTGCTCCCCGAGCCAAACGGTTTCCTCCACAGAGGCGGTTACATAGTGTGCGGACGTGACCTTCAAACCTATGGCTCTTTTACGCCGTATGCGCCGAGCCCCCTGCTCCGTGTTTCTCGAGGACTACTACTGCTACCCCGTAGTCGCCCTCATCTGAAAGGGTAATGTGCCAGCCCGTTATTTCCTCCCGGTGACACAAGATAAGCGTATTTCCGGCTACCGAGAGATCGGGCTGACCACTTGGATGATGAAACACCTCAATATCCTGCCACCTGACACCCTTCCTCATACCGAGACCGATGGCCTTTGAGAATGCCTCTTTGGCGGCGAAGCGGAGGGCAAAGCGCGAGACTGATTTTGAACTGTGAAGGCAGAAACGTATCTCTCGGGCAGTGAATACCCTCTGGATAAATCTATTACCCCACTTATCGATCACCCTTCCGATCCTCGGAACATTGACGAGGTCTACGCCGATCCCATAGATCATTTCCCACCACGCTCAGCAAGAGAGCTCTTCCACTGGATTCTAGAGTTGGGAAACCAGCCTAACCATTTCGCGGGTGGCCTGATAAACTCCTACCATCACCGCCCTGGCAATGATACTGTGTCCAATGCTGTATTCCTCTATTTCAGGGATAGATGAAAATCTTCCGATATTTAGGTAATTGAGGCCATGCCCCGCATGCACTCTGAGTTTAAGTTCGGAGGAAAGTTTCGCCGCCTGAGCAATTTTTTCAAATTCCTCGAGGATACGTGCCTCTGAGTGTGCGTTACTGTACTGCCCCGTATGGATCTCAACTATATCTGCCCCTGCATTGAGCGCTTCCTGTATCTGCTCCGGGTTCGGATCAACGAAATAGCTCACGGAAATGCCCGCATCCTTCAGTGTACCGGTAGTTTTTTTGTACTCATCCCTATGTCGCATAACGTCAAGGCCCCCTTCGGTGGTTAACTCTTCCCTTCTCTCCGGTACGAGGGTTACCATATCGGGCTTTACCGTGAGGGCGATATCGACTAACTCCTTAACGGGAGCCATTTCCAGATTCAATCTGGTTTTGACGGTTTTCCTGAGAAGATTAAGATCGCGGTCCTGAATGTGTCGTCGGTCCTCTCGAAGGTGGCATATGATCCCCTCCGCTCCGGCTAATTCTGCTATTCCAGCAGCCAAAACTGGATCAGGCTCATCAATTCCCCTCGCTTCGCGCAGTGTTGCTACGTGATCAACGTTAACGGATAAAAGGGCCATCTTGGGTTACTCCTTCGTGGCTGATGGTTTTGCCGTCCGCACCAGTGCTCAAACTGTGATTCGCTCGATCAAGGCCAAGAGCCGGTCAGTCTCTTGGTCCATTCTCCGGGCCTCTTGCCCTGATCCTTCGTGCTCATAGCCTAAGAGATGCAAGACGCCGTGAATCAGGAGCCTGTCGACCATGTTTTGGAGAGTTTCGCCAGCCCTTTCTGCGTCTCTTACGGCCGCATCAAGGGATATGACAATATCTCCCAGCATTGGTGTATCGGGCTCTTCAGAGTGCCCCTCTCTCATGGGGAAGGCAAGCACATTGGTCGGGCCATCTCTTTTCAAGAAGCGGTGGTTCAACTCCGCTATCTCTTTGTCATTGGTAAAGAGGAGACTCAACTCACCATTATGGCATCCCAAGCCTCTTAAGATTCTCGTTAGATTCCTTTTTATTGTTTCGGAATCCACGTCTTTCCTCGGATGCTTGCAGGTTATTTGAATCTCCATTTTCTCTGTTTTTGACTGCTTCACCTTTGACTATGGGCTCTGGATATTCAACACGACCGTGAAAAATACCGCTCAGTGTCTTGGTAAAACTCTTGGCGATCTGATTTAAGTCCTTCAGTGTCAACTCGCATTCGTCAAGCTGTCCGTCTGAAAACACGCTATTTATGATCTTCTGGACCATTCCCTTAATTCGGGCAGGAGTCGGATCAACTAAGGTTCTGGATGCCGCCTCAACTTCATCTGCTAGCAATACGAGCCCTGCCTCCTTGGTCTGGGGCTTGGGTCCTGGATACCTAAAATCCTGCTCCTTGACCGGAGATGATTTCCCCCCCTTCGTTGCGCTTTGCTCCTTGGCCTTCTGATAAAAGTAGGAGATGATGCCAGTACCGTGGTGCTGCTGGATGATATCTATTATTTCCTTTCCGAGTCGATGCTTTCGTGCGAGCTCTATTCCATCCTTGACATGGGAGATGAGGATCAGGCTGCTCATAGACGGCGCGAGTTTCTCATGTCGGTTCTCACCCTTGCCTTGGTTTTCCACGAAGTAGAGCGGCTTCCTTATCTTCCCTATGTCATGGTAGTAGGCGCTTACCTTAGAGAGCAGGGGATTGGCCTGTATGCTCTCGGCTGTCGCCTCAACCATGTTGCTCACCACAACGCTATGGTGATAGGTACCGGGGGCATTGACCATGAGATCTTTAAGAATGGGCTGATCCAGGCTGGACAGCTCAAGAAGTTTGATATCGGTGGTAAAACCAAAGATCATTTCTATGAGGGGCAGAAATCCGGTAGCTATAACGCCAGAGAGGGCTCCTCCCAGAAAACCGGCAACCATTGACAGCACGCTGGCCGAGGAGTAGATGTTTCCGTAGAGGGTTTGAATTGAAAGCGCAATGAGCACATTAAGCAGACCAACCCTCAGACCGGTTTTGAGCAACACTGCTCTTTCCCTGCAGTTTCTGACCCCGTAAGCTGCCAGCAGGGACCCCAGAAGGAAATAGATGAAGAACTCCACCTTGCCCTCAACGACCATGGAGGCGAGGATGGAGATGACCAACGAAAAGGCAATTGCCACATCCAAACCCTGGAAAACGGAGACCAAGATTGCCCCTAAGGTAATAGGCAAGGCAAACAGAAGCACCTGGGCAGCGAAGAAGGGAAACCCACGGGCAACCTCTTCGGCTACAATATTATAAAGGAGCACAACCAAAAACATGAACAGCAACGTTAAACTCAGGAAGGTCAGGCTGCTGGTGCTCTCCTTGAAGATTTTGGGCCTCCTGAGCAGCACCAGGTAGCTGAGGGCCAGCATAATCCCTACCATGAGCGTGGTGCTGAGTGCCATACCTGGGATCACGGTGTTTCTGGTCAGCTGAGACTGGGTCTCCAGCTTAAGCAGATGTCCTTGATTTATCTTTTCTCCCTCCCTGACTATCATTTCCCCTTTCTTAACCAGAAAATAGATAGGCTTTACTGAGTCTCTCGCCTCCTCCCTTCGCAGCTCTGTCTCCCGTTTGTTGAATGTTATGTTGGGCCTGATGAGCAATTTCGCAAGCTCTACGGTAGTGGCAACAGTTTCCGGTTCGGGTTCGTCGGTCATGGATTGCTCTATTATTTGACCGACATGGAGACGGGCACCTTCGAGATCGTAGAAGCGACCGAGATCATTCACCTCGAGCGCTGTTTGTGTGTCAATATCCCGTAGAATTATGCCCTTTCCCTCCTGGCTCATCAGAATAGTATTGTCCGCCACGACCCCCTTCTGAAAAATTCGATTTACCGCGACAAGAAGGGTGTTTTCAATCTGTGCGGAAAATCTATTCTTCATGAGCTGGTCGAAGAAGATCGGTTCGTTGGCAATCCCCAGAAGCTCGAAGAATTTTTCTCGTGACTGCCGCAGTTTTTCCGAACGCAATGTTGACTCTAGCTCAGCAGACTCAATACGCTCCGTCTCGGCTCTGCCATAGCTGAACGATTCCTTTATCCTTTTGGTGATATATGCCCCGGACCTGTCGAAATCATAGACAAACAGAGACGATTTTATCGCCTCATCCCTTCTCTGCTTGGTTAGATCCTTGTCTTCAACCAGAAAATCGTGGGGTGCTTTGATATCCGCACGGGCCACGTCTCCAAGGGAATATTCCTCCTCGGAGAACATCAACGTATTTGGGAACAGCAGCAGGGAGATTGTGGCACTCAGGACAATAAGCCAGATCCATATCTGGATCTTAGAGCTCACGGGCGCTAAGGAGCTCTTGATGCGTCTCAGGGGCGAGGTAAGATCTCGCTCCAGCTTCTTGCCCTTCTTGCCTTTCACTGGCCCTAATCTCTTGTTCTTTTCCGTCACGCGATCACGACTCTACGCTGTCGTAGGCATCTATGATTTCTTGAACCAATGGATGCCTGACAACGTCTTCCCTGCCAAAGTATACAAACTTTATGCCAGGTATATGGGACAGTATATCCTTAGCCTGCAGGAGGCCTGTGGCCTTTCCCTCTGGCAGATCTGTCTGGGTTATGTCTCCGGTTATCACGGTCTTAGAGCTGAAGCCGAGGCGTGTGAGAAACATCTTCATTTGTTCAGGTGTAGCGTTTTGGCCCTCATCTAATATCACAAATGAATCGTTAAGGGTCCTGCCTCTCATGAAGGCCAGTGGAGCTACCTCAATGATTCCGGTTTGAATAAAACGAGATGCACTGTCGAAGTCCATCATATCATGGAGTGCATCGTAGAGTGGCCTCAGGTACGGATTTACCTTCTCGTAGAGATCACCGGGCAGGAAACCCAGCTTCTCGCCTGCTTCGACTGCTGGTCGTGCCAGCACCACCCTGTTTATCTCCTTTTTCATCAGGGAAGACACCGCCATTGCCATGGCAAGGTAGGTCTTTCCTGTACCAGCAGGTCCTATACCAAAGACGATGTCGTACTTTCGAATACAATCAATGTAGATTTTCTGGTTGATGCTCTTCGGGGTTATGGTTCTTTTTTTCGATGGGATGTATACTCTATCGAGGAAAATCGGTTTGAGTTCTGCGTTGTGATCACTGGCGAGAATTCTTAGTGAATACTCAACGTCCCTGTCGTAGATGGGGTACCCTTCTTTGAGCAGTCCGTAGAGCTGAACCAGAAGATTCTGGGCCACCTCCAGTTCCGAGGGAGAGCCGTGTAGAACGATATTGTTCCCCCTGATGTTGATGGTTATACCGAGTTTTCGTTCTACCAATCGAAGATTGTCGTTCCGCTCGCCGAACAGAGTCCGAGCAATCTCATTATTGTCGAAGGTAACCCTTTTCTCTTCGGTATGCTCCCTTTTATTTGGTAGCTCAGACAAAGCGTGCTTACGTTCCCTGGGAATCTTTTCCCATCATTAATGTTACACACAAAATCCTCTTAGTATCATAGGAAACAAACCCCGTGCAAGCAAAACAATAACGGCCCCATCGCGTTTTTATGTTGACATGAAGCCGATCTGGCCTTAAATGAACAGTGAGTCAACCCCTGCAAATGTAAATGGATAATGGGCGGGAACCGTGGCCAAGCAGTACAGGGTAGTTCTTTTGGGTATTAACAGTGATGAGGAGAGCTTTAAGAATAATATGGCTAAACTTGGAGTACCCGACAGTGCCCTGGACAGGTGCATCGAGAAGGCGCCGGTGGTGTTGAAAAGAGACCTAAACCTGGCCGATGCACGGAGATATGCGGATGCCCTTATTGATGCCGGCGGGCTTGTGAATATTCAGGAGACAGGTGAGATCCCCGATACCCAAACGTCTGCTGAAAGAAGAATCGCCTTCGCGGATCAAGATTTTGTGCAGTGTCCCAACTGCGGCTTCAAGCAGAAAAAGGTAGATCTCTGCGTGAGATGCGGATTTGATCTGAATGTTTCCCCTCAATGAGGGCTTAACTTCAGTCCACAACCTTGAAGACTTTATCCTTTTCTCTTACCCTCTCCTTAACCTTAACACCGATCATATCGCCAACCTTGGCCTCATCCACCGGTTGGTTATCGATCTCCATACTCTTTACCTCTTCCGTGAATTCCGTGGTGTGACCCTTGTACATTAAGGTATCACCTTTTCTGATCGTTCCACTAGTAACCTCTATGGCTGCCACGCTCGGCTTGGCAAAGAATTTAACAATCACACCGACTTCTTCCTCAGGCATCGTAAAACCTCCCCATGCAAAATTTTTTTTGGGGTTTTATATCAGTAATCCCTTGAGCTGTCAAGAAGAGCTCACCAGGCAGGCAGGGCCACGCCACAGTGAAAAAAGAGATACACATACCCTTGCCTTTGACGCTGGCCTTACGAGGCAGCTTCCATGGCATCTCTTGGAGGTCCCGGTGAAATCCCCGCTTGTGCCCTCAATCTGGCTTCCCATCTGATCACTCGCCGGGGTTGAAAAAATGCACCGTTTCCGATTACAATGCTTGAGGGGCCGAGGATATTTGCTTTGTTATTAACGAGAGCAGTATATTGTTTGCATCTGTACGGGTGATGGGACTTTTCTTTCGTTCCGAGCCTCCCGGCCTGGTCTTTTCAGTGCCGTATCGGTGGGTGAGTTTTGCCCCCTCCGCATTCTCCTCGACAAGCTCGGAGCTGCGGCTTCCCCCACAGATACGTCACGAAAAGGACGGCGGCCTCCCGCCAGTCACTTCAGAAAAGCCCCATAACCCTCGTGCTTGTTGGTATGGCATGTAAAAAGTTGATAATCGGAGTAGTAACTATAAAGTTTTGTGGTGTGTTTTGTGAGAGTGGATTGAATCAGGAGAGGCCACAATATGGAGGAATACAAAAAGCAGTTGAGTTCGACCCTTGTAGAAATAGGAGCCTTGTTTTTTGACGAGGGTCTCATCCTGAAGGATGGGAGACCAAGCCCCTATTTTGTGAATCTCGGTAAGTTCTGCACTGGCCGACTACTCCTTGAGATGGGTTCCTACTTTGCCGAGATGATTGTTAATAGGTCGCTGCTCGATACGATTGATATCATCGTGGGCCCATCGTATAAGGGAAGTGCCATTGCAGTGGCTACCGCCAGTGCTTTGTTTCAGCACCATGGCCGCGATGTCCTCTTTGATTACGATCGGAAAGAGGCAAAAAGGCACGGTGAGGGGTCTTCATCAGCAGCGCTCTTCGTGAACAACACCTTTTTTGATGGGGCTCGGGTCTTTATCGTAGATGATGTGGTGACCTCTATGGAGACGAAATACGAGTTTGTGCAGAAGATTGATGGGGAATCCGAGTCTCGCGGCATTCAGGTTCAGATAGTGGGTTTGGGAATTGCGGTAGATAGGGAGCAGACAACGGCTCTCTACGATGAGAGCGGCAATATTGTGCTGGGCAAAAGGGGAGCAAATCCCATATCTGAGTTCACCTCGAGGACGGGTATCCCATTTTTTTCAGTTGTCGGAATAAGGGAGATCGTGGAGTACGTCTACGAGCAAAGGATCCCCCTGCTCATCTCCAAGCAAAAGAGAACCATGGATGAGGCGACAAAGACCGAATTTGACAACTACCTGGCAACGTATGGGAGGGAATGAGGGACGGGGAGGGTTATGGTGGATCTGGATCACGTTAAAGAGCAGCTACGGAGCATCTTAGCTCACCGAAAACCGGAGAGGGTTAACCCCAACATTGAGGGCTTTACTGAAGCGTGTGTTCTCTTACCGCTTTTTGTCAAAGATGGCCACTGCTGGTTGCTCTTTATGAGGCGGACGGATACAGTGGAATATCACAAGGGTGAGGTATCCTTTCCCGGAGGGGCTGTGGATGAGGGTGACACCAGTTGGGAACACACCGCAAAGAGGGAGACCTTTGAGGAGGTCGGGGTGAAGCAGGGGGATATAGAGATCCTCGGCCAACTTGATGATATGACTACCATGATGTCGCGCTTCATCGTTCATCCCTTTGTTGGGGTTGTGCCATTTCCGTATGATTTTATCCTTAATAGGAGGGAAGTTGAGCGCTTGATTCAGGTACCTATACAGTTCTTCCTGGATGCACCTCAACCGCAGCCGGTCTCCATAGAGTATGAAGGAGAGGTTTTCGAAACTCCCGCCTATGTCTATGAGGGGACTGTTATCTGGGGAGCTACCGAGCGGATTCTGGAGAACTTCCTGAGCATAATCACCCCTCACATACAGGGTGCGTAGCTACCTCCAGAAGGGCCGGCAATTTCCCTTTACTTTTCGCTCGGGAATCCCTACTATGCTTGGAGTCGGGACGTGGCTCAGTCTGGTAGAGCACAGCGTTCGGGACGCTGGGGTCGCTGGTTCAAATCCAGTCGTCCCGACCATCTCTGAGCAGATATTTGCTATGCGAAGAAGAAAATCCGAGTCACTGAACCCCATAGGAGTTTAGGGGGTCTTTGTGACTTCCAGAAATCACGTAACTTATTGATTTCATTAGAAGCGTGTAGTAGAATAATAGAAGCAAAATAACCAATTACTGTCACATTTTATGGGGTTCATACAGAACCCCTTTTTAGTGCCATTGTTAAAGTTGGGCAATTTGGTTTGGGCGCTTCACATACGCTTTGATAATTTGATGAGGCATGAAAAAGTAATTGATTACGGTAAGGAACCTACAGTTTCCAAGAATCTAAGGCTATGGCAAGAAAGAGAAACATCTTAGCCTGCAAGAGCAACCCCCCATTTTGTGCAGTTGATGGGGTCCACTCCATTTTAACAAAGCACTTCAAGGAAGAATTTTCATTAGCTTAGAAGATTTGAGCAAGAAATATGATTTGAGTTTTAGGATAGACTGATGCATACATTTTGGATATCCATGGCGCAAAAGGAGATCAATAAGCTATCTCTTTCCTATAAAAATCTTGATTGGCTGTCTGACTGTGTAGCCGTATGGAGGGCAAAGAATGAACGTATGCGTCGTTGGTGGTGGCGCGAGTGCTCGAACTGCAGCGGGACGTATCCGTAGATTGGACCAGCAGGCCCGGATAAACCTCTTTAGTAAACAGACTGAAATCGGATATGCACCCTGTGAGCCTCCTTTTGTACTCAGAGGACGCATCGCTCGCTGGGATGATATCTTTTACCCAGGAAAATTTTTAGAGGAAAGAAACATCGATGTGCATTTAGATACCGAAGTCACCGATATCGATAGGAATAAAAAGCGCATTATCGCGGGGGGAGAGAGCTATCCTTACGACAAAGCCGTTCTATGCTTGGGCACCATCCCTTTCATCCCCCCCATTCCCGGCCTGGACGGCAAGAATGAATTTACGGTGAGCACGGACATTGCCGATGATAAGGTCCTAGAGAAGATTATCCCGAGATACACCAGTGCTGGTGTTATCGGGGCAGGAGCTATCGGGATAGAGATGTGCTTGGCCCTTGTGGCCAGGGGCTATCATCCGGTTTACCTCTTGGATATGTTGGAGAATATCTTGCCTGCAAGCTTAGATAAGGATATGGCAGATAGGGTTGAGGAGGTCATGGGTGAAAAGGGGATTGAACTGATTATGTCTGCCAGAATTAAAGGCATAAGAACTAAATCAGACAAGAAGCATATTCTACTCCCTGATCGAGAGCTGGAAGTTGATTTTATCGTGCTGGCTACCGGAGCAAGACCGAATGTTGAGCTGGCTCGGAATGCAGGGATCCGGATTGGAGAGATAGGAGGTATAGCCGTGAATCAGTATCTGCAAACGAGTGACCCCGATATTTACGCTGCCGGTGATTGCATAGAAAACTGGAGTATTCTCACCGGCGATAAGATACGCAACCTCATGGTTACGACTGCGGGCATAACAGGGGATATAGCAGGCAGGAATCTCATGTCGGGAAATTCGTTTCCCTATAGAGGCGCCCTCATGACCTTCGTGATCGACATATTTGATCATCAGATAGGAACTGTGGGTTTTACTGAAAAGGCTGCCCGAGAAAAGGGTCTGGATGTTGGCTCTGCCACAACGACTGCTCTAACAGCACGGCCACTCTACGGCGGTAAGCCCATACATTACAAACTGATCGGTGATCGCAAGACTCGCACCTTAGTCGGAGCTCAGGTTATTTCAGAGCAGGCAATACAGGGGACAATCAACGAACTGGCTGTCATAGCAGCCGAGAGAATCCCCCTTGCCAATCTGATGGCGATCGATTTCCCCTATTCGCCGCTTGTTGGATTAGAAACGGTAGTAGGGGCGATTGCACGACTATTGCCCAGACTCAAAGAAAATAAATTCAAGCAGGAAAGATTAGGAGAATATGAAGAGAATATTGCTTGATTGACGCATTGTTACAGATGATGAGACGATTAATACAAAGGCAAAGCGTAGAGATACTAAACGAGTCTTATTCTTCGAAGCTTTTGACTGCTGCTATGAATGGGAAGTCTTCATGTCCCGCAGTGTCATGGTCTCCCGCACTTCTTAGTCAGTAATGAGGGGAGCTGTAATCGACGGACTCTTCGGTGAGTCATGCCCTGGTTGCTGTGGACTTATGCGATTGAGTCCTATATAGTGCATGTCAATTCCTGCGCGGCGTATGATCTCGGGGAGCCGAGATGCGCGGAGATCGACGGCTAAGTGGTTGCATGGGGTGTGTGGGTATTCATCCTTTCATGTAAGTATCGGCGGTAGGGTTTGATAGATTGAGGGCGGGCTGCAGATGGATTACATCACCTGTAATTCAAAGAGGAACAGGCCACGGGTTAATGTGGCGGTCTGCGCGAGATGCAAGCGCAGAGGAATCTGCCCTGACTATGTGAACTATCTCCAGTTCCCGCTTTTTCCCGACCTGTTTCATGACAATATGCTGACGGAAGGGACATTCGGGAGGCTAAGAAAACAGACAAGGCTCAAACAGGACGACGCCCCGTCCGCGAACAGAGGTGAACAGCTGGTGTTTAGCCTTTAGGTGCGAAATATCAGGACATCGATATATTCAACGCCCAATTTTCTTAAAGCCCTTTGGATCAATCGGGTTAACCCGTAGCCGAACCGCGCATGCGTGTGCATCGCGATCACCATGTCGGTACGTCTGCTTTTTGCCATCCTACGAATACCCGTGGCCATACCGGGCGTACGCAGGGCACCCCGATAAAAATAGGTAAAGCCGCGCTCCATAGCTTCTTCAACCATGGTAGCTTCCACTCCATAGAATGAGCCAACGCCAAGGCGGGTCACCTTCAAACCGGTACGGCCTAAGGTCACGGTGTCGAAGCCCATGTTTCTCCCTCCATCGCTCGCTGGTTCATGAAACCCAGAGTTTCCCGGGTTTGACATGATAAATACTCCTAACTCCCTGAATAGTAGACTTATTTCGATTTCATGTGGTGAACCCCATTGCCCTTTCGCTCCAACGCTCCCGCAGTGACCCTTTCGGGGTTCGCAGGCGGGGAATTCCTGCCCCT
>Ga0209636_10002044_pt1 | contig 20448 bp, 16 predicted proteins | sample DeeMarSWOR152_54_FD_187464 | JGI IMG/M metagenome (GOLD analysis project Ga0209636, IMG submission 187464) | Marine sediment microbial communities from White Oak River estuary, North Carolina - WOR-1-52-54 (SPAdes) (version 2) | ecosystem: Environmental > Aquatic > Marine > Intertidal zone >...
CGGCCACAGATATTGCCGAGCCAGTGGGATCGAGAATGGCCCCTGAAGTATCGACTCGCGCCCCGTATATGTCCCAGGACGTCCCTCGGGCATCGTCCCACGCAATGAAGTAGTTGGTTCCGTCGAACGAAAGGTCGGGAGAGTACTCATTGTGGGCACCGACAGCGATCCCGATGCCTCCCGTGTCTCGGACGGCCCCGGTGGTGTCCACGCGCGAGGCGTAGATGTCCCACGAGGAGCCGCGATGGTCGTCCCAGACCACCAGGTACTTTGTTCCGTCATACTCCACCTTGGGGTACCACTGGTCTCCCGGCGAAGTGGAGACGGCTATTCCAGCAGGATCAAGAACTGTTCCGGACGTGTCCACGCGGGAGGCGTAGATGTCATAAACTGCGGAGCGGTTATCGTCCCAGACCACGAAGTAGTTTTTGCCGTCAAAGGCCACGGCCGGAGAGTACTGGCCACCGGTCGCGGCAGAGACTGCGATGCCAGCGGTGTCCCTTACGGTACCAGAGGTATCCACCCGCGCTGCATATATGTCTTCGACCCCCCCTCGCAAGTCGTCCCAGGCCACAAGGTAATTCACACCGTCAAAGGCCACGGCCGGGTAGCGCTGGTCCGCCGCGGCAGTCGACAGGGGTATGCCGCTCGTGTCAAGTACCGTCCCAGAGGTGTCTACACGCGCGCCGTAGATGTCCCACTCAAAGCCACTACGATAATCCTCCCAAGTGACCGTGTAATTGGTCCCGTCGAACGCTACCGCAGGAGAGCGCTGGTCGTACGCGGCAGTGGAGATAGCTATACCGCTTGAGTCGAGCACGGTCCCGGATGCGCTCACCCGGGCAGCGTATATGTCCCTCGTATCGCCTCGGGTGTCCTCCCAGACCACGAGATAAGTGGTGCCGTCAAAGGCGACGGCGGGATATGCCTGGTCAGATGCGGCCGGACCGTAGATGGCTTCGCCTCCGATCTGAAATGGCGGTCCGACCTCGTCCGAGCGCTCCCGCCGGCGCGGGACCGGGGCGTACCCCGAAGTCTCCTGGACGTACCAGCGCTCCGTCAAAGCCGCATCAGCGCGAGGCAGGGGATTCGCGTGCGCCCTACCCTTTTCACGTTCGCCGTGACGAAGACTGCCGGTCACGGGGTCGCGGTACCTACTTTCGTCTTTTTCGTTCGTCTTCGCTCGTTCCTCTCGAGTTACGCCTTGAGATACAAAGAGAAGAACTCCGATCGCAAGAACACACAAGCCGGTAAGAATACGTTTGAAGCTTGAGGCACGCACGGCATTCGGGTTTTCAGAAAAGGTGTACGGCGAGACATTACTCCTTAAAGAACGCGAGCCAGTCAGAATCCTCTTCCTTCTCAACTGCAGGGCACGGAAGACGGTATTCTCTTCAGCGTTTCTCATGACGAACCTCCTGGGTTCAACACAACGTTCTCTCAATTGCCGTATAACAGAGCCGCAAAGGTAACACAACCTTAAAAATGTGTGAGACGAGGTGCTTCTCAGGCTTGACTTCCACGCTCGCCTGGTATATGCTTCTCTCAGCACTCAAAGGAGGTTTGAATGCCGCATCATCGATCCGCGAAGAAAAGGATGAGGCAGGACAAGAAGAGAGCTGTTAGGAACAAGGCCCTGAAGACGCAGATAAAGAGCTCGGCCAAGAAGGTGAGGCAGAGCAGTACTGCGCAAGAAGCAGCCGAGGCTCTCTCGAAGTGTACTTCGCTGTTGGATAAGGCCGTGAAGAAGTCGGTGCTTCACAAGAGCACCGCCAGCAGGACGAAGTCCAGGCTTGCCAAGGCCGCTAGGAAAGCAGCTCAGTAAATCTTGCCTTCGTCAATGAGAGTCTTTATCTTCTGAGGGGCTTCGGCAACCGAAGCCCTCATTGTTTCGCCCGTTCTTCTTATGTGAATCTCGACCTTCCCCTCCGCCATGGCTTTCTCGCCCACAACGACCCTGAGAGGCAACCCTATGAGGTCGGCGTCCTTGAACTTGAAGCCCGGCCTCTGATCCCGGTCATCGAGGAGCACCTCGTACCCCATGGAGGTGAGCTCCTCGTATAGCTTCTGGCCCGCGGCCCGAATGCTTTCGTCGTTCACGTTCACGGGGAGGACCTCGATCTCGTAAGGTGCGACCGAAAGCGGCCACATTATCCCATTTGAGTCATGATTCTGTTCGATCACAGCTGCCACGGTGCGCGTGATGCCGATTCCGTAGCATCCCATGATAAACGGCCTCTCCTTGCCGTCCTGACCAAGGAACGTGGCAGACATTTTCTGGCTGTACTTCGAGCCGAGTTCAAAGATCTGCCCGACCTCTATGCCGTGGTCTATGCTGACGGGTCTCCCGCATTTCATGCACGGGTCTCCTTCTCGAGCCATGACAAGGTCTGCGAAGTCGTTGACCTTAAAATCGCGCTCAAGATTTGCATTCACGCAGTGATAGTCGGCCTCATTCGCCCCTATGACGGCGTTCTGCATGATCTTTATTCTGGGGTCTGCTATCAGCCTGATGTTCTTGAGGCCGATGGGGCCAGAGAATCCCAGGGGGCCACCCGTTGCCTTTTCTATTTGCTCGGCGTCGCACATGGTTATGATGTCTGCTTTGAGAACACGCCTGAGCTTGGCTTCGTTGAGCTCCCTGTCGCCTGGAATTAGAGCCCCGACAATCTTGCCCTCGACTTCGTAGAGCAGAGTCTTGATGAGAGAAGAAGCCTCCCGGCCCAGAAACCCTGCGACCTCTTCAACGGTCTTAAGCTGGGGTGTGTGCACTTTTTCCAGGGCCTTGAGCTCTCCGCCCTTCCTCTTTTCCTTTCCAGGAGCGGTCTCTCCCCTCTCCAGTGTCGCGCTGTAACCACACTTACACGAAACGACCTCAGACTCTCCCGCCCCCGCCAGCACCATGAATTCGTGCGTCACGTCGCCACCGATGGCTCCGGAGTCGGCATGGACAGGCGTGAACTTGAGTCCACACCTTTCGAATATGCGCGAATACGCCTGGTGCATGACCTCGTACGTCTTCCGCAAGGATTTCTCGTCCTCGTGGAAACTGTAGGCGTCCTTCATTATGAACTCCCTGGACCTGATGACCCCAAAACGAGGTCGAATCTCGTCGCGGAACTTGGTCTGAATCTGGTAAAAGGTTACAGGCAGTTCTTTGTATGAGCGCAGCTCTCGACGCACGAGGTCAGTGATTACCTCTTCGTGCGTGGGGCCGAGCGCGCATTCCCGACCGTGGCGGTCGAGAGGTCTCATGAGTTCCTTCCCGTACACGTCCCATCTGCCGCTCTCTTTCCACAACTCGCAAGGATGGAGTATGGGAAGAAGCGTTTCCAGGGCACCCGTACGATCCATTTCCTCTCGGACGATTCTCTCCACCTTATGAATGGCACGAAGGCCCATGGGAAGGTGCGTGTACACACCGCTCGTGAGCTTTCTAACGAGCCCCGCTCTGACCATCAGCTTGTGACTGGAGATCTCTGCGTCTGCCGGGTCTTCCTTCAGGGTCGGTATGAATGCCTGCGTCCACCTCATCGTTTCCTCCGAATGAGTCTTTGAGAAGCTTTTGAGCATTCTACCGCACCGGGTGAACGCAATCAAGTGAAAGCCCGCGCACCGACCCCGCGCCTTGACAGATTTGCCGTGTTGAAGATAGGATTCACATAGGCCGCCATATTCCGAAGTAGCGCCGGGTGCAACAGGTTGTCCATACAGCTGACCTCGCTCGATTATCGGTGGCTGCTCCCGGCGAGTCTTCAAGAGAGCAGGGATGAGAAACGTGAAAACCTTAGTGAGAGCGACAGTAGTCTTCCTCCTTGTCTCCGGCCTCAGTGTGTGCTCGACTCTCCAGGCCGCAACCGAAGCTCAGGGCAGCTATCTCACGGGCGGGGCCGAAGCGGTGAGCACGCAAGAGCCCGGGACTCAAAGGCGTACCTTGAAGGCCGCGCTGCTTACATCCGCCTTTCTCCTTGGCTCTGTTGCCGCCATTATGGAAGTAGAATCTGACAGGGCCTACTCTCGTTACCTCGACGTGGCCAATCCGGTCAAGATGGATTCCTATTACGATAAGGCGGAGCGTTACAGGGGACTTTCCAGTGGAGCCCTTATCGGGGCTGAGATATGTGCGGTTGCCTTCGTGGTCCTTTCGCTCAGTGAAAAACCCAGGAAGGACGAACAGCCAGGCACCGTGCGCATCACCGTACCGACGCGGATTCCTGGCGTGGGAGTGAGCGTTGTATGGTGAGTTTCTCAAGACACAGGTCGCCACCCACGGTTCCCGGTGTTCGTCTCACACGAGGGCCAAACTGTTTGAAGGAACCATTCCGCGCAGTGAGAGCCAACCCGGGGTGGTCCGTTTCTGCTCCTTCCGCTGCATTGTCTCTCGCTTTTGTCTGTCTGCTACTTGTTTCATGCGGCGAGAGAGAACGGAGCAATCCTCTGGATCCACTGAACCCTGCGACCGGTGGGGCGCCTCCCGGGTTTGCCGCGGTGGCACTGGACGGCGAAGTGGAGCTTCGCTGGTCTCCGTTGCATTTGTCAGGGCTCACAGGCTTCAACATATACCGTGCGGAACGTACAGAGCGGGAGCCACGTTTGGCCGAGCTGGTAGAAGGTTCTCCCTTCCCTGCTTACAGCGACGGTGCAACGGACTCCTCTGTGATGAACGGCATCACCTACGATTACAGTCTGGTCCCCCTTATCCGCGACTACGGAGAAGGCACGCCGTCTCAACCCGTTTCTGCAACACCCGGTCCCCACTTCGCCGTGGCAACTGATGGGTGGGCCGGTGTTGTCAGGAAATTCTCGGCGGACATGAGAGCGTCTGTCTGGACCGCGGGCGGTCTCTACTATCCTTTCTCGGTTGCGAGCGACGGGAAGGACCTCTGGGTAACGGACCTTTACGGCGGCTTATTGCGTCTCAGCGGCGACGGAACGTTTGCCTGGAGAGCCACCGGATTTCTTCTGCCGGTCTGGGTGTCTGTACGGCCCAACGGAAGATCTGCAGTCGCAGATCCAGTTCTTGGCACTGTCACCACACTTTCTCCTGAGGGAGAGGTCGAGACAACGATCAGCGAGGCGCTTCAGCAACCTAGCTGCGTCACTTTCGGGCCCCAGGGCGAGCTCTGGGTGGCAGACCCCGGTGCTGGTTGCGTGAACAAGTATCTGGCTTCGGGCGTTCTTCTTAAGTCCTTCACCCGTTGCGTCGGGCCTGGTCTTCTTGACGTAGACACGACGGACGGAGCCTGCTGGGTAGGGGACGTGGTCGCGGCGGAGCTGGTTAAACTGTCGGCCGATGGTGACGAGCTCGCGAGGGTCGCGTCCTTCTCCAGCGTGAGCGCGGTTGAGGTCGATGAGTATGAGGGGGGTTGTTGGGTGGCAGACGCAGAGAGAGAAGAAATAACCAGAGTGTGGAGCGATGGACAAATCGCCTTCCGCCTGGGAAGGATCGGTCGGATCGTACACATCCACGTGACGAAAGATGACGGAAGCGTGTGGCTGGCTGACGAGAAAGGCGGGCGCCTCTTGGCTCTCACGAGAGGCGGAAAGATGCTCTCGTCGACCACCTCCGTTGTGAAGCCCACTTCTTTGCTTGTGCTCAGAGAGAATCAGTGAATTGCTCTGTCAAGAGATGCTGACTAGTAGTTCCACCCCACGAAGAATTCATATACCGGCTTCTTTTCAATGCTGGAGAAGTCAGTCCGCCACACGGTGTTCAGTCGCACGATAGGAAAATACCCGCCCCCGACGTAGAACCCAATCCCGACAGAACCCTTCCAGGAATCCAATCCTCTCTCCCCTGTGCTGCCTGCATCTGCAAAGACGGCCCCTCTTATTGTGGGCAAGGCAAGATTCCCCCCAGGCAGTCTCAACACGATTCTGGCAAGCAGTGGTAATCTCATTTCGTTGTTCGCAAGCAGAAGCCTTCTCCCGGAAAGTGATCTCGTGCCGTAACCCCTCAGGCTCCATGGGCCACCCATGTAGAACCTTCTTGCCTCCTCTCCGAAACTGGAACGCACGATGACCCTGGAAGCAAGAATGACCCTGCGCGATAGCTCCACGTTTTCTCTGACATCAGCAAGCACACTGAAATAATCGGCGATTCCTTTTGTGACGTCCCGGGTGAAGCCCACTGTAAGATTGGCGCGCGTGCCGACGAGCTCGCCCTCGCTATGAAAAGCGCTGTTGTCCCATACGTATGAGAGGTAATTCGAAAGTAGAAATATCCTGGCCTGCCTGCCACTTCTGTAGAGATGGTTATGTGCAACCCTACCCACAATAGTAGCGTCGATCCTCTCAAATCTTGAACGAGGATAGCTGCATACGAGTAGCCCGCCGCTGCGCCTCTCCTGACGCAACACGGCCAGCTCCTCGTCGTAGAGAACACCGAGCGAGAAGAGACCGACTCCGTAGCTGATTCTCTTCGAGAGATTGAGATAGGTGGCTCCCGCACTCAAGCTTCCGAACAGGCTCCCGCCGTATTGGCTCTGACTGCTGAGAAAGAAGAGCAGGTGTTCGTTGCCCAGAACATCGCTCAGCGCAATCTGCCCAGAACCTAAGGTCGCGAACTCGGGATCATACGCTACCGTGCTTCGTACGATATCCAATCCGAACTTTCGTTTGTAGGGTCGAGGGGACAAGGGCGCAGGGAGAAGTTCCCAAGACGGCGTCTCTGCATGAACATCGGGGAGCTTCTTCCATTTAAGAGTTTCGTACGGAATCCGAGCGCGGTGGATGAGATATCTCCCCGAGCTGAGACCCGTAAAGAGAAGAGACTCGCCGTCGGCCGCCCAGGAAGGCGTAAGCACTCCTGCCATGGAGTTTGTAATAGGGGCCACGGAGCGGTTCCGGAGGTCCAGAATGTGGGCGTCAGGTACCCCTCCCCTATCAGAGACAAAGGCGATGTGCTCGCCCGAGGGAGACCACCTGGGCCCTGTGTCGGAACTCTTCTCGGAGAGGCCTCCCCACGTGAGCTCCACTATTTCCCTGGTGTCGAGTGAGATTGCAAAGAGTCGATATCTACCTTCTTCTCCTCCCGGGCAGCGATCAGAAGAGAACGCTATCCACTTTCCGTCAGGAGACCAGTCCGGATCTCTGTCGTCATAGAAATCGTCTGTTAATCTCGTCACTGATGAATCAGCAAGGGAGACCACGAAGAGGTCGGAGCGCCCGGATGGATCCTGGCCCGAAACTGCCAGTCTGGTGCCGTCGCGAGAGAGAGCAGGAGAGGAGAGGGACACGAGTTCGGGCAGCTCGACCGTGGCCCTGCGCTCACCCCTATTTACATCGTATACGTGCAGGGCGTCTCGCTCTCCCGCACGCGCCGAGAAAACCAATAGCCCTCGAGTGTTTGCTGAGAGTCTGCTGCGGAAGAGATGCAGAGACTCGTACTGCTTTGACGCCCCCCCTCGCAGGATGAGACGGTCGCGCCCGCCGTCCTCAAGCTCGCGTATCCTGAGCTCGGAGCTCTGACCGTTAGTGCTGAGATATACCACGCCTTCCTGCCCCTGTCCAAGCTTCACCCAGACCGGAGAGAGATTGTACCTCTCCTCAAAGTTGGCAAGCTCGTCCGATGAAGCCAGCCACTCGCGCTCGGCCACGTCGGGATAATATTTCTCCTTCAGCGAAAGCATCCAGTCTCTGCTCAGCTCACGCGAGGTGACGCCGATCGTGTTTTCAAGCAGGGCGTCGAAAGTCCTGTAGTCACCCCAGGCCTCAAGCACGTACACGACAGACGAGAAGCCGAACCTCTCTGCAATATACGAGATGAGCGAGTGTCCTTCCCTGTAGACGAGAATGCTGCCGCTTATCTTCCACATCTCGCTGATCCCGACCAGTTGCTCGGACAGAACCGCGTCCCTCAGCGGCATCTCCAGGCCAGGGCTCGGTGTCGCGGACATGTACTCAGCCAGTCCCTCCGAGAACCAAAGTGGCGGATAGAAGGCAAGGGGTTTTCTCTTCTTCCTGAGAGTGCTTTCTATCTTGTCCAGCATGAAGGCGTGCGTGAGTTCGTGGGCCAGGACCCAGGTGAAACGGTGAAAGGAACCAGTGTAGGGGACCAGCACCCTCCCCTTTGCGAACTCCGTCAGACCCCCGACCTCCTCAGGCAGGAGATAGGGGATTATGTTCGACTGCTGGAAGTCTCTGTGCGAGCTGAACAAGGCCAGCGGGATCTTGTGTGAGAGTTCGTGACGCATCGTATCGGAGAGCATCGCACAAGTGGATTCTGCGACGGCAAAGGCTCTGGACGCGATTTCCTCTTCCTCCGCATAGAAGTAGAGAGTGACGTACTCACCTTCGGTCTCGAGCCACTCGAGGTCCGAGTACTGAACCTTGTTTTTTCCGAAAATGCCCTGCGCTGAAGAGGTGGGAGCGAGAAGCAGAGGTGTGAGCACTGCGGCTGGCAAGACGAGGAGCCAACATAGGCGGGAGAAAACGCAGCTTCTTTCCAGGTGAAGCGCCCCCCTGTTCATCTCATACCGCGGGCCGGAACACAACGTTCTCCATTGTGTACCACCCTGCGGGCTTGCCCAAGAGGAACCTGACAGCGGCCAGCGTCCCGTATGCGAAGCAGTCTCGCGATTCGGCTACATGTTTGATCTCCATCCTCTCACCCTTGAGAGCCAACACGACGGTGTGCTCACCGACGATACCGCCTGCTCGAAGGGAGTGGATGGAAACATCGCTTCGCCCGGCGGCGTTCGCCACCGTCTCAGCGAGTCTGAGGGCCGTGCCACTGGGCGAGTCTTTCTTCTCGCGGTGATGCTTCTCAATGACCTCGATGTCGCAATCCGGTCCCAAAGCTCGGACTATTTCAGGAAGGACCTTGACGAGCAGGGTGATGCCCACACTCATGTTCGGGGAGAAGAGAATCGGAATCTGCTGAGACGCCCTCTTCATCATCTTCATCTTCTCTTGACTGTGCCCGGTCGTACCGCTCACGAGAGCCATCCCCCTGCGCACACAGAACTCGAGGGTGGCGTCCGTTGCCTCGGCAGTAGTGAAATCGACTAGCAGATCTGCAGAGGGCACGTCTCTCTCGAATCCACCGGTCACGCTGACCTCGTGGCCGTTCAGAGACAGCCTACGGCCCGCCTTGGGATGTCCCTTCCTCTCGATGCCGCCTGCAAGCTGAAGGTCCGGCGCACCAGCTATCAGTTCGGCGACCTTGGCGCCCATTCGGCCGCACACTCCGTTTACTAAAATGGCCGCCTTCATCTTCTCTCTCCTCAAAGCTTCCTCAGCCTCCTCAGCTCACCCCTCAGCACTTCCTCGGTCTCACGGCCAACAGCAACGAGAGGAAGCCTCAGTTCACCTGAACAGATTCTGAGGAGCTCACACGCTTTCTTGACGGGCGAAGGATTCGTCTCAAGAAAGAGAGCCTTGAACAGAGGAAGCAGATCGAAATGGACCGCTCTCGAGCCCTCGATATCACCAGCCGAAAACTTGGTCAGCATTTCCTTCATTGACTCGGGGACTATGTTTCCGGCGACAGAAATCACTCCGGTCGCTCCAAGCGAAAGCATGGGAAGGGTCAGGGAGTCGTCGCCCGAGAGCACGGTGATCCCAGAACCGCTCAAGATATGGCTCACCTGGTCCAGAGAGCCGCTTGCCTCCTTTATGGCGACGATATTGTCGACCTCCGAGAGTCTCCACACTGTCTCAGGGAGCATGTTCACGCCGGTTCGGCCAGGCACGTTGTAAAGCACCACAGGAAGCCTCACCGCCTCCGCGATGGTTTTGAAATGCTGGTACTGCCCGGCAGGGCCAGGCTTGTTGTAGTACGGCGTTATGAGCATGACGGCGTCGGCACCGAGATCCTTGGCCATGAGACTGTACTTGATGGAGTCAGCGGTGTTGTTTGTTCCTGTCCCCGCGATGACCTGGCATCTACCCGAGGCCACCTCGATGACTGTCCTGATGACCCCTCGTCTTTCTTCGAAACTTAGAGTGGCTGCTTCGCCCGTGCAACCGCAGGGCACGAGGCCGTCGCACCCGGCCTTCACCAGCCCAGAGGCGAAAGACGCCAGTCTCTCGTAGTCCACCTTTCCATCCCGAAAGGGCGTTACCATTGCCACGTGAAGTCCCTGAAACATGGTGAGTTCCTCTCTCAACTGGTGAGGTCAGGACGCCTGGATATTTCCCTCAAAACAGAAAGCGCGATATCTCCTTCATATACGACTTGAGCTGGACCCTCTAATTGTATGTTTCCTAAAGGGTTCGACTTATCTTTGAATCGGACTGTGAGCGTGTCTCCTCCCCGGGTCAGGACTTTCACCTGAGAGCCAACGTGCCCTCTCTCAGCCAGGCAAACCGCCGCCGCGACGGCTCCTGTTCCGCAGGCAAGGGTCTCGGCCTCAACGCCCCTCTCGTATGTTCTCACAAGTAGTGTTCCATCGGTAGTCCTCTTCACGAAATCGACGTTTACGCCGTGGGGCCTGAAGGTACTGTGCAGTCTTATCTCACGCCCGAGCCGGTTGACATCAAGATTTTTCCATCGCTTCACGCTGGTCACGAAGTGAGGCACACCGGTATCCACGACGTCTCCCACCACCTTGCCGGAGCTCGTGGACACCGTGACGTTCTGCTTAAGACCACTCGGGCGTCCCATCTGTGCCTCGACGGTTCCTCTTTTCACGTGTGCCTCCAGCACCCCACGTGGCGTCTCGATTTTCATGCGGGCCGGAGCCAGATGCTTCTCGAAGGCGAACCTTGCGGCGCATCGAACCCCGTTTCCGCACATGGAAGCTTCGTGTCCGTCTGCGTTGTAGTACGTGACCTTAAAATGGGCTCGCGGACTTCTCTGGATGAAGATCACTCCGTCAGCCCCTACGGAGAAGGCATTTACGCACAGGGCTCTCACGAGGGTCCGCTTTCTCATGGCCGGGTTCCCTCTCGTCACGTCCAGTAGCACGAAGTGATTACCGGCTCCGCTGGCTTTGTAAAAGTGAACACTATCGCTGCCGTTTGACTTCATCGTTATTCTCGTGTCTCTAATTCTCCTGCTGCTCCGTCTTCTCAGGAGGGGATCCGCCGTCGATTTGCCCCTGGGGTGCTTCGTCGTTTCTCTTCGACTCCTCGTCGCTTTCGGGCGACTCGTCCACCCGAGACTCTTCCTCTTCGAACGCGGGCTCCTTCTCGCAAGAGATGACAAGTGTGACGTCCTTAACAGTTTCTCCCGGAAGGACGTGCACAGAATGAACGTCGACGCACCCCGACTCTTCGGGCGCATCGAACGTTTCGTTCAGGTTTGCATCGGCGTAGCAGGATACCAGGTATCGACCCGGCGGCAGGTTCCCGATGGCGAAGGTGCTGTCGCGCATTACGGGTGCGGAAAACAGCGCAAGAGAGTCCTCTGTGGAGGTTGCAGTGACGACGACTCTTACTGTCTCGGGCAAACAGTGCTCCACCACTCCTGTTATCCTTCCGGGCTCGTTTGGGTCCAGCAGAGCGATTTCCACGCCCAAGACCTCGGGTTCTTCAGGCGTGATGTGAGCTGGAGCCGGCGCCGCGCTCACGAAATCTGTCTCCTCGTCGTAGGCTCTGTTTGCGTCCTCGTCCTTAAAAACGTAAAGGAGATACGTTCCGGAAGGAAGTCCGATTAATTTGAAGTCCCCTGCCGCTCCACTCTGAGAGACGTAGTGTGCTTCGTCTTTAGTGAAATCCGGTTCGGGGCAGCTGAGGGAATCAAAGGCCCACACCGGTATTCCGGAAGCCGGGAGCCCCTTCGCCAGTACGCTGCCCTGAATTACTCCCGCGAGCAGCGTATCGCCCGTCGAAAATGCCGCAAGATGGGGGGATTTCATGTAATTGCCGTGAGAGTCCTTGCACCCGCCCATGACGATGACGCAGTAGGTAGATGAGGGCTGGAGAGAGTCGTCGAGCACGAGGCAAAAAGTGTTCTTGTGCCAGCGCCCTTCCCTAACCTGAACCTTCGGCCTCACGGCGATCACATCGCGCACGCTCCTCTTCTCCATGCGCTCGTTGAAGTCGATACAGATCTCAGATACTCCTGTCACCTGGACATCACCCGAATCAGGGTAGGAAGACACCACTCTTGGGGGCGTAACATCCGGTGGTCCGCCCGGCGGGAGTCCCTTGCGGGCGCAAGAAGAGAGAACCATTAGAATGCAGATCAGTAGTATCTTTTTCACGTCAGTTCTTCAGGTTCGGAATATCGTTGGCATCACGAAAGAAGTCTCAGGAGAATCGCCTTCTGAAGATGGAGTCTGTTCTCGGCCTCATCAAAGACTACCGAGCGTGGTCCTTCAATGACCTCATCCGTTATCTCTTCGCCCCTGTGAGCGGGAAGGCAGTGCATTACAATGCAATCGGGCCGGGCTGCTTCTACCACCCTGGAGTCAACCGTGAAGCCAGAGAAAGCTCTCTTCTTTGTCTCCGCGTCCTCTTCCTGTCCCATGCTGGCCCAGACATCGGTATAGAGAATATCGGCCTCGCGAGCGGCTTCCACGGGGTCGCGCAAGAGCACGATGCTGCCTCTTGATTCCCTCTTGGCGGCTTCCATCAGTTCGGAGGACGGCTCGTGACCCTGCGGAACGCATATTCGTAAAGTGAAAGGGAATCTCGTAGAAGCATTGAGCCATGAATTACAGACGTTGTTGCCGTCCCCTACGAAGGCCACGCACATAGAGTCCAGGTCTTTTCCCTTCTCCACTGCCGTGAAGAGGTCAGCGAGGACCTGACAGGGGTGAAGCAGATCCGTGAGGCCGTTTATCACCGGAACCGTACCCTCCCTTGCAAGACCGAGGGCGAGAGAATGATCAAAGGTCCTTATCATTATTCCGTCTACGTAGCGCGAGAGGACTCTGGCCACATCGGCAACGGACTCTCGCTGGCCTATTGCGATTTCCTTGTCAGTGATGTAGATGGCGCTTCCACCCAACTGATGCATCCCGACCTCGAAGCTCACCCGCGTTCGAAGACTGGGCTTGTGAAAGACGAGAGCCAGGACCTTTCCCGCAAGGTCGGTGCTGAGCTGACCTTCCTTCATTTCGCGTTTCTTCTTTGCCGCAAGAATGAAGAGTTCCTGAATCTCATTCCTTGCCCAATCCTTGATCGAGAGCATACTGCGTACCGACCTCTTGGACCTTGTAGAAGCCTCCGTCATTTTTCCTCCTCAGCTCCCGCTATCGTTCTGGATCCTGAATGCGAGAGGGCGCAGTTACAGAATGTAACGGCTGAGATCCCTGTCCTCAACAATCTTCTCAAGTTTTTCGGAAACGATTTCTGCGGTGACTTTGATGTTTTTCCTTCTGCTCTCGGGCACAGCGAACAACATCTCATCCAGAAGCGTCGTCATTACGGTGTGTAGCCTCCTGGCCCCAATGTTTTCTGTCTGTTCGTTGACGCGAGTGGCAATCGCTGCTATTTCCTCAACGGCCTCTTTGGTGAAAGTAACCTTCACCCCTTCTGTCTCGAGGAGCGCCTGGTATTGCTTCAGCAGCGCGTTCTTGGGTTCCAGCAGTATCCGCACGAAATCGTGCTTCGTGAGCGTGTCAAGCTCCACTCTGATAGGAAAGCGGCCCTGAAGCTCCGGGATGAGGTCAGACGGTTTGTGGGAGTGGAAGGCGCCGGCAGCGATAAAAAGGATGTGGTCGGTTTTAACCATCCCGTACTTGGTGGCGACACTACAGCCCTCCACAACTGGAAGGATGTCTCTCTGTACACCCTCTCTCGAAACGTCGGGACCGACGGTCGACTTCGTTCCCACGACCTTGTCTATCTCGTCAACAAAAACTATTCCTGAGTTTTGAGCCCTTTCAAGGGCTTCCGCTATCACTTTGTCCAGGTCGACCAACCTCTGAACCTCCTCTTGGAACAGGATGTTCTTCGCGTCGGCGACGGTTACCTTACTTTTCTTTCGCTTTGTGGGGAAAAGCCCCCCGAACGCTTCCTGAACGTTTATGTCCATCTCCTCCACACCAGAGCTCGAGAAGATCTCTATCGTCGGGAAGGCCTTGGTCGCTACGTCCAGTTCGACCCTTCTCTTGTCGAGACGCCCTGCCCTGAGCTGATCCCTCAGCTTCTTCCTGGTGTCTTCAAGGTCGACCTCTGCCTGTTTCGGAAAGAGATCAGCTTCTTCCGTTCTGCTCTTCTTTCTTGATCTGGGAAGCAGCAGATCCAGCAGCCTGTCCTCTGCCTGCTGCTTGGCGAGCTCTTCTACCTCGGTTGCCTTCTCGCTCTTGACCATGCTCACGGCGAGCTCCACCAAATCTCTCACCATGGATTCTACGTCCCTGCCCACGTATCCCACTTCAGTGAACTTCGACGCCTCGACCTTTATGAAGGGGGCCTGTGCCAGTCGCGCCAGGCGTCGCGCAATCTCGGTTTTTCCCACGCCTGTTGAGCCGATCATTATGATGTTGTTGGGCACTATCTCGTCCTTGAGCTCCCCCTGCACCTTTTGCCTTCGCCATCGATTCCTAAGAGCGATGGCCACGCTTCTCTTGGCCTTGTCCTGGCCAATCACGTATTTGTCTAGTTCGGCGACTATCTGCATGGGGGTAAGGGCTTCAGGAGTGATGGGTCGCTTCAAAGCTGGCTTGTTCTCGTTCATCAAACTTGTCCTCAGATGCCTTATCACGGGCACTCGGTTGCGTGTCCGGAGTCGCGGAAGATGCCCTCGGTGTATGCAAGGGGCTCCTTCGCTTTCCTCTCAGAGCTCCTCAACTACAAGGTTGTCGTTTGTGTAAACACAGATGGAAGCTGCGATCCCGAGGGCTTCGCGTACGAGCTCAGGGGCCTCCAGGTTGGAATACTTTATCAGAGCCCGGGCAGCAGCCAGGGCGTAAGCTCCGCCTGCTCCTATGGCCACGATTCCATCGTCCGGCTCCACGATGTCTCCTGTCCCCGAGACGACAAAAGCGTGCTCCTTGCCGACGATCGCAAGCTGTGCCTCCAGTCTCCTGAGTATCTTGTCGGTGCGCCACTCCTTTGCAAGTTCCACCGCCGCTCTCTCCAGGTTGCCCCTGAACTCATCGAGCTTGTTTTCGAACTTCTCGAAAAGCGTTAGGCCGTCCGCCGCGCTCCCGGCAAACCCCACGAGTATCTGACCCTTGTATAGTTTCCTCACCTTGCGTGCCTTCTGCTTCATGACTGTATCCCCGAGAGTGACCTGACCGTCGCCCCCCATCGCGACCTTGGCACCCGCCCTAAGACCCAAGATCGTCGTATGCCTCATCCTCTCTCCTCTTTTCATTCACTCTCTCCTTTCGTTCGTCAGGCACGCGGATGTGCGTCGCTGTATGCTTCCTTGAGACGTCTCAGAGAAACGTGCGTATAGATCTGTGTGGTGACGACACTGGAATGTCCCAGCAGTTCCTGCACCGCTCTGAGATCTGCTCCGGCGTCCAGAAGGTGTGTGGCAAAGGAATGCCTCAGAACGTGGGGACTCACGGACTTCTCCTTGGCCGCGCTTCCCAGCCTTTTCGCCACTATTCTCTGAACCGACCGGACCCTAAGCCTCTCGTTCCGGCAACTCAAGAACAGGGCCTGCGTGTCTCTGCGGACTCTCCCTTTTTGCGGAGGAGCGTGTGAGAGCCTGTCTCTGCGAAACTGCGTATACTTCTTGAGCGCTCGCTTTGCACAGGCTCCGAACGGGCTTACCCTTTCCTTTTTCCCCTTTCCTCTGACCCGAACCAGGCCCTCTGAGAGCTTTATGTCGTCCACATCCAGAGCGACCAGTTCTCCCACGCGGATTCCGCTTCCGTATAACAGCTCCAGTATAGCAAGATCCCGCGAAGAAACAAAATCCTTAGCGTCAAAGGCAAAGAGCTTCTCTATTTCTGATACCGTGAGAAAGGACGGCAGCTTTCGCTTCTTCCTTGGGTACCGCAGTCCGGCGGCCGGGTTTGCCTCAAGATCGTCCAAACGGACCAGGTATCTGAAGAAGGATTTCAGCGATGCCAATTTTCTGGCTATCGAAGAGTCACTCAGCTCCAGAGCCCCGAGCTGAGCCAGAAACGCTCGCACTTCCTCAGGCCTGAGGTCCTTAAGGTGAACGTCTGATTTGGAGATTCGTCTTGTGAAGCTGGCGAACTGCAGCACGTCTCGTCTGTAACACTCGACGGTGTTACGAGAATACGCCCTCTGGTCGCTCAGATATCTGACGAAGCTCCTCAGGGGATATCTCACGTCAGGCCTCCCCACCACTGATTTGCACTGTCGAGCGCGCGTGAAGCCATGGCTTCCTTGCGCCTGAGTCTCCCGCGCACTCGTCGAGAAAGAGAAGGAAGAAGCCCAAAGTTGAAATTCATCGGCTGAAAAGAAGTCCAGATTGCGGCGGAAATGTGTGTGCACAAAGAACCGAGCGCCGTGTCTCCGGGGGGCAGCACAGGCTGTTTTCCGGCCACGAACCTGGCCGCGTTCACGCCTGCAAGAAGCCCGCTCGCCATAGACTCCACGTATCCTTCCACTCCGCACAGCTGTCCTGCAAAGAACACGGTCTTACTCTTCTTACTCTGCATGGTAGGCAGCAGACACGCCGGCGCGTTGACGAAGGAGTTTCTGTGCACGCTTCCGTATCTAAGGAACTCGGCCTTCTCAAGACCCGGTATCATTCTGAACACCCTTCTTTGCTCAGGTATCCTGAGCCGCGTCTGAAACCCGACCATTCCGTACATGGTGCTCTCCAGGTTCTCCGCTCTGAGCTGCACCACCGCGTAAGGCATCCCCTTGGTCTTAGGATTGATCAGACCCACGGGCTTCATCGCTCCAAACGCAAGGCTCTTCTGTCCTCTCCTGGCCACCTCCTCCACGGGAAGACACCCTTCGAAAAACGCGACTCTATCGAAATCATGGCAATCCGCCACCTCCGCATTTACGAGCTCCGTCCAGAAGCTCAAGAATTCTTGCTCCGTAAGTGGACAATTCAGATAGGGGCCGTCTCCCTTGTCATACCTCGAGGCAAGGAACGTTTTCTCCGAATCGATCGTCTCTGAATCCACGATCGGGGAGATCGCGTCAAAGAAGTACAGGTTGTTGTGTCCCAGAAACTTCTCAATCCACGCTGACAGAGCCGATGAAGTGAGTGGGCCACTCGCGATGATAACCAGTTCCGTCGGCTCTACGCACTCCAGCTCTTCCCTGACAACACGAATGCGTCGCTCCTGGAGAAGTCGCTCCTCGACCCTGTCCGCGAACTTGACCCTGTCTACGGCCAGAGCGGTGCCGGCCGGAACACGCGTTTCGTGCGCGATCTGAAGAAGCACCGAACCGTAGGCCATGAGCTCGGCCTTGAGCAAACCGGAGCCCGTGGTCAACGACTCCGACTTGAGAGAGTTGCTGCACACCAGTTCCGCTAGCTGAGCCGTCTTGTGGGCCTCGGTCATCTTGATTGGTCTCATCTCATAGAGAGCAACGGGCACGTCCCTTTTGGCCAGCTGAAAAGCGGCCTCGGTGCCCGCCAGACCACCGCCCACTATGCGGACTTCATCGTGACTGCTCATGCTTGCACTTGGGGCACTGGAGAGTCGTTCCCCTTGTCTTCGTCACCTTCTCCACGAGGATGGGATAGCCGCACTCAGGACACTCTTGTTTGACGGGTTTGTTCCACGAGGCGAATTTGCACTTGGGATATCTGTTGCAGCCGAAGAAGACTCTTCCGGTCCTGGAACGCCTCTCCACGAGCGCACCGCTGCAGCCCTTCTCCGGACAGTCTATTCCCAGCGTCAGGGATTTTGTGCCCTTACACTCAGGATATCGGGAACAAGAGAGAAACCTCCCGTACTTTCCCTGTCTCACCTTCATGGGAGCACCGCAAAGTTCACATTTCTCATCAACGGCAGTTTCTTTTTCGCTCTCCTCGAGCGGCTTTGTGAAACGGCACTCGGGATAGCCACTGCAAGCCAGGAAGGCGCCTGCGCGCCCGAACTTCTTGACCATCTTCTTTCCGCACTCCTCACAGACGACACCCGTGTCTGCAACGAGCTCCGCGCGAAGCTTAGACTTGGCCCTTTCGGCCTTATCCAGACTTGCCTGGAACGGCTCGTAGAACTTCCTTACGACCTCAACCCATTGCCTGCTACCCTCCTCAATCAGATCGAGACTATCTTCCATAGTTGCGGTGAACTCAACGTTGAAAATGTCGGGAAAGGCCTTAACAAGCAGCTTCGAAGTCGTCATCCCCAGCTCAGTGGGCTTGAGCCTTCCCTTCTCGGAAGCCACGTATTTCCGAGTATGGATGGTTCCGACTATCGTTGCGTAAGTACTCGGCCTTCCGATCCCGTTCTCGTCAAGAGCCTTCACCAGCGTGCCCTCGGTGTAACGCGGTGGCGGCTCAGTGAAGTGCTGAAGCGTATCCAGCTTCTTGAGCTTGAGCTTCTCCTGTTCCTCCAGTTTTGGAAGGAGCTCCTCCTCCATTTCCTTGGAGCGCTCTATGTCTCTGTACACGCGTGTGAAGCCGTCGAAGGTCATACGTGTTCCGGAGGCTCTGAAGCCGAACTTCCCGGCTTTGATCTCCGCTGAGGTCATGTGGTAGCGAGCCGGGGCCATCTGGCTCGATACGAACCGATTCCATATGAGTCGGTAGAGCTTGAGCTGGCTGTCAGAGAGGAACTGTGCAACCTTCTCGGGCGTCCTGGCCGCAGAGGTAGGTCTTATGGCTTCGTGGGCGCCCTGAGCGCGTCCCTTACTTGCATACATCTTCGGAGAGTGTGGGACGTATTCCTTTCCCATTGAAAGCTCTATGTGCTTCCGCACCTGGTTGATTGATTGCACCGATGAACGCGTCGAATCGGTCCTCATATACGTTATGAGCCCGACCTGACCTTCCGGACCCAGGTCAATGCCCTCGTAAAGCTGCTGGGCCGTTGTCATAGTTCTCTTGCTCGAGAATCGAAGCCTCTTTGACGCCTCTTGCTGGAGCGTACTCGTGGTGAAAGGAGCGAAGGGATTTCTTTTCCTTTCTTGTTCCTTGACACTCTTGACAACGAATTCCTGCTTTCTTATCTCCTTGGCCACTGCGTCAGCTTTCGCGTGATCCCCAATCTCGGCCTTCTTTTCTCCTACGGAGACGAGTTTCGCGCTGAAAGGCTCCTTTGTCTTCCCGGTGAGCCGTGCTTCTATAGACCAGTACTCTCTCGCCACAAATGCGGCAATCTCGTCTTCGCGTTCACAGATGAGCCTCAGCGCTACCGACTGAACCCTCCCCGCGCTGAGCCCGTATCGAAGCGTAGTCCACAGGAACGGACTCACGAGGTATCCCACGAGCCTATCTAGGACGCGTCTGGCCTGCTGGGCATCTACCTTCTTCATGTCGATTCGTTGCGAGTGCGCCAGGGCCTCCTCCAGAGCTTCCTTGGTGACTTCGTAGAACACGAGCCTCTTCGTGTTCTTGTTAGTCTTGCGAAGGTACTGATGCAGATGCCAGGCGATGGCCTCTCCCTCTCGGTCCGGGTCAGGAGCAAGATAAACTTCACTTGCCTTCTCGGCCGCCTCTCTTATCTCCTTGAGTGCTCTAGACTTACTCCTCAGCAGGACATACTTGGGCTCGAAGTCGTTCTCCAGATCCACTCCGAGCTTGGCCTTGGGGAGGTCCATGATGTGTCCGTTGGATGCCTTTATCCCAAACTTTCGGCCCAGAAATCTTCCTATGGTTCGGGCCTTAGTCGGCGATTCAACGACAATGAGTGGTCTGGTGTTTCCTTTCATGTTCGCGTTACCTACTCCCGTGCTTTGCGAGCTAAAAACGAAGGGAAACCTGCGCGGCCGTCTCAGTGGACCGTCGGAGGATCTCCCTCGTCAGAAGGTAGCAGCGAGCCGAGGGGGTCACCCGACACTTCTGCAAGAGCTCTTTTCAGCTCGTCGAGGGTTACCTCTTCTGATGCGCTCGCGCTCACTGTTTCCATGAGGACTTCTTCCGCGAGTGTGCTGATAGCGCCGGTCTTTCGTAACTCAACAAGATACATGTAAGCTTCGGGGGATAAGGGCAGCTTTTCTGCATTGGAGGTTCCTGGAATCTCGCACGCTGACTCACACTTACTCTCCAAATCCACCTCATCCGCCGCCAGCTCGATGATGGCCTCCAGGGCAGTGTCTACTGTCTCCTCAGAGTAAGTGCCTGAGGTTAGAATATCGCAGAGTTTATGGAGAGCCTTCCGATTGCCATTCAAAAACGCCTGCACATGGCGCACAATCAACGCCAGCGCGTTTCTCACCTCATCGTCCATTTCAATCTCCTCGATGTCTCGTCTCCACGCCTGAGTCCCCTGACCTTACTTTTCGCCTGTCGTTGCCTCTCCCAACAGTGCCAGTCTAGGACGTGGAGAGCATAAAGGCTCAGCCCTGCTCTTTCAAGAGACAACACTTCTTGTATTTCTTCCCGCTTCCACAAGGGCAAGGATCGTTTCGCCCAACCTTCTGGACTGCTCTTCGAACCGGCGCAAGCTTCTGCGACCGCGCGATGTCCTCCCCTCCGGCGGGGGGCGGGGG
>Ga0209636_10002045_pt1 | contig 20448 bp, 20 predicted proteins | sample DeeMarSWOR152_54_FD_187464 | JGI IMG/M metagenome (GOLD analysis project Ga0209636, IMG submission 187464) | Marine sediment microbial communities from White Oak River estuary, North Carolina - WOR-1-52-54 (SPAdes) (version 2) | ecosystem: Environmental > Aquatic > Marine > Intertidal zone >...
AATCATCCTCTTAACGGGCTGGAAGAGGGTTGATTCCATTATCAGTTTTGTGATCGGGGGTATCATTCTCATAGGGGCCTATAGATTGGTGATGGAATCGGTCCATATCCTCCTAGAGTCCACACCGAAGGATGTTGATCTGAATGAGGTAATTGATGGTGTTAAAACTATTGAAGGCGTAAGGGATTTGCATCATGTCCACCTGTGGACCATTACTTCGGGGATCTACGCTTTGAGCGCTCATGTCCTCATTAAGGATCAGATGACCAGCTTGAGTTCCCAAATTCTTGAGGATATCAACCATTTCCTCAGGGATAGGTTCAATATCGATCATACTACCATTCAGTTCGAATGCGAGACATGCCAGACGGACTTCGTCTGCCGTCTGGATACCTCGGAGAATGTGCCGGAATCCCAAACGGGAAAATAAGAGGTATTCCTAAGGCGATGATCACGAGCAACCTTCTCGAGAAGCCCCTTTCCTTATGAGAATGATCCTAATTGGCACTTCCCAATGCGGATATGCAACTTCTCACATGCGGAGGTAATGCTCATTTTCGGTAAACCAAATCGTTTGGCGATATTCCACGCAGCGGCACAGGGCAGTCGGTCATTGACCAGAACCGCTCGAAGAGCCCTTTCCAGCTCTGGTGGAACCGACTCAGCGGGTTTTGCGATAAGACGGTTACTCCCTCTATATCCGAAAAGCCCCAACTGGCACTTAACAATTTTCATCTCTAGAAGATCCAGGGTTTGTCCAACCTCCGAAGGCTTGACATTCAGCTCCTCCACGATGCGAAATGCCGCTGCACATGACACCTTTCCTCCAACCGAGCGTTTCCTAATCACATCAGCGATAGTTTGGTTGAGCTGGACTTGATCCGCATGTTTTTTGGCATAATGTCCTTCATTCATATGAGTCACAACGTCCTCCTTGAGAATTGAAGAATTTGTACCACTACCTTCTTTTTATTATAGCAATTGTCGTTTTTGAATACTAATCCCTCGACACACAGAGAATTTTTTTCCCTTGCCTCAAGATAAAATCCAGTATAAAATAGCGCATACATTTTCCTTCCCTTGCCCTTTCATCAGAGCTAAGGGGAATCATCGTGGCAAGTAGGGGTGATCGGTTTTTAATTGAACGGGGGATTTCTTTTACCTCTCTCGAGTATGATTTCCGGCAAAAAGGCTCAGAATATGCAGCCGAAGCATTAGGTGTTCCTCTCAATGTCATGCTCAAATCCCTCGTTGTCAGGCTCCCGGAAAGCCACTTTGTCTTCGTGCTCATGTCCGGTTCCAAGGATATTTCCTTAAAAGAGCTGGCTAGGCACACCGGTGTTAAGGAGACACAAATTGCCAGCGAGCGCGATGCACAGCGCCTAACGGGGTATCTCGTGGGTGGTATCAGCCCCTTTGGGGCGAGAACCCAACTTCCGGTCTATCTCGATGAGGGAATCTTGGAACATGGTGAAATCTATATCAACGGAGGAAGGCGTGGGCTCATCCTGAAACTCAAAACCAGTGATTTAGTCCGAACCTTAAAGCCTACGGTGATTAACTTGGCAAGGTAAATATCCCTACCGGATAATGGGCAAGGAATCCAAATCAGGGGGGAAACAATGAAATGGGACAAGCGGAGTATCATGATTATCTCGTTGGCTCTAACCTTAGGGGTTATGGGAAGTTGCGTAAGTAAAAGGGATTATCTATTAAAGGTGGAGGAGGGCGAGAAATGCTCGAGGGAATTGGCGGACTTGCGGTCTGAATATGCCAGGTTACAGGGAATGAAAGAGGTCCTCGATAAACAGGTGATCGCCCTTCAGGGGGAGAGGAATGATCTCGAGAAGGCGAGAACGCAATTGAAGCTCACAATTCTATCCCTTGAAAGAGAGGTCTCCCGGCTCACGGAGGATAATACTGAGCTGGCGGAAATTTTACAGGCCAAGGAGGATACCCTGAGCAAGAACATCATAAACCTCAGGACTCAAATCTCCGAGCTGGAGAAGGAAAACGAGAATCTGAAGCAGAGGATTGATACAATCCAGGCTGAAGCTGAGGCTTTGGAGCGCCAGAGAGAAGAAGAGAAGAAGGAAATGAAGTCCACCTACGAGGATCTCCTTGAGGGAATGAAGTCCGAGATAGAGAGGGGTCAGATTACCATCACTCAATTGAGGGGAAAATTGAAGGTGAATATGCTTGACGAAATCCTCTTCGACTCGGGAAAGACCACCATTAAGCCCGAGGGTGTCGAAGTTTTAGAGCGAGTAGGGGAGATTCTGTCGAACGTGAAGGACAGGGCCATCAACGTAGAGGGCCACACGGACAATGTTCCCATCGGACCTGAACTGGCGAAGAGGTACCCGACGAATTGGGAGCTTTCGGCGGCCAGGGCGACTAATGTAGCCAGATATCTGCAGGAGAAAATCGGCATTGATCCCACCTTGCTGTCTGCCACCGGATATGGTGAATACCACCCCGTCGCCTCTAATGAGAGCGAAGAGGGACAGGCGAGGAATCGGCGCATTGAAATCGTGCTCGTTCCCATGGAGATAACGCCTGTTTCCAGGGAATAGGGGGATGGTATTTGGGATGCTTTTCCGTTCCGACTGCAACACCGCAGCACTGAATAACTGCGTGGCCCAGGGGATTCGGGCAACAGCCCATCCATAGATAATCATGATTGACCAACGGTCTCCTTGGGATAGGAGCCCAGTATTTTCACGAAGGAAGCAAAAAAATTGAGTTCCTTCAAGGCCTCCATTACGTTGGTGTCTTCAGGATGACCCTCCAGGTCTAGATAAAAAAGGTATCCGGGTTTCTCGCTCTTCTGTGGTCTTGATTCGATTTTGGTGAGGTTGACTCCATTGGTGGCAAAGCCCCCCAGGCATTTGTAAAGGGCAGCTGGAATATGTTTTGTCGCAAAGACGAGAGAGGTTTTGACGTTTTTCGTTACCTTCAGGGGTTTCCGAGAAATAATGATAAATCTCGTGGCATTGTTGCCGTTGGTCTCAATGGATTTTTTTAATAGGTCGAGGCCATAGATTTTGGCACACGCCTCATGGGCGATAGCACCTTCCTCGAGATGTCCCCTTTCTTTCACAAACCGAGCCGCTCCGGCCGTATCGCGTGTTGCCACAGGTTCCGCACCCAACGTTCTCAGAAAGCTCTCGCACTGTTCAAGGGCCTGAGGATGGGAATAAACGCGGCTGATTTGGTCGAGGTTTGCTCCCGGATTGGCCAGGAGGCAGTGGATGATGCGCTGATACGTCTCCCCCACGATGAATAGATTATGAGTTAATAAGAGATCATACGTTTTGGTAATGGTTCCAGTAAAGGTATTATCAATGGGGGCGATACCCATCTCGGCCAACCCGTCATTCACCGCCTGAAAGACATCGTCCAGGGTAGGAAGGGGAAGGGGATCCACTTCGGTTCCAAAAAAATCATAACAGGCCATCTCACTATATGCACCTTGTTCTCCCTGAAATGCAACTCTCATGCTTATTCTTCCCCATTTCCCCACATAAAGGTTTTTCCGAGAAATTGGACAATGGCCTGGTGTGATGCCATCCATCGGTCATGATCAAGGGGAGAACACACCAGGATGTTCAGACCCATACGCTTTAAGCAATCTCCACGCCCGAGAGGTCTCGAATCCGAACCGGGCAGAGCACGATCTTTTTCCCTCTTCATGGCTTCTGAATCCTTCTTGACTCCGCCATGATTCGACGAAAGATCTGCTTCACCAGTTCTTCATTCACCCCACCTTCTGTGGCCCATTTTGTCCTTTGTTCAAGCAGGTCCTTCTCCCGGGTGCGATCTGCGATCGTAATGCGCTTTTCTTCCTTGTATTGGCCTATAGAGAGGGAGATTTCTTTCCGCTCAGCCAGAAGCTGGATGAGCCGGTAGTCGAGTGCGTCTATTTCCAGTCGAAGTCGATCTATCCCATCTACCTTTTCCTCCAGATCCTTCTGCCGCAAAAGGGCATCGTAAAGAACAAGAGATACCATCGCCTCTGCGACAGGGACAATTCGGGGACAGATACACGGATCGTGTTTTCCCCGGATGGAGATCCTTCTTGCACGGCCAAAAATATCGATGGTCTCCTGCTCTTTTTCTATGGAAGGTGTTGGTTTGACCGCGATTCTTGCACGAATCTCCTGGCCGGTGGATATCCCGCCAAGGATTCCGCCTGCATGATTGGTCTTGAACCCATGTTGATCCATTTGGTCATTATGTTCTGACCCCTTCATGCGGGCGGCCTGAAACCCGTCACCAATCTCGACGGCTTTGACACCTCCAATCGACATGAGGGCCCTCGCAATCTCTGCATCGAGTTTTCCAAACACCGGTTCACCAAGGCCCGGTGGAACATTTTGAGCGATCACCTCCACAATTCCCCCGATAGAATCGCCCTGGGCTTTGCAGGAGAGAACTCTTGCCTCCATCCGCTTTGCAGCTCTCCTATCGGGGCATCGAAGGGAATTTCTTTCGATCTCATCGAAATCGATCCTGCGGGCCATGATCCCGTCGATCTCCTTGGTGTAAGCGATAATCTGGATACCCTCCTTTGCCAGTTCCCTCTTGGCCAGTGCCCCGGCCGCCACACGCGAGACAGTCTCTCTTGCCGAGGAGCGGCCTCCGCCTCGATGATCCCTGATGCCATATTTTTTCAGAGTTGTATATCCGGCATGACCGGGACGAAAAAGGTCCCTTAATCCATCGTATGCCTTGGAGTTATAACCTCTGTTGGGAATGAGAAGGCAGATCGGCGTCCCTAGGGTTTTTCCCTCAAAGATGCCGGACAAAACCTCTACGCGGTCACCTTCTTTTCTGGGGCTGACCAGAGGGCTCTGTCCCGGCCTCCTCCGGTTGAGCTCCTCCTGGATAGCCCCTACGTCAAAATTGAGTCCGGGTCTGATCCCATCAATGACCACCCCCATAGCCTTTCCATGGCTCTCGCCAAAGGTGACGATCCTGAATCTTTCACCAAAAAAGTTCGACATGATTCACCCCTTCCTGGCCAACTGACGTTGAAGCCTTCCCGTACCCCCAAAAGAAGCCACGATGTCCAGAACCCTCTCAACCGTCTTTTCCACATTGAGGCCGGTCCGATCAACGGTGAAATGGCTGTAAGCCCGGTAGAGTGCTTCCCTTGAATGGAAGAGGGTTTCCAGAGTTTTCCACGGGTTATCCGTCTGAAGGAGAGGCCTTATAGCCTGATAGCCAATGCGGCGGTAGATAGTCCGAGGGGAGAGGCTCAGATGGATTAAGAGACCATGTGCTTTTAGTCGGTCGATATTCTCTTGATCGAGAACCACTCCGCCTCCGGTAGCAATTACGCATCTCCGCAGCTTGGAAATGCGCTTTACCACCGCTTTTTCCTTTTTCCTGAATGATAGCTCACCATACCTTTTAAAAATCTCTGTTATGGTCATGGAAAAGGCTTCTTCGATGAGGGCATCCGTTTCGATAAGAGGGAATCCTAACCTCTCAGCTAAGCGTTTTCCCACGCTCGTCTTTCCCACTCCCATGAAACCAATGAGAACCAGATTCACCTCAATCCCTCCAGGAGATTCCAGAAGGTGGGGAGGGATTTGTTGACGCAGTCCGGGTTCCGAATCACCATCCCATCCATCCTTAAACCCGCTATGGCAAAAGCCATGGCCATCCGATGATCCCCGTATGTATCGACCTCGGCCCCTCGGGGTTCGCCCCCCTCAACTATCAGGGTTTCCTTTTCGCACGCTGTGTTGATGCCCATTTTTGCAAGTTCGCGTTTCAGGGCGGTAATACGATCCGTTTCCTTGTATTGTAGGTGTTCTACCCCAAAGATTCGTGTCGTTCCCCTTGCAAAGGCGGCCACCACAGCAAGGGTCTGGACCGTGTCAGGCATTGCCCTCATATCTATATCTATCCCCTTGAGGGATTCCCCTGCAACCTCAACATGGTTATCGCCTCGATAGACCCTGCATCCCATTGATTCAAGGACATCCAGAAAACCCCCATCTCCTTGCTTTGAGCGGGGATTGACTCCCTTTACCCGAACCCGGCCTCCTGTAATAGCAGCCGCGGCAAAGAAGTAGGAGGCGCTGGAAAGATCGCCCTCGATAACGTATTCTCTCCCCACGTACGGGGCAGGAATCACCTGAAAGATTCGATAGCCTTGGTGGGTAACCCGGGCGCCAAAATCCCTCATGATTTCCAGAGTGAGATCAACGTAAGACCGTGATACGAGAGTATCGGTAATCTCTATCACCACTGCTCTCTTGGCATAAGGGGCGCAGAGAAGAATGGAGGAGAGGAATTGGCTACTCTTCCCTCCCCGTAATATTGTCCGCCCACCCTCTAGTTGGCCATCCACGACCTCAATGGGGGGACATCCGTCCCCGCTGATGGACCTGGCACGGATTCCCAGAGGTTCGAGCCCCTCGAGGAGGTCTTGGATAGGGCGCTCTCGCATTCGCTCGTTTCCATCGATTACCAGAGGCTTCCTGGCGAGTCCCGCAACAGTCGTCAGGAAACGAACGGCCGTCCCTGCACCCCCGAGAAAGAGCTTTTCTGAAGAGGGGTTAAGGTTCCCTCCTGTACCCACGATCGAAATGGTTTCCCGTCCCTCTTCAATAGTTACCCCGAGGGATTTTAACCCCTGGATCATATAGTCAGTATCTTCTGAACGGAGGGGGTTTCTCAAGAGGGTCTCTCCCGAAGCGAGGGCGCCGATGACCAAAGCGCGAGCCGTATAGCTCTTGGATCCAGGGATGCTGATCTCGCCATCGAGAATGGCAAGGGGTTTAATCCACCGTTTTTTCATCCCTCCAACCTCTCTCGAGCTTTCACCTCCATTAAGGGAAGTGGTGCGGCTTTTTTGGTCCAAAGTTCGAACTGGTCCTTCCCTTGATGAAGGAACATCCGAAGGCCTGAAACAGTCCGACACCTCCGCCCTCTGGCCTCCTTCAGAAGCCGCGTCTCCAGGGGATTATAAACCGTATCGAACACCAGGTGCGAGGGGCGTAGGAGATGCGAAGGAATAGGGGTTTCATGTCCCCGGGGGGCCATTCCCACGGGGCTACAGTTGACAATCACGTCGGTTTCATCGAATACCTTTTCCAAGTCCGATTCCGCGAGAATGAAACCCTCGATAGGGAAGGAAAACATCCGCCCCATATCCCGGAGGAGGCCTTCGAGCCTCTCTTGGCTTCGGCCAAAGAAAGTCAGGGAGTTCGGGTTTCCCCGTATACCTGCGGTGTAAGCCACGGCCCTTGCTGTACCCCCAGCCCCCAGGACGGTCCAACGCTTTTTCGAAAGATCGACGTTCGCTTCCTCCAATGCCCTCCACGCTCCATCTCCATCCGTATTGGTGCCAAGCCACAGTCCGTCTCTCTTGAAAACCGTATTCACCGCCCCTATGGCCTTGGCCTTGTCATCCACTCCATCTAGAAGGGAGATGATCCTTTCTTTATGGGGTATCGTTACGCTAAATCCCTCTACACCCATGAACCTGAATACGGAAAGAAGGGTCTCGAGGCGCTGAACCTGAAAGGGAATGTAGACTGCATTACACCCCAAGGCCTGAAAGGCCGCATTGTGAATGATGGGCGAAAGGGATTGGGTAACAGGATCTCCTAGCAGTCCAAACACGCGGGTAGTATTCCGGTGGATTTGGTGGACCCGGTAGATCTCCCTCAAATCTCTCGCAGGGATTTGGCCCGGAGCTGACTCCTTTCCCCTTTCGAGCGATCCGTAAGTCATGAACCCCCCGTACCGGAGCGTAAGAATCCGACTCGAAAGCCCAAGGGGGCCCATGCAAAAAGCGGTAATTGTCCCCGCGTTGCTTTCAACGAGCTTGAGGATTTTCATATTGTCCTCAAATGCGTTTGCATGGGTAACAATTTTTGCCACGTCTCCCCCCAGGGAGGTGACCTTTTTCAAAATTGCCTCCAGGTCGTCAGGGGTTCGCTCAAAGTTATGGTAGGAAAAGATGAGGGCTGTCTTCTCTGCTTTTTTTCTCAGAAGTGAGCTGATTAGGTCCGGGGGGGTATCCCACTCTACGTCAATGAAGGCGGGGTTGAAAACCAGCGTTCCCTCCAGGAATCGGATACGTTCCCCCTCCTCCCCATTGAATCGCCCACCCTGCCGCTCTGGCCGAAGAGTTACAATGGATGGTTTCCCCCCTTTCCTCAGAAGAGGAGTCCATGCCTCCCGCGGAAGGAGATCAAGCCTGACCTCAACCACATCAGCCACGTTTTCGGCTCGTTCCAGATTGAGTAGGGCCTCCTGAACTGTTGAAGCAACGATGGGAATGCAGATCAACCGAGAACCTCCCTCAGGGCTTCTTCCATTAAGAAGGTGGGAATGGATGGCCTGATCACGGCATCTCCGATTATCTTGGGTAGAACCACGGCGATCCTGCCGTCTTCCGCCTTCTTATCCGAATGCATGAAGCCGACCAATCTTTCTAGGTCATAAGAAGCCGGGATCCGCGTGGGAAGGTCATACCTCTGGAGCAATTGAAAGATCCTCTCTTTCTCCTTAGGCGCTAGTTTCTTCATCTTGGTCGATAAAACAGCCTCCGCGGCCATTCCCATGGACACGGCCATGCCATGAGGGACACGGTAATTGGTGTAAGCTTCGATTGCATGTCCCACGGTGTGACCGAAGTTGAGGATTCGGCGCACGCCTGTGTCCCTTTCATCTGCCATGACTAAATCGCTCTTAATGCGGCAACAGCGAGTAACCAGTTCCTCCATGGCATTTCCGTGTCCTCCCACGATGTCATCATGGTTGTTCTCCAGGAATTGAAAAAGGTCGTGATCCCTTACGACAGCCGATTTGATCACCTCGGCCAACCCGTTCTGGATTTCTCCATAGGGTAAAGTGTGCAGGATCGATGTGTCTACATAGACGCGGCTGGGTTGGTAGAAAGTCCCTAACAGGTTTTTCCCTTGAGGGAGATCGATTCCCGTTTTTCCCCCAAGACAGCTATCTACCTGGGCAAGAAGGGTTGTGGGAACCTGAGCGTAGGGAATTGACCGCATATAGAGGGAGGCAACAAATCCCGCCACATCACCAAGTACACCTCCCCCCAGAGCGATAAGGGCTGATTTTCTATCAAATCCCAGGGCAATCAATCGCTCGAAGATCCATTGAACTGTTTGCCATTGCTTAGAATCTTCCCCCGGGTCAATAGCGATCATATCGGCCTTTATGCCAGCACGGACCAGACGTTCGCAGAGCCGATTCCCCAAAAAGGTCTCAACACGAGTGTCAGTAAGGATCCCCAGCCGCCTTCCCAGTGGTCTTTTCCTCAAATCCTCTACTAAGAAATCAAAGAGTCCCAACCCAATAAAAATCTCACATACCTTTTTGGTTCTCTTGAGGATTAAATCGATCTTTTCCATCAGATATCTCTTTTGATTCTCCTGAGGATTAAATCAATCTTTTCCATCAGAAATCTCTTCCCACCAATCTAACCATCTTTCGAAGGTCTTCCATGAGCCTCAAGAACCGATCCGGCTTTAATGATTGCCCACCGTCGGAAAGTGCATTTTCCGGCCAGGGATGGACTTCGATCATTAGGCCATCGGCCCCTGCAGCCACTGCGGCCATGGAGAGAGGGGGAACATACTTCCAGTGGCCGGCTGCATGGCTCGGGTCCACGATGATCGGGAGGTGAGTCTTTTCCTTGAGAACGGGGACGGCACTGATGTCCAGAGTATTGCGGGTTGCCGTCTCAAAGGTCCTGATTCCCCTTTCACAAAGGATAACGTTCCCATTGCCCTCCGAGAGAATATACTCAGCTGACATGAGGTACTCCTCGATACTGGTCATCATTCCCCGCTTCAGGAGGACGGGTTTCCCGACCTTTCCCACCTCTTTTAAGAGTGAAAAGTTCTGTGCATTACGGGCCCCAATCTGCAAGATGTCAGCGTAAGAAGCCACCAGATCCACATCATTTGGATTGATCGCTTCGGTGACTACAGCGAGCCCGAATCGACTGCGAGCCTCTGCCAAGAGTTTCAAGCCCTCTTCTCCGAGCCCCTGGAAGCTGTAGGGGGAGGTTCTGGGTTTGAACGCCCCCCCACGCAGGATGGATGCACCGGCCTCGCTGACAGCCCTGGCCGACTCCATGATCTGGGCTTCACTCTCTACTGAACAGGGGCCGGCTATCATAACGAACCTTCCATCCCCTATCTCAATGTTGTTAACCTTACACAGGCTTTTTCCCCTCTTGGTCTCTCGGCTGGCTAGCTTGTAAGGAGATGAAATGGGAACAACGCGCTCCACTCCCGGAAGGCACTCAAGCACCTGGAGGCGATGCCACCCCTTGCCGTTTCCCGTGGCCCCGATAACCAATCCCTTCTCTCCCTGCATGGGGTGACATTCATCCATCTGTTCCTGGGTAGCTCCTTCTTCCATAATCACCAACATTTTATCATACCTCCAAAAAAAGCCGTAGAAGAAATCTTCCACGGCTCTCAAATACAAAAGCCGTGGGCATCATCGGCTGCCCACGGCTTTTAATTCTGGTTTTTATCCTTCCTATTTCCCGCCGAATGGGCAGACCATGACAAAGAAATAGCTAAAAAAGCACCAAAAAGATTTTTTCAGCATCTTCATCGTGGTACCCATTGATTTAAACTTAGTACCCATTGATTTAAACTTGCATATTTTTACTACAAATAAGGATAAGATGTCAATACATTTTTTCTTTTTGTACTTGACAACAGAACAGAAATATATTAATTTTTTTCTAATTCCGGGTTCTGACTCTTAAGGGAAGGCTATTTCATGGAACAGGTAGTATTGGTTGTAGTCCTTGTTATCGTACAGGTTACGGGCCTGCTTTTGGTCCTAAAAAGCTGCCCACTGCCTGGCCGGAGAGGAAATTCAGGTTCATGAAGGAAGGCAGGCCGTGGGCAGCACGAGCGCCCACGGCCTTCTGTTTTCGAAGCCGTGGGAGAAATCCTGCGGCTTTTTTATTTCACCGTGGGAACAAATAGTCTTGCCCTCCTTTCTTTTACAAGACGGCAAGATAGGGATGACCATATCCGGGAGGTTGGCATTGAAAAAACGAACAGGGGCACAGATTATATTTGAGAGTCTCCTTCGCGAGGGTGTTGAAGTTATATTTGGCTACCCGGGAGGTGCGGTGATAAACCTCTATGACGAGCTGATAAATTATCCCCGGATCAGACACATCCTGGTACGTCATGAACAGGGGGCCCTTCATGCTGCCGATGGTTATGCGCGGGCGACGGGTAAAACCGGAGTTTGCCTCGTGACATCGGGACCCGGGGCAACCAATGTCGTTACTGGCGTAGTAACGGCCTTTATGGATTCCATACCCATCGTTGTCCTGACGGGACAAGTTGCCACGGATCAAATTGGGAATGATGCTTTCCAGGAAGCCGATATTCTGGGTATCACCCGAACCTGCACCAAACACAACTATCTCGTCAAGGACACGGCGGATCTGGCAGGAACCATTCGGGAGGCATTTCACATCGCTTCCACGGGCAGGACTGGACCGGTGGTCATTGATCTGCCCAAAGATGTCATCTCAGGAGAGGCCCCGTTCGAATATCCGGAGAAGGTTCAAATCCGGGGTTATGCCCCTGTCACCTCCGGACATCCCGGCCAGATCAAGCTGGCTATCCGAGAGATTCTGAAGGCCAAAAGGCCGTTGATATACGCCGGTGGAGGGATCATCCATTCTGGAGCACACAAGGAGCTTCTCACGCTGGCAGATTTGAGCTCAATACCGGTAACGGTTACCCTCCTGGGGCTGGGAGGATTTCCCGCTGATCACCCCCTCTTCCTTGGCATGCTCGGCATGCATGGGACATACGCGGCCAACACGGCCGTCACCCGGTGTGATTTACTCATTGCCATCGGGAGTCGTTTTGACGACCGGGCTACGGGAAAAGTCGAAACCTTTGCCCCATTGGCCAAGATCATTCATGTGGATATCGATCCTTCATCGATCAGCAAGAATGTGACCGTGGATGTTCCCATCGTGGGGGACGCTAAAAATGTCCTCGAGCGAATGGTTAAGATTCTCAAAGAGCAGGGGGATGTGTGGAAGGCCACCCGAAAACCCTGGCTTGAAGAGGTCCGCCGATACTCGGCAGAGCATCCACTGTACTATGAACCATCCCAGAAAATGATCAAGCCTCAATACGTAATCCAGCAGATACATCGCCTAACCGGAGGCCAGGCTATCATCGCCACAGAAGTGGGGCAGAATCAGATGTGGACGGCGCAATTCTATCAGTTCACTCAACCCCGTACCATCCTTTCCTCGGGAGGGTTGGGGACCATGGGTTATGGGCTGCCAGCGGCCATTGGCGCGCAGGTGGCATTCCCGGACCGTATCGTCTTCGACATCGCTGGTGAGGGAAGCTTTCAGATGAATGTTCAGGAACTGGCTACGGCGGTTCAATACCACCTTCCCGTCAAAGTGGCCATTCTCAACAATCATTCCCTGGGTATGGTTCGACAGTGGCAAGAGCTTTTCTTTAACGAACGGTATTCACAAACGTTGATGGATGCCCAACCCGACTTCGTCAAACTGGCAGAGGCCTATGGGGTCGTTGGACTTCGAGCCGACCATCCAAGGGATGTCATTCCCTGCTTGGAAGAAGCGCTCTCCATCCGGGGACCTGTGGTCATGGACTTTCATGTAGATCCAAAAGAGAAGGTGTTTCCCATGATACCGCCCGGCTATGGTATTGACCAGATGATCCTGACCAAGCCTGATAAGAAGGCAAGGAAAGTTGTACCCCTGACCTTTCCATCATGAGGGGTGAGACATGAAGAATACGATTTCCATTTTGGTTGAGAATAAACCCGGTGTGCTGGCGCGAATCGCTGCCATGTTCAGCGCCAGAAACTATAATATCGACAGCCTCTCTGTTGCGGAGACAGTCGATCCAATGATCTCCAGGATCACCTGTACGGCTGTAGGGGATAAACTTGAGATCGAGCAGATCATGAAGCAGCTCAGGAAGCTGATTAATGTGATCCGAGTGGTCAACTTCACCACGGCAAATGGGGATTTCATCACCCGTGAGATGATCTTGATAAAGGTGAACGCCAAGGAGAGAGACCGGGCTGAAATCATGCGAACAGCGGACATTTTCAGGGCCAAAATCGTGGATGCCAGCCGCGAAAGCCTGACCCTGGAGGTAACCGGTGATGAAAGGAAAATCAATGCTATCTTAGAGCTTCTCAAATCCTTCGGCATCCTGGAAATCGCCAGGACCGGCCAAGTGGCCCTATCGCGTGGAGGGAGAAGACTCATTGATAGGCATCCTGGATCGGTTAAATCCCCTGGGCCGAAGAAATCTAATCGCCCCCAGGGGTCGATGATTTAAAGGGCTGAAGAATACCCTCGAATAGGAAGGTTGATTTCAGGCCAGGAGATGTGCAGGTGGGATCTTTTTCAGAATGGGGTATATGAACCTCATCAAAATCCAACGTGAGGTGAAAGCAAATCATGTCACAATTCGTCAATATCTTTGATACGACCCTCAGGGATGGTGAACAGTCTCCAGGGTTCAGCATGAACGTTGCTGAAAAGATCCGAGTGGCCAAAAGGCTGGAACAGATGGGAGTCGATGTAATCGAAGCCGGGTTTCCCGTGGCCTCACAAGGGGATTTCGAGGCTGTTCGGGCCATTTCAGCAGAACTCAGCGAAACAGTTGTAGCCGGCCTGGCTCGGGCAAACTTAGCCGATATCGATCGGGCCTGGCAAGCCATTAAAAAAGCAGCAAAGCCGAGGATCCACACCTTTATCTCCAGTTCAGATATTCACCTGGAACATCAGCTCAAGATGTCGAGAAAGGATGTTCTGAAAATGGCCGTCAGGGCGGTAAAACGGGCCAAGACATACACCGATGATGTGGAGTTTTCGGCCATGGACGCCACACGAAGCGATCGGAAGTACCTAGCCCAGATGATCGGAGAGGCGATTGATGCCGGAGCGACCACGGTCAATATCCCCGACACGGTGGGATATGCCGTCCCCAGTGAGTTCGCCGAGCTCATCAAGTTTCTCTTTGAAAGTGTTTCTAATATACAGGAGGCGGTCCTCAGCGTTCATTGTCATAACGACCTCGGCCTAGCCGTGGCCAATTCCCTGGCGGCGGTGCGAAATGGAGCTCGGCAGGTTGAATGCACCATCAACGGCATTGGAGAACGGGCAGGAAACACGGCCCTTGAGGAGATCGTCATGGCCCTTAAGGTGCGCAGAGATCTCATTGGGCTCGACACCCGAATCCAAACCGAACAGATCTATCCCACGAGCCGTCTCGTCTCATCTATTACTGGTATTCGGGTTCAGCCTAACAAGGCCATTGTGGGTGCTAACGCCTTTGCCCATGAATCCGGGATCCATCAGGATGGACTCCTGAAGAACAAGACGACATATGAGATCATGACTCCCACAACCGTTGGCCTGGGCAAGAGTACACTCGTTCTGGGGAAACACTCCGGAAGACACGCCTTTAGCGATCGGGTGAGAAGCCTGGGCTACGACCTCACCGATGATCAGATGGAGAAGGCCTTGCAGGCCTTTAAGAACCTCTGCGATCTCAAAAAGCAGGTTTACGATGAGGACATTGAGGCAATTATTGCCGATGAGGTCATCCAGATCCCCCACAAGTACCGGCTGACCTTTCTTTCGGTCACCAGTGGAAGTGAGTTGATCCCCACGGCAACGGTCCAAATGGAAGTCAATGGAAAGGTCATAAAGACTGCAGATCTGGGAAATGGGCCCGTGGATGCGGTCTTCAAGACCATCAAGAAGATCACGGGCGACACGAGCAACCTCGTTCGATACGAGGTGGATGCCATTACCGGGGGCACCGATGCGCAGGGCTCCGTTAAATGCACCCTGGAAAAAGACGGGCTTACCGTTATTGGCCACGGAGTCGATACCGACATCATCGTGGCGAGCGGTAAAGCTTACATCAATGCCCTGAATAAGCTACACTATAAACGGAATTCCCTGACTACGGATAGGGATCGTACCCTATGAGGTAGGGTCTCGCCTGTAGCGAGGATTGCACATCACTGGGATACATATTGGTGGTGAGACGAGAACACCCCGGAAATGAGACCGAGCCCGTACCTCCGGTCACACAATATAACGGTTTTTGAAAGAGATGGTAAATCGACGATGGGAGGGAATGGACTTCCTCAGAGAGCTTTTCGGATTCCTCGCATCGCTTGGTTAATCCGATGCTGATTTTCCACTAGGGCAAACCGAACATACTCATCTCCATATTCCCCGAAGCCAATCCCCGGCGAGACGACAACTTTTGCCTCCTTCAGGAGGAGCTTGGCGAATTCCAGGGAACCAATCTGACGGTAAGCCTCGGGAATGCGCCACCAGACGTACATGGTTCCCATGGGCTTCTCGATATTCCAGCCAGCACGCTGCAGACCTTTGACCAAGGTGTCCCTACGCTTCTGATAAATCTTAATGATTTCCTCAACACATGTCTGATCCTCGGTCAACGCGATGATGGAGGCGGTCTGGATCGGTTGAAAGATCCCGTAATCCAGGTAGCTCTTGATTCTTGCAAGGGCGTGAATCAACCGAGGATTACCGAGGGCAAAACCCACACGACATCCCGGCATGCTATAGCTCTTGGAGAGCGAGTAAAACTCCACCCCTACTTCTTTCGCCCCCTTGGCCTGCAGGAAGCTGGGCGCCCTGTAACCGTCGAAGCACAGATCAGCATAAGCGAAGTCATGAACCACGATGATCTTGTGCTCACGGGCGAATTCCACCACTTTCTCGAAGAATCCCAGGTCGACCACACTCGTTGTAGGATTGTGAGGATAGGATATGATGAGCATCTTTGGCTGGGGCCAGGTGAGTTTGGTGGCTGAGATCAAATCCGCGAAAAAGTCACGGCCTGGGCTCAAGGGAATGCTTCGCAAATCTCCACCTGCAATGATGACCGAGTAAGAGTGAATTGGATACGTGGGGTTAGGGACGAAGACAACATCTCCTGGCTCAATAATGGAGAGGGCAAGGTGAGCAAGTCCTTCCTTCGCTCCGATGGTCACAATGGCCTCTGATTCCGGATCCAACTCCACGCCATAGCGCCGCCGATACCAGTCGCAGATGGCCATTCGGAGTTTCGTGATTCCCCGGGAAGCTGAGTATCGGTAATTCCGAGGATTTCGGCACGCCTCGATGAGCTTTTGGATGATGTGCTTAGGTGTGGGGATATCGGGATTACCCATCCCCAGATCCACGATGTCTTCTCCCCGGTGACGTGCAACTTGTTTGAGTTCATTAATGACGGCGAACACATAGGGGGGAAGACGACTAACACGATGAAAATCCTGGTTCTCCTCGGTGACCAAGCTATACCTCCTTAACGGTGAATTATTTGGAATGATGTAACCATTTTACCCTATTAGATCTCTCACCACTGTAGGAATGGCCATTCGGGTTTCAAAAGGTGTTGAAATGGTATATGTAATGCAAGCCTAACTCAATGTCAAGCGGAAATCTCACTCTATGATCCAGGTATAGGGGCAGCCCTACTTCCCCTCTCCTTCGGCTGTGCCCTTCGGTCTGCCCTCGGCCATGAGACATGTCGACGAGCTCATGTCGAGTCGCTCATTGCCGAATGGAACTCAGGGTCGAAGACTCAGGACAAGCTCTGCTCACCCTCAATGGGTAACCCACCTATCAAGCAATGTACGCTCAAGGATAACGATGTTTTCCAAAAATTAAGGTAACTCCAGGTCAATATACCGTTACCGGCAAGTGCCCCGCAAGCCCCGTCTTTTTTCTTGTGCATGGTATTCTATCTTGTTATTATGGATTTATGATGTGGTCTAACCAGAAGATTATTCTACCCTTTTTTGTTCCGCTACCCTCTAAAGCCGCTGATTTCCAAACCACCTGGGTCATAAGGGTTATTGGTCGATAGGTTAATGAAGGAGAAACGCGCAAAGCAAATACGTGGTGAGTTTCACTTCCACACACTAACTCGGTTAGCCGGCCTTTTAATGGGGAGAGTATACGATGAAAAGACAGAAGGTAAAAATGGACGGACTTGCTGATGAACTTACTAAGGAATTCGGACACATTCTCAGGAGAGAGCGGGAAAGAAGGGGCATCTCCCAGGAGAAACTTGCAAAGATGATGGGAATTTCCGGTCCTTATTGTTCTAAATTGGAAAGGAGCGATAGACGTATTCATATAAAGCATTTAGCAGATTGGTGTGCGGCCATGCATGTTTCGCCAATGGTTTTGTTTGAAAAATGGGCCCGATCCAAATATGCCAAGGAAATTGTTAAAGCGAGAATCAAGGAATACCAACGCATAATTGAGGAAATGATTGATTTTGGATTCTATTCTGAGCTTGATAACGTGATGGAAATTTTCGCCCAGATGGTCAACATTGAAAAGGTGGCCCGAAAAAAGGCAACTGAGAGAAGAAGCAGGCAAATAAAGTTAAAACTATAGGAGTATTAAAACTTACCAGGGTTTCTCTATTTCGGGGAATCATAGAGGTAAAAACAAGAATCTTTCTCACTTACTCCAAATGATCAGGAGAAATCTGCATTGTGAGATGGGGTAAAAAGAGTGCATGACTCACCCATGATGAAGATAACCAGGATACTATAAAAATGCTCTCAGGCAATCCTACTTGCCTGTGTGGTAATGTGATTTTTTTCTCTTCATGTTCATTCCTTAGGGCGGCGCAGAATACCTATCCTGCCTGATTTACCAGATAAAAGCCCCTACCCCCCTCGTGGCGAGAGCAAGCCCGATAGCGAGGATAAAGGTGAAGAGAACCGTAAACAATGCCCTCTTTGAACCGATTTCCCTCCAGAGGATGGCGATGGTTGCCAGACAGGGGATGTAGAAGACCACGAATACCGTAAAAACCAATACTTGTACCTTCGACATTACGGTGAGGACATGAGGGGTATCCAGGGCTTGTACCAGCATGATCATGGAAAGCTCTTTTCGAAGAATGCCGAAGATGAGGGTCGTCCCCACGGCCTCGGGAAGCCCCAATATGTAGGTAATGGGCCAAAGCATGGCGTTGAGCAACCGATCCATTCCCCAAAATTCCATCATGCTCAGGATAACACTTCCGACGATGAGCATTGGCCAGGCGATGACGATGAATTCCCGGATCCTGTACCAGGATTTCGCCAATGTGGTCCTTATGGAAGGAAGATGGTAAACGGGAATTTCCATAATCATGCCTGGACTTACCTCAGGAAGGATTATGGACAAAATCCGACCGGATATGGCGATGACTGCGATATTGAGCGCATAGATGGCTAAGGCGGCATTGGGACTGATGAAGAAAGCAACGAGACCGAATATAATGGTTGTCCGAGCAGCACACGGGACGAGGGACGCCAGAAGAGAAACGATAAATCGATCTCGTTCCGACTCCAAAATACGGGTTCCCATGATGGCCGGGACATTGCACCCATAGCCGAGCATTAAGGGGAAGATGGACTTCCCATGCAAACCAATACGGTGCATGAAGCTGTCCATCAGGAAGGCCACCCTGGGGAGGTATCCCACATCCTCTAAGAGGGCGAGCCCGATCAGGAAGGGAACCAGGTAGGGCAGAACGATGGCAATACCTCCCGCTATCCCTTGGAGAATCCCGTTAAGGATGAGGAACCCTACGCTTTCACCTCCAAGGGTTTCGCCGAGAAACTGAGAGAGGAATTCAAACATTCCCATGAGAGGCCCCTCTCCCTTTTCACCGATGCCAAAGACGAAGTTGAAGAAGCCGTAAAAAACGAGGATCAAGATAATGTATCCCACATATGGATGCATAACGATATTGTCAACTTGCACCCTGACATCTCTTTTGGGGGGATGAATCACCTTAGCCGCTTTTTCAAAGGTATTCATGGCCTGAGAGTGGCGCTCGGATGAGATGACCATATCCGATGATCGGCCATGACGATTGCTGAGGATATTTTGTAACTCCCCCACCCGTTTCGATGAATCTTCATTTCTATCCCTCACTATGGCGATGAAGTTTTCGTCATTCTCCAGGACTTTGATGGCTGTAAGCCTTTTTGGCAACATGAGGTCATCTCCGAGATAACCGATCATCAATTCGATAATCTCCTCCACATCTCGGCTGTATTGAATAGTCTTAGGCTTTCGGCCTCTTTCGAAAACGTTCAGGGACTCGGAGAACAGCTCCTTGAGCCCTCTTCCCTTGACGCCTATGGTTCCCACAACGGGGATGCCCAGAAGGGAGGAAAGCCTTTTAAGATCGATCTCGATCCCCTTACGGCGGGCTTCGTCCATCATATTGAGGCATAAGACCATGGGGATTTCCAGTTCCATCAATTGAAAGGTGAGCTCCAGGCTCCTGGAAAGTAAAGAGGCATCCACCACATTGATTATCACGTCAGCACCACCGGAGAGGAGATATTTCCTGGCTTCGTACTCTGCCGCATCCGTTGATGTAAGGGAGTAAGTACCTGGCAGATCGATACACTCGCAGGTATGTCCATCCACGTAGATTTGGCTTGCCGTGTACCTGACCGTTGTTCCGGGAAAATTGGATGTGATGGCTCTATACCCGCTCACATAGTTAAAGATAGTACTCTTTCCGCAATTCGGTTGTCCCGCAAGGGCCACTCTCATTCTGTATCCTCTACGGCAATTCGGGAAGCCATTCCCCTCCCAATGGCTATCTGGCTTCCATGGATCGTGATCAAGATAGGCCCGCCCATGGCCGCATGTCGTATTACGGTCAGGATATCCCCTGGATGGATTCCCAAGTGGCTTAAATGTCTCTGGAGGCCCCAACCGCCTATTACCTCCACCACCTTGACATTTCTCTTGCTCCGTATTCGATCGAGGGTAGTAATCATTCCTTTTCCTCTCTAAAGGAGGTCAATTCGGACCGCTCCATGAGATTTTCATCGCTTCGCATTTCCCCGACACCGTTCACAGATGCCGAAGATTTTGAGGGTGTGAGATCGACCATCGAAATCCATCTCTTGACAGACTTTTTCCTTCAGTTTTTCCAATTGTTCATGGGTAAATTCTATGATCCTTCCGCACTGTTCACAGACCAGGTGGTCGTGATGCTGATGGCCCAATACATGTTCGTAGTGATGGGTGTTTCCCCCAAAATCAACCACTTCCAAAAGCCCACATTGCACCAGGAGCTCCAGGGTTCGATAGATGGTTGCCCTCGAGGTCCTCTTCCCCTTTTTTCTTATAGAGGAAAGGAGGTCCTCGGCCTCGAAGTGGTCGTGGCGTTGAAAGGTTTCCTGGAGGATGATGTACCTCTCAGGGGTGAACTTTAAGCCGTTAGAAGTAAGGAAATTTCGGAATATCTTCTCTTCTGGTCCCATAGGTTTGTAAATTGAAATTGAGATTCATTCTCAATTATAACCGAAAAAACGTAA
>Ga0209636_10002046_pt1 | contig 20438 bp, 19 predicted proteins | sample DeeMarSWOR152_54_FD_187464 | JGI IMG/M metagenome (GOLD analysis project Ga0209636, IMG submission 187464) | Marine sediment microbial communities from White Oak River estuary, North Carolina - WOR-1-52-54 (SPAdes) (version 2) | ecosystem: Environmental > Aquatic > Marine > Intertidal zone >...
AGGAGCAACTGTAGAAAATCCCTTCTTTTACGTAATTTCCGCTCTTGTTTCAAGATCGCAAATATTTGAACTCAAACCTCTGACAAAAGAAAATCTTGCAACTATTATTGAACGAGCTCTGAGTGATAAAAGGGGATTAAAAAATTTTAAAATTAAAATGGAAAAGGACGCCATAGAACATCTGGCAACAATATCTGACGGTGATGCACGGAAAGCTTTAAGCGCTCTTGAGATTGGAGTCTTAACAACTCCTCCGGATAAGAAAGGAACAATTCATTTCACCCTCAAAGTTGCAGAAGAATCAATCCAAAAGAAAAAAGTCGTTTACGATAAAAAAGGTGATCAACATTATGATACAATTTCCGCTTTTATAAAAAGTATGAGAGGCTCGGACCCGGACGCTGCGCTTTATTATCTGGCAAAGATGATCTATGCTGGAGAAGACCCAAGATTCATTGCACGAAGAATTGTAATCTGCGCTGCTGAGGACGTGGGAAATGCGGATCCTCTAGCGCTCGTAATTGCAAACTCCGCTCTTCAGGTATCAGAATTCGTTGGGCTTCCAGAAGCTCAAATCCCCCTGGCGCAAGCTGTAACCTATATAGCCACAGCGCCAAAAAGCAATGCCGCATATTTGGGTATCAACAAAGCCATGTCTGATGTTGAATCAGGAGTAACTCTTCAGGTCCCTGATCACCTCAAAAATGCACCCATACCAGGAATGAGAGAGCTCGGAAGAAGTAAAGGATACAAGTATGCGCACGACTACGAAGGCGGTTATGTAGAACAAAAATATCTGGAAAAAGCAAAAAAGTATTACGAACCAAAGGACATTGGATTTGAACAGAAGATAAAAAAACGGATGGAAGAGCTTTTAAAAAGGGTCAAAAATGAATCAAAACAAACTTAAAAACCTGCTCAAAAAAATAAAGAGCAGGAAAATCTCACCTGAAGAAGCTTTTGCAAAATTGAAGTCCCTACCCTACGAGGACATTGGCTTTGCCAAGCTCGACCATCATAGGCATTTAAGAAAAGGCTTCCCAGAAGTTATCTACTGTGAAGGAAAAACAAGCAAACAAATAGTAGAAATAGCAAAGCGGCTTAAGAAAAATTCAAATGGAATCCTTGCTACACGGGCGGACAAGAAAGCATTTTCTGCGATAAAGAAAGTATTAAAAGATGCAAAATATCATAAAGAAGCAAGGATTGTAACGGTTGGGAAAAATTATTCAAAAAGCAAAGGTAAAATCGCCGTTGTCTCCGCCGGAACAGCAGATATTCCTGTAGCTGAGGAAGCAGCAGTCACGGCTGAGTTTCTTGGAAACAAAGTTGAAAGGTTTTACGACGTCGGTGTTGCAGGAATTCACAGATTATTCAAAAACTTAGAAAATATTTTAAGCGCTCAGGTTTTGATTGTAATTGCAGGAATGGAAGGCGCACTTGCATCAGTTGTTAGCGGTTTAGTTGATAAGCCTGTAATAGCTGTTCCCACAAGTGTAGGTTATGGCGCAAGCTTCAAAGGTCTCTCTGCACTTCTAACCATGATGAATTCCTGTTCGCCCGGTGTTGCTGTTGTTAATATCGACAATGGATTTGGTGCAGGTACAATGGCCCATATGATAAATAAATAAAGGTAAACTCCGAGCAAGTGTCACCGAGGGTTTTAAAAGAGTTTATCTTGGTTTATAACTTTTCTTGAAGTGGTTTCATCTGGGGAACAACTGTTATATACAAAGTCTCATTTTTTTCTCTAATTAGTTGCAATATGGCTTCTGTTTTTTCGAGGGTTATAATATTAAACGATAGAATTTTAGCTAATCTTTCAGGTGGGACCGAAAAAATAGCCTTATTTAATGCTTTACCTGTGAGACCAGAAATAACCATAGCTAATCTCTCATCTTCGAGCTGAACCTCATCCATGAGAGAAATAAGCATAGCTTTGTGTTTAGATGTGAGCTGAGAAACTCTCTTAGCTATTATCTTTGCTACTCTCTCACCATGCTCGCCCAGTTGCTCCTTTGTTAGTCCGCCCATAACTCCATAAGGTGAAAGAAGGGAGGGACATATAGAGCGAGATACAGGAATTCCATTTGGATTCTTCGTCCAAAAAACTCCCCGTAAGATTTTGCCTCCGAGAGTGTTTGTCCTCATTTGTGCAGCTATCTTAGAAATCGAGTTTACTTTTAATGACATTTTTATTATTCCTCCTTTTATTTTACTTTGAGTGTCTATTCCTCTATAATATTATCGATACTAATTTTTGAAAATTTCACTTTTTTTATGAAAATAGCTTATTTTGATTGCCCAACTGGAATTTCTGGGAATATGATCCTCGGCGCATTAATCGATGCCGGGCTAAAAAAGGAAGATTTAAAAAAGGAACTTTCAAAGCTTAATCTTTCCGGCTATCGTCTTAAAATCTCAAAAACTAAAAAGAGAGAGCTTGCTGGCACCTATGTCGAGGTAAAACTAGCAAAAAAGGAAAAACCACGAAGCTTAAAAGAGATACTTTCAATAATAAATAAAAGCAAGCTCAGTAAACAAATAAAAGATAAAAGTAACCTCGTATTTAAACGTCTGGCAGCAGCAGAGGCAAAGGTCCACAGAAAAAAGATTGGGAATGTTCATCTCCACGATGTTGGTTCAACTGACGCAATAATCGATATTGTAGGAACGCTGATTGGCTTTGAAAAACTGGGAATAGATGAAATTTATTGCTCCCCCCTCCATGTTGGAAAAGGTAAGATTAAATATATTCACGGAACTCTACCTATCCCTGCTCCAGCTACAGCTGAACTTTTAAAAGGGATTCCTATTTACTCCAAAGATATAAAAGGAGAACTCACAACCCCAACCGGAGCAGCAATAATAAGTACTTTAGCCAAAAGTTTTGGGGATATGCCAAAGCTGAAAGCAGAGTCAATAGGTTATGGGGCTGGTACTCTAAACTTAAAAATCCCGAATCTTCTCCGCCTCATAATCGGTGAAGCAGACCACATCTACGAAGAAGATTCCATTCTTCAGATTGAAACAAATATCGATGATATGGATCCAAAATTATACGATAATGCTATCAAAACCATAATGAAAGCAGGAGCACTCGATGCCTATATAATTCCTATAAGGATGAAGAAAAAACGCTCTGCTATAACACTTTCTGCTCTTACAACTTTAGAAAACAAAGATAAGGTCCTAGAAGCTATATTTAATAAAACTACAACCTTAGGGGTTAGAATCTATCTTGTGAAGAGAAAGAAGCTAAAAAGAGAAATAAGAAAGATCAGAACTAAATTCGGTCAGATAGGAATCAAAATCGGAAAAGCCGGAAAAGAAATAAAAACTATAGTTCCTGAATATGAGGATTTGAGAAGAATATCTAGGAAATATAAAATCCCAATAGAAAAAGCGCATCAGAGCCTAAATTTATTCCTTCTTTAATTTTTTTATTATTTGAGTTATAATTCAAGAAATATGTCCAAGAATGAAATACTAAAAAAACTGTATGCCAATAGGTCAAAGATGAAACAATTTGGGGTCAGAAAAATCGGCCTTTTCGGATCCTATGCTAAGGGCAAACCGAGGGAAAAAAGCGATATTGATGTTCTGGTAGAATTTAAAGAAAAAACTTTTGATAATTACATGAACCTTAAATTCTTTCTTGAAAGACTGCTTAAAGCAAAAGTTGACCTTGTAATTTATGATGCGTTAAAACCCCAACTGAAACCTTTAATAATGAATGAGGTAATATATGCCAAGGAACTATAATGTTTACTTTCAAGACATTTTAACCGCAATAAAAAAGATCGAAGAGTATACTAAAGATCTCGACATCAAAAAATTTAAAGATAAAAGTATGGCTATAGATGCAGTCGTTAGAAATTTAGAGATCATTGGTGAAGCAGTAAAAAACATCCCAAAAGAAGTAAAAGAAAAATACAAGAAAGTCGAATGGAAGAAAATTGCAGGAATGAGAGATATTTTGATTCATGAATATTTTGGAGTAGATTTAGATATTTTATGGGATATAGTACAAAATAAATTGCCGGACCTAAAAAGAACTATTTCATCGATGCTAAAGTAGCAATTCCTCAAGTCTCAAAGCGTTCTTAACCGCATATCCATAGGCATCGTTATTGAAATAGACATATACGTCCTTACTTTGCTTAAGAAATTGTCTGATTTTCTTCGCCCATTCTTTGAGTTCTTTATCAGAATAATTGCTTCCATAAAGGATCGTTCCGCCATGCATGCGGATATATACGACCTTGCTTGTGACCTCATCAGGACATTCAATTCCTGGCATACTGTAAATACAGAAACTCAATTTGTTTTTTCTTAAAATCTCATAGACCTCTGAATTAAACCAGCTAGGATCACGGAATTCAAATACTGAAATGATACCTTTGGGAAGGATTTTGACGAATTCCTTGAGTCGTTCGATATTACATTTCCACCTTGGCGGAAGCTGAAAAAGGATTGGCCCGAGCTTTTTTTTGAGAAGCTTTGCTCGGGAAAGAAATAATTTTAAGGGTTGTCTGCAATCTTTAAGCCTTTTGATATGTGTGATAAAGCGGCTGGCTTTGACTGAATAAACAAACTTTTTTGGGACTCTTTTCTCCCACGACCTGAAAGCAGCTGCTTGAGGCAGTCGATAAAAGGTATTGTTAAGTTCTACGGTCGAGAAGTGCTTGATGTAGTGCTCAAGCCACTTTGAAGAAGGAATATCTTCGGGATAGAAAACACCCTTCCAGTGATTGTAGCTGTATCCAGATGTACCTATAAAAAGTTTACCGGGCATTGGTTCACCAAACCTATAAAATTCCCCCGTGTAGGTTGGCCTCTCAGGCCGACATTTTTCTGTAATCCATGATGCAGCCCTAAGAGGGCTGCCTACGCGAGTAGTTTAACAATCTCATCCGGCAGAATATTTCTGTTTTCTCGAGTTACCTCAATAATCAAAACATCATCCCTATCTTTAATATCCTCGACAAACTTATTCTCTGCTTTGGTAATTGTCCCTAGCACCTTCTTAGGAGAATCAAGCGCATCAAGCACAGAAAGTTTAAAAAGTTCTGAAAAAAGCTCCATTTTTCCTATCTCATCTATGACAATAAGATCCGCATTCCCCTTCCCCTTGATCAGCGCATTAGCACCGATATTTTCAACAGCATCAACATCAACCTTATACTTACCAACTCTGTTAGAACTTTTAATATTGATATCTGCCATGATGGCCTCTTCGCCATCAAGAGACGTGATTTTAAAACCTTTTCTCTCCCCAGATTTTCTTATCTCCGAAGTTGTAAAACCTGCTACTTTAACTCCTTTAAGCTTTTTTAAGATTTCTTTTATAACAGTTGTTTTCCCGCAACCAGGCTTTCCTGTTAAGAGCACATTTTTCATAAGAATATTATATCATGAATCAAATGGGGATTGGAGAATCTAGAACAACGTCTTCTGTTCCTCGAGTCTAAGGGTTGCGGCTTTAACAAAATCGCGGAATACGGGGTGGCATCTGTTTGGACGTGATTTGAATTCTGGATGAAATTGTGTTGCCAAAAACCACGGATGATCTTTTATTTCTACTACTTCAACAAGATCTCCTTTTTCATAGATGCCGCTCATTACCATGCCCTTTGCTTCAAGCTTTGACCTGAATTCATTATTTAATTCGTATCTGTGTCTATGTCTTTCATGGACCATCTTGTCTTTATAAATTTCATAAAGGAGCGTCCCTTTCTTTATTCTGCAGGGATAAGCACCAAGTCTCATGGTCCCGCCTTTTTCTTTTATGCCCACCTGGCCTGGAAGGAGATCTATAACTGGATAGGAAGTTTTTTCATCAAATTCTGTGCTGTTTGCTTCCTTCATGCCACAAACATTTCTTGCAAACTCAATGACAGCACACTGCATACCAAGACACAAACCTAAAAATGGAATTTTATTCTCTCTAGCATACTGTATAGCATTGATCTTACCCTCAACACCTCTTACCCCAAAGCCTCCGGGAACAATTATTCCATGTACATCCCTAAAGAATGGCTCAAGGTCTTTAGTTTTTTCGAGCTCCTCTGAAGCAATCCATTTAATTTCGATACCACATCTGTTAGCTATTCCACCATGGTTTAATGCTTCCACAATTGATAGATAGGCATCGGTTAACTCTACATACTTTCCAACAATGGCAATTAAAACTTTCTTTTCTGGGTTTTTCATTGCCTCTACCATTCCCTTCCACTCACTAAGATCCGCTTCCCTTGTTTTTAATTTCAAGTATCTCATGATAAATTCGCCAAGTCCTTCAGCTTCGAGGCTAAGAGGTACTTCATATATTGAAGCGACATCAGTTAATCCAATCACAGCTTCCTTTGCGGTGTCACAGAAAAGTGAAATTTTATCCTTAAGTTCGGGGGAAAGCGGCTCTTTGGAACGACAGATTATGACTTCGGGATGGATGCCGATGCTTCGGAGTTCCTTTACGCTGTGCTGGGTTGGCTTGGTCTTAAATTCTCCGGTTGTTTCAAGAAAGGGAACTAATGTCACATGAACATCAACACAGTTCTCAGCACCAATTTCTTTCCTAAACTGTCTCACTGCTTCAAGAAATGGTAATCCTTCGATATCACCGACTGTACCGCCGATCTCACAGATAACAACATCAAAATGTTTATCCTTTGTTGCCCTTTTAATTCTTTCTTTGATCTCATTGGTTATATGCGGGACTACCTGAACTGTGCCGCCCAGAAAGTCACCACGTCTTTCTTTGCTTATAACAGACCAATAGACCATGCCAGTAGTAACATTGTTTTCCTTGCTCATAAAAACATCAATAAACCTCTCATAGTGACCAAGATCAAGATCGGCCTCAGCTCCATCTTCAGTTACATAAACCTCGCCATGTTGATAAGGATTCATCGTTCCAGGGTCTACATTTATATATGGATCGAGCTTCTGAATGGTAACACTTATGCCTCTTGATTTGAGAAGTCTCCCAAGAGATGCTGCAGTTATACCTTTGCCAAGCGATGATACAACGCCACCAGTTACGAATATATATTTAGTCTGTTTCTTGCTTTCGTCCATGCCTCTCTCCATTTAGCAAAACACAGTGAGTGTTTTAAAAACTACTTCAATTTTATCCCCCTACTGCCTCCATCCCCTCCTCATATTTTTTTGGAATCTTTTCAATTTTTACTCTTGTAATCCTCCGCCTATAAACCCTTTCAACACTTATTCTAAGATTATAATACTTAAGAGAATCACCCACAGCAGGAACTTTGCCCAGCCCATCCATAACAAAACCTCCAACAGTATCGTACTTCTTTTTTGAAAGCCTTATCTTTAAAGCTTGATTAACATCAGGTATGGATAACCTTGCATCTACAATATAGGTTCTATCATCTATTTTTTCTATTGATTTTGCTTTCTTTTCGAATTCATCGTATATCTCACCGACGATCTCTTCAATCAAATCTTCCAGGGTAACCAAACCAGCGGTAGCTCCGTATTCATCGATTATAATTGCAATATGGGTTCTCGCTCCCTGCATTTGATGCAATAGATCATCCACCTTTTTGCTCTCAGGAACAAAGATAGCAGGTCTCATAAAATCTTTAAGGTTTAACTTACTTCTGTCAACTTCAATAGTTTTAAGCAAATCCTTAGCATAAATGATACCAACTATATTATCTATGTTTCCTTCGTAAACCGGAATCCTCGAATGCCCACTTTCAAGTATTGCTTTAATAGCTTGATCAACGCTACTTTCAATTGGTAAACATTGCATGTCAGGCTTGGGAGTCATAACCTCACGCACAATGGTTTCGCCAAATTCAAATATACTCGAGATCATCTCTTTTTCCTCTTCTTCGATGACACCTTCCCTTTCACCTGTTAAAAGGAGCATCTTTATCTCTTCGAGTGTCAGAAAAGGACCCCTTTCAAGCATTTTCCCACCAAAAAGTCTAATAAAAGGTATGGAAACAAAAGTAAAAATTTGAACAAATGGCGCAAGTATAACAGAAAGAACCCTAATAATAGGCGCAGAAAAGAGAGATATCCTTTCGGCATTCCGGATGGCAACGGTTTTAGGAGTAATCTCACCAAAAACAAGTATAAAGAAAGTCGTAATCCCAATTGCTATTCCAACTGCAATTCCAATCTCATGAAGTCCATATGTTTCTAGAACTTGGATCGAAATAGAAGTAGCAAGAGCAGAAGCACTTATATTTACTATGTTATTACCTACTAAAATGGTGCCCAAGAATTTGCTTGGATTTTCTCGAAGTTCACTTAATGCTTTAGCTCCTCGTTTTTTTTGTTCCAACAAGTTTCTTACTTTTACGCGACTCACAGACGTTAATGCTGTTTCAGACATGGAAAAGAAAGCTGAAAGAAAAATTAGTATTAAAAGCAAAATCAACTGCAATATAACCCCGCTCATATTTTCCTCACTATATTAAACGTATTAATTCTTCCTGTTTTTTAAAAAATTTAATCTTTTCGTTCTTTTTTTCATGATCATAATCTAAAAGATGTAAAATTCCATGAACAACCAAACGTACTATCTCTTTATCAAATTTCTCTTTATATCTTTTTGAGTTCCTTTTAGCAGTATCAAGTGATATTATCACATCACCAAGAAGTTCCCTTTCATTCATAGGAAAAGACAAAACATCAGTAGCCCTATCAATTTTTCTATATTTTTTATTAAGTCTCCGAATAAAAGCATCGTCAACAAATGTTATGCTTACTGCACCTTTTTTGTTTGATAAAGCTAACCTCGCTGCCTTCCCTATTTTGTCTTTGAGCCTTGAAGAAAATTTTTCACCCTTTTTCAACTCATTGATGATTATTTTCATATTCTTGAGTTGTCTCAAATTCCTTTATATCCGCTCCAAGGGAGTTAAGCTTTTTGGCTAATCCGTCGTATCCCCTCTCTATATATCTCTCCGTATCCTCAACGAGTGTTTCACCATCAGCTGCAAGCCCTGCTAAAATAAGTGCCGCCCCTGCACGAAGATCTGATGCCCTCACTGGCGCCCCTGAAAGCTCAGGAACACCTTCTATAATAGCACTTCTATCCTCAAGCTTGATATGAGCACCCATCCTTCTGAGTTCGTGAACATGCATAAATCTATTTTCAAATATGTTCTCGGTAACAACACTTGTCCCTTCTGCAAGAGAAAGAAGAGTTGTAAGTTGCGGCTGCATATCTGTAGGAAACCCTGGATATGGATGAGTCTTAACATCTATGGCTTTAATTCTCCCAATAGCTTTAACCCTGACACTGTGATCTTCAAACTTTACATCAACCCCTGCCTCATCTAGTTTACTTACCGTGGATTCAATATGGTGAGGATTAACTCCTTTTATAAGCACATCACCAGCTGTTATAGCTGTTGCAACCATAATGGTGCCTGCTTCAATCCGATCGGGTATTATCTCGTATTCAATACCCTTGAGTCTTGCAACACCATCTATAATAATTGTATCTGTACCAACATCTTTTATCCTAGCTCCAGCATGATTGAGAAAGTTGGCTAAATCTATAATCTCCGGTTCCTGTGCCGCATTCTCAATAACAGTTCTACCTTCTGCAAGTGTTGCAGCCATCATAATGGATTCAGTAGCTCCCACACTTGGAAAATCAAGATATATTCTATCCCCTTTTAATTTATTTGCCTTAACAATGACAAAGCCATGCTCCATGCTGACTTCAGCACCTAAAGCTTCAAGCCCTTTTATATGAAGATTAACCGGTCGAGAGCCAATGGCACATCCACCCGGAAGCGGAACTTTTGCAAGCCCCATGCGTGCAAGTATCGGACCTATAATAAAGAATGAAGCTCTCATCTTGGTAACTAATTCATAAGGAGCTACATGCTTTATTGTGCTGTTTGTAACAATTTTTACAGTGCCAGGTTCATGATATTCTGCTTTGAGCCCAAGAGCACGGAGAACCCTGATAATAGTAATAACATCCAAAAGATTGGGTATATTAGAAATAACACTCTCACCCCGGAGTAATACTGTTGCAGCAAGAATAGGCAAAGCTGCATTCTTTGATCCTGAGACAGTAACTTCTCCTTTTAGTTTTTTCCCACCTTTAACTAATGCCTTTCTCAAAACAAAGCCTCCTAAAATTTTTTCTCACATCACGTTTTCTTAAAGAGATTTTTCAATATCGAACTCTTCAGGTCTTTTGTCTATAAAACCAAAATGATAGAGAAGTACTTCAACTATCCTCTCTGCGGCATGTCCATCACCATATGGATTTATGGCCCTTGCCATTTTATCATACTCATCTTTATCATTTAATAGTTTTTCTGTTTCCTTTACGATATTCTCTGTCTTTGTTCCCACAAGTTTTACCGTATTAGCTATAATTGCTTCTGGACGTTCGGTTGTTTCACGAAGAACAAGAACTGGTTTGCCCAGGGCTGGAGCTTCCTCTTGAATTCCACCGGAGTCAGTTAAGATTAAATGAGACGTCTTCATTAAATGAACAAACGGTTCGTATTCCACCGGTTCTATTAGAGAAATTTCTTTTATTTCTTTTAGAATATCATTAATTGTATTTCGAACCGTCGGATTCTTATGAACAGGGAAAACCATCCTTATCGCTTGAGAATATTTTACTGCTAACCGTTTAACAGCTTCGCAAATCGCACGCAGTGGTGGTCCAAAACTTTCACGTCTGTGAGCTGTAATTAAAATAATCTTTTTATTATTACTATCTAGATTCAAGCCGATTTTATTTAAATCATAGTCATTCTTAGCAACTGTGAATAGAGAATCTATAACGGTGTTACCCGTAACATATACACTGCTTCTCGGAACACCTTCATCCAAGAGATTTTGCAAAGACATCGTTGTTGGAGCGAAATGAAGATCTGAAAGTGTTGTGATCAGCTTCCTATTCATTTCCTCTGGAAATGGACTATATTTTTTCTTAGTGCGAAGCCCAGCCTCAATATGTGCTAATACTACCTTATGATAAAAAGCAGCAAGTCCTGCAGCAAAAGCAGATGTGGTATCACCCTGAACTAAGAGGACATTGGGTTTCTCTCGAAGAAAAATTTCCTCTAAGCCCTGGAGTGATTTAATCACAATATGAGATAAAGTCTGCTTTTCCTCCATAATTCCTAAATCATAATCGGGATTTATATTAAAGATATTCAATACCTGATCAAGCATCTCGCGGTGTTGTCCAGTAACAACTACAACCACGTCAAAGAAATCGGCATTCCGTTTCATTTTTTGTATAACCGGAGCCATCTTTATTGCCTCAGGCCTTGTACCAAAAACAAATAATACTTTTTTCTTACGCATCTTTTCCCTTTTCCCGATTGTCTACATTCTTATTAAGATTTCTTCTTACTTTGACCATACCAAAAATAGCAACTGTTACAATAAAACCAAGAATAATCAATGATTCAGCAGAGTTAATCACTGCAATAACTAAAGAACCTGCGGAAAGGACAATACATATGAGATATATTGCCAGCACAACTTCTCTTTGGCCAAGTCCCGCTCTAAGCAAACTATGATGAAGATGTTCCTTATCTGCGTGAAAAATGTGTCTTCCTAAATGAAGTCTTCTTATAATTGCGCTTGTAGTATCAAAGATTGGCACTCCAAGTATTAAAACAGGTATTACAAGAGCAATTACAAGTGTGCTTTTAAGAACCCCCATTATCGAAGTTGCTGCAAGTATGAAACCTAAAAATAAGCTGCCTGAATCACCCAAAAAGATAGATGCAGGACTAAAATTATATTTAAGAAATCCAAGCGCCCCACCGGCTAGAGCAGCCAAAAGCAAAGCTGCATGAGGCATCTTTAAAAGCAGGGCTACTATAAAGAGCGTTACCCCTGCAATAAAAGTTACCCCTGCAGCAAGCCCATCAAGCCCGTCAATTAAATTAATTGCGTTTGTTATTCCTACAATCCAAAAAAGTGTTATAGGCATAGAAAAAAGTCCCAATGCGAGGACACCATTAAATGGATTGCTAATAAATTCAATTTGTATGCCGAAATAAATTACGAAAGCAGCAATTATGAGCTGGAAAACAAATTTTGTAAGAGCACTTATACCTTTTACGTCATCTATAACACCAACTAGAACCATTAATGTTGCACAAACAAGAATTCCAATAATGGGAATTAGACTTAATTTAAACGCAAAAAGATTAGCAATGAGTAGGCCCACAATTACTGCAATCATGAATCCAAAATATATTGCAATGCCGCCAAGAATTGGTATAGGTTTTAAATGAACTTTTCTATCATTTGGTTTGTCTAAAATTCCTTTTTTGAGGGCAAAAATTCTAACTACTGGGGTGAGCAGGAGTGTGGTAATAAGTGATACCAAAAAAACTAGAAGGTAAAACAACATCCTTTCTTTCGAGCCTTTCTAGGCTAATTCAAAACGGGGTTATTATATCAGAAAACCGTAAACAGTTCAAAGAGAAATTTCAAAAAAGAGGAAAAGAAATGGTGCAAGAGGAAATCTTGAGAATTTAATTTATTTCATACCTAACGACTCAGGAATCTCAGATTTTACAAAAAGAAGAAATTAATTCACTTGCAAATAAACCATTTCACAAAAGTTGCCCGTAGACGCACCAAGATAATTGGCATTCCCACTTTAGAAAAAATTTCACTTTTTCTAAAACAAGAGTCCCAATTAAACTGAAGTTTGGCTAGAGAAAACTTGCGGTTTAAACCTCTTTAATTCCCATTAATTTCGGTATCGCCATCTTCCACAAATCATGAAGAGAATCTACCGAGAGCTCAATAAAATCATCTATCTTGAGCTTTTTGCTTCCGACAGCCCCTATTACCTGATAAGGCGCTTTATGTTTCTTTGCGATATCCTCAATTTTTGATTGTGCTTTGGGTGAGCAGGATACTATAATCCTCGACTGGCTCTCCCCAAACAGCAGCGCATCCGCTCTTATTTTGCTTCCGAATTTGACCTCCGCTCCAATCTTTTTATCACCTGAAACACAACATTCGGCCAGCGCAACCGCCAAGCCGCCGTCCGAACAATCGTGCGCCGAACTAAGCAGACCCTGCTGGATAGCCTCTAGACAAGCTGACTGAACGGCTTTTTCCTTCTTCAAATCTAAAGATGGAGCATCACCCTTCACCATATTGTGGATCACCTTCAGGTACTCAGAAGCCCCAAGTTCCTCTTTGTTCTCGCCCAGGAGGATTATGACGTCGCCTTCGTTCTTGAATGACAAACTGGAAACTTTACCTGTATCCTCCACAACACCGATCATACCTATTGCCGGCGTTGGGTAAATAGGACCTTTGGGGCTCTCGTTGTAAAACGAAACATTCCCCGAAATCACCGGTATCTTCAAAAACTTACAGGCCTCGATTATTCCTTCAACCGAGCTTTTGAATTCCCAGAACCTCTCGGGTTTATCTGGATTGCCAAAGTTAAGGCAGTCGGTCAAACCCGCAGGATCCCCCCCAACACAAACCACATTTCTGGCAGCTTCAGAGACGGCGATCATTGCACCGAGATGCGGGTTCACGAAACAGTAACGACCATTACAGTCCGCTGCTGCAGCAATCCCTTTGTCTGTGCCCTCAAGCCCGAGCACCGCAGCGTCTGATCCGGGCGGGACCACAATATTTTCCTGGGTCATCTCGCTTTTCTCCCCGTAAACATAAGACCTGCTGGCAATATTCGGGGATGCGAGAAGCTTCAGGAGAACATCGCCTAAATTCTTCGGCACCTCGACTTTGGATAAATCGAGTTTCCTTAATTCATTAATGTAATCGGGCTCCCGGGAAGGAAGTTTATATGTGGGAGATTCTGTAATATCATCCGCTTTTATCTCAACAACAAGCTCTCCTTTATGCCGTATCTTTAACAGATTGCCCCCCGTGACCTTCCCTATTGGAACAGCATCAACCCCCCATTTTTTGAATATCCCTATAATTTCGTCCTCTTTGCCGGCTTTTACACAAAGAAGTTCCCTCTCCTGGGATTCGGAGAGCATTATCTCGAAAGGCTGCATATCCGCTTCCCTGAGAGGCACTTTCGATAAATCTATGTCCATACCCACACCTCCGCCTGCGGCCATCTCGGAAGTAGAGCATGTAAGTCCTGCAGCACCCATATCCTTTAGACCTACAACATGACCGGTCTGCAGGGCCTCAAGGGTCGCACCTATCAAACCTTTTTCCACGGATGGATCCCCTGCCGGAACAGAGGGCCGTTCTTCTTTTTCCTCAGCGCCGAATTCTGAAGATGCAAGAACGCTGCAGCCTCCAATCCCGTCTTTTCCTGTGGGCGAACCCGCATAGATCATAATATTGCCCGGACCGGATGCACGCCCTCTGGCAATATTGCTTTTTTTACAAACCCCTATGCACATGGCGTTCACAAGACAGTTCCCCTCATACGCATCCTCAAAGTAAACCTCTCCGCCGATATTGGGAAGATTTATGACGCTGCTATAACTCTTAAAGCCCTGAACTGCGCCGGAAAACAAGCCCTTGTTAAAGGGCTCCGTTAGAGGACCAAACCTGAGTGAATCCAAAGAGGCAACAGGACGCGCACCTACACTGAGAATATCCCGTGCTGCCCCTCCTATTCCCGTCGCCGCCCCATTAACCGGATCAATCTGTGAGGGATGGTTATGCGATTCCATCTTGAATATGACCGCAAAATCATCAACAACAATGCCCCCTGCATCCTCGCCCACTAAAACAGGGTGCCTGCCCTCTCGAGGAAGCTTCTTCAGTAATGCCTTTGACCTCGAATAGCCGCAGTGCTCTGACCACTCAACCGAAAACATTGCAAGTTCTGTAGGAGAGGGTTCCCTTTCTAAAAGTTTTTCTATTCTCTCGTATTCCGAATCCGTAAGACCCAGACTTCTATAAACTTCTTTCTGAACCATATTTCATTGCTCCTTTCTGACCCATTAGACGCAAAAATCCCAAAAAACTTATCTTTTGGGATTGACCTCATTGTCAATCTATAGCAGGACAACTTTGTACTGCAGGAAGTCCCTTCTTGACTTCTTTATGATAACAGATTCATCCTCAGCGGTCAATAAAAATGTTGTGTGGCACCTAAAGAAGTCTTTAAAATTGTTTTAAATTTGATATATTTTGCTTATTTTTTGCTCTTTTTCCAGCCCTTCTCTTCTGTCTCCGTTATAGCTTTTTTTGATAAATTAAGTCTTCCCATTGAATCAATCTCGACAAGCTTGACCAGAATTTCATCGCCAACTTTCAAAACATTCTCAACGTTTTTTATTCTTCGGTCAGAAATTTGTGAAATATGAAGCAGCCCTTCTTTCCCTGGAACAATCTCAACAAAAGCGCCAAAATTCATTATACGAGTTACCTTTCCTAAAAATAGATCACCTACTTTAGGCTCAAACGTAATATCTTCTATTTTCTTCTTGGCAAGTTCTAATGCGTCTTTGTCAGGAGACGTTATAAACACCCTTCCGTCATCTTCAATATTTATCTCTACTCCTGTCTCTTCAATTATCTTCCTTATCGTCTTTCCTTGAGGACCAATAACAAGTCCTATTTTATCTTTCGGAATCTGTATGATTACTACCCTTGGAGCATAAGGAGAAAGTTCTGGCTTGGGCTTTGCAATTGCTTCTATCATCTTAGCTAAAATAAATTCTCTTGCCTTTTTTGCCCGCTCTAGAACCTGCCTTATTGAATCTGTATCTAGTCCTTTTATCTTAAGATCTAGTTGTATTGCAGTTATTCCCCTCGCGCTTCCAGCAACCTTAAAATCCATATCACCCAGATGATCTTCAAGTCCCTGGATATCGGTCAAAAGCACTGATTTTTCTTTTTCCTTAACAAGGCCTATGGAAATACCAGCCACAGGGGCTTCAATAGGAATTCCTGCATCCATGAGAGCCAGCGAACTTCCACACGTTGAAGCCATGGATGTTGAACCATTTGAAGCTAAGACTTCTGAAACAAGTCTTATGGTGTATGGAAATTTATCCTCCTGTGGAATAACTGGCAAAAGCGCTCTCTCAGCTAAAGCACCATGACCAATTTCTCTTCTTCCAGGACCTCTTATCGGTCTTACCTCACCAACACTGAATGCAGGAAAATTATAATGATGTATATAGCGCTTCTTCCATTCTTCTGGCTCTAATCCTTCAATTATCTGCTCTTCTCCAGTTGCACCAAGAGTTACAACTGTCATAACTTGAGTACCACCCCGGGTAAATATTGCTGAACCATGAGCTCTGGGAAGCGCTCCTATCTCACATGTTATCGGCCTAATCTCGTCTACCCCTCTTCCATCAGGTCTTTTACCTTTATCAATTATCATCTGTCTCACAATCTTTTTTTCTATATCCTCAACAATAGCTCGCACATAAAATGGACTCTCTTCTAGGGCCTTAATTAAAACTTCATCTTTACCAGTTTTTATTTTCTCTTCAAGGTCAGAAATTATCTTTCTTACTGCGTCTCTCTGTTCGTTCTTATCAGCTATATGCATTGCCTCTTCTATATTCTTTGTTGCTTCTTTCTTTACAAATTTCTCTATTTTCTCATGTGGTTTGTAGAGCTCAAATTCCTTTTTTTCTTTGCCTGCTTGCGATACTAATTCTTCCTGAAGTTTAATTATATCTTTAATCTTGCTATGTGCTGCCTCAACAGCTTTTACAATATCCTCCTCTGCTACCTCGTCAGCACCAGCCTCAATCATCATTATCCTCTCTTTTGTTCCTGCAACAACTAAATCGAGGTCGCTAGTTTCCATCTCCTTCACCGTTGGATCAATAACAAAATTGCCGTTTATCTTTGCCACGCGTACTGCCCCAATTGGCCCCTCAAAAGGGATTTCAGAGATAGAAAGTGCTGCTGATGCTCCATTTATGGCAAGAATATCCGGTGGGTTTTCCTGATCAACAGAAAGAGGTGTTACAACTATCTGTACATCATTTCGATATCCTTTAGGGAAAAGGGGTCTTATTGGTCGATCAACTCGCCTGGCAGTAATGATTGCTACCTCGGTGGGTCTTCCCTCGCGTTTAAAAAAACCTCCTGGAATTTTCCCTGCTGCATAAAGCTTTTCCTCAAAATCGACAAGGAGGGGAAAGAAATCAACATCCTTTCTCGGCATCTGGGAGGCAGTTGCAGTAGCTAGGATCATTGTATCACCGAGCCTTACAATTACAGCTCCACCAGCTTCTCTTGCTACCCTACCTGTTTCAAGAGATAGAATCCTTCTATTGCCAATATCCATTTCAACCTTTTTAATCATATAAGTTTCTCCTTTAAAAATTTCGAAAATAAAATAGGGGCCTAAGCCCCAAAACGATAAAAGTCCATATTCATTAATACTATGTAATACAATCCTTTAGGCGTTCACTTTAAGCCCAGGTTTTTCACTAAGGCTGCGTAACGCTTCTCATCCTTTCTTGCAAGATAGTTTAAAAGCCTTCTGCGTTTGCCAACCATCACGAGAAGTCCACGTCTTGAATGTTGGTCTTTTTTATTCTGTTTAAGATGATTAACTAAATTATTTATGCGTTCAGTTAAAATGGCAATCTGAACCTCGGACGAACCGGTATCATTCTTATGGATTTCATATTTTTTAACTATTTCTGCTTTTCTTTTTCTATCCATTGTCATTTACTTTTCCTTTTTCTTCATTATTATAATATCACAATTTTAGACTTATGTAAACATCCGGATTTCCCTTGCCCTAGCAATGTCTTTTTTTATTTCTTTTTTTAACTCTTCGACATCAGAAAACTGCAGCTCCGGCCGAAGATACTTTAGAAGGTGTACAGTAACTTTTTTGCCTAAGATGTCTTTATGGAAATTCAAAATGTGAACTTCAAAAGCAACTCCATCTTCAGGAAATGTGGGTCTGGCGCCAATATTTATAAGACAACGGTAATTAACTCCCTCAACAAAAATTTCCCCGATATAAACGCCATGAGCTGGTATGAGTTTATCTTTTGCAACTTTGAGATTTGCCGTTGGAAATCCAAGAATTCTTCCTCTTCCAATACCCTTTATCACTCTTCCAGTTACAATATAGGAATGACCGAGAAGCTTAATTCCTTGATTAAAATCTCCCCGAGAAATGAGCCTTCTTATTATTTGGCTCTTGACGATAAAGTGATTCTTCTTGACCTTTTTAACAATGTTTACCTTAAAACCATATTTTTCTCCCAATCTCCTTAGCTCTTTTGCTCCTCCTTCTCTTCCTCTGCCAAATGCATAATCGTAGCCAACAAAAACCGTTTTAGTCGAAAATGTCTTAACGATATACTTGTCAATGAATTCTTCATACGAAAGCTTCTGAAGTCTGTGGTTAAATTTTATAATCCCAAGAGCATCAATCCCCGTCTCAGCTATCAGTTTCTCTCGTTCTTTAAGTGTAGTAAGCAGTCTAAGTCCCCTCTCAGGGCAAATTACTTCCTGAGGATGAGGATCAAAAGTAATAGCCACTGACTTAAGCTTTTTCCTTTGGGCATACTTTACTGCTTCCACCAAGATTTTCCTATGCCCAAGATGAACACCATCAAATGTTCCTAGAGTAATAACTGGATTTTTTATCTTAGCCTTCTTTATATTTCTTATTATACGCATAAATAAAAATGAGAGATAACAAATAAATCAAATCCCTCACCCAGATATTTCTTTATCTCAAAAACAAACCCCTAACAAGAATCGTTACGCTCTTTATATATCCTGTAGCCGGCAAAAATAAAAGTTGGGAAAGAATAAGTGTTCCAAAAACTCTCCCCATGACAATGTAAAACACCATTGTCTTAACATCGGTCTCTTTTCTTTTTCCTCTGACAGCCTGATCAGTTATATGTGCACAAACCGGGTCCACCATAAGGACTAAAAGAACGGTAGCAATTCCGTTAACAATACCTGAGAGTTGTGTTGCCGTAATCCTATATGTGGGAATTTGGGCGCCTGCAAATAAAGATGACAACACACCAATGGCATAAATCGACACCATAAAAGCATTCAAAACAAGAAAGGTCTTTGGAATGCCGACCAAAGAAATCCCCTTAAAAGAAGAAAGTCTTGGCAACCTGAAACTTTTTATTATGGCAAGCATGTTCCTGGGATGAAACGCAGAAAGAATGAGGCGCGGAAGAGATCCGAGCTTTTCAAATTTATAGATTGCTTTTGTAAACACAGAAACAGCAAAAGGGATGAGAATTGCTCCAATTAAATTCCCTATAAATGCCGCTAATATTATTATTCTAAAGTTGGCTTGAAGGGTCCAAATATCATTCTTGAGTATAGCTGTATCAACCATGCCACCGACAAGAGGCGCTTGCAGCATGTTGGACATTCGCGAAACTAGAAGACTTGCATTGACAAAAGAGATTGAGGTTGCAACCTGTTTTGTACGCACTCCTGCAAGTCGCATTGAAGATGCAATTGTCTCTGAGAAATGAATCAAACCAGTAAGTATACAAACTATTATTAAAGCGTTCATATATTGTAGTAATGATACAAGAAATGGGAATACCTGGCAACTGACAAATACAAAAGAGCTAAAAAGCTAGAGGTGGAGATGTTGAAAGGTAAAGAGGATGAAGAAGAAACACTTCTTTCACTTCTCGATTTCTTTTCTTCTAATCTTCTCTACCTATTTACTTCTAGCTCTCTAGCTTTCTTATCCTCTTGATTCTTTAAAAGCCCTCTCCCTAATCCTACAACTATCACAAACCCCACAAGGTTTTTTCCCACCAGCATAACAGGACCATGTTTTTTCTAGCGGAGCTCCAAGCTTAAGTCCAAGTTTTATTATTTCGGATTTCTTTAAATGTATTAAAGGCGTAAAAATCTTGATATCTTTTTTCCTGGTCCCAAGCCTAACGACCTTCTTAAAGGCCTTATAATAAGCCGGACGACAATCTGGATAACCACTAAAGTCTCGAGCGTTTGCTCCAATAAAAATTGCTCTAGCTTGAATGGCTTCTGCATATGAAAGTGCAAAACTCAAGAAAATAGTGTTGCGAGAAGGAACGTAAGTCGATGGGATTTCTTTTGCCATGTTCTTTAAAGATCTACTCTTGGGTAATTTCTTAGAGCGGTCGAGTAGCGAACTCCCCTTCCATGGAAGCTTGATCTTCATTATTTTATAGAGAACCTTTACGCCTTTCGCAACCGCTACCGCAGAACGGATTTCTCGCTTATGCCTTTGTCCGTAATCAAATATTAAAGCATAGCATTTATAGCCCTGCCTTTTTGCAAGATAAAGAGTGGTTGTTGAATCAATGCCGCCGGAAAGCAAGACTATAGCTTTCTTAAACTTTTTGCTTTTAACTTTTGTCATGGGGTTTTTGTTTTGGTCATTGGAATTTGATTATTGGTTATTGTATCTTGGTTATTGGTTATTACAACCGTATTATCTTTCCTCTCTCGGCTCCAGTGGAGAT
>Ga0209636_10002049_pt1 | contig 20436 bp, 22 predicted proteins | sample DeeMarSWOR152_54_FD_187464 | JGI IMG/M metagenome (GOLD analysis project Ga0209636, IMG submission 187464) | Marine sediment microbial communities from White Oak River estuary, North Carolina - WOR-1-52-54 (SPAdes) (version 2) | ecosystem: Environmental > Aquatic > Marine > Intertidal zone >...
CCTAATGAGGAATGTGGACAAAGCTTCGTATCACAGCTTGTCACCCGGCTTGACCCTTTAGTAGGCCAGATTTTCATCATCACCGGTAACCTCCAGATGGACTTGCTTCATCAAGCAATTCGTCTCAGGAGTATGAATGTCAAAAATTTGGTATCCTCAAGCCCATTCCAGTTTGAGGATTATGATGGAGACTAAGAGCCTGTTACCTGACATCGCCTGTCCTCACTCCTCTATACCACTCAATCGTCCTCCTAAGCCCTTCGGTAAAATCTATTTTTGCCTCAAAACCAAACTCCATTTTAGCTCTGGTGGTATTCAGGCGTCTTCTGGGCTGCCCGTCAGGCTTAGTCGTATCCCACCTTATTTCACCGCTAAATCCGGTAAGCTTTGCTATCAATTTGACCAGATCTTTGATCTTTATCTCAAAACCCGCTCCAATATTTACCGGCTCAGGCTTATTATATCTCTCGGTAGCTAAAACAATGCCTTCTGCCGCATCCTCCACATATAAGAATTCCCGCGATACCTCCCCGGTTCCCCAAATCTCAACCTCCCTTTGGTTGTTTTGGACCGCCTCTGTGAATTTTCTTATCAATGCGGGAATAACGTGAGAGGACTGCAGGTCGAAATTATCGCCTGGCCCGTAGAGGTTGACTGGCAAGAGAAAAATGGCATTGAAGCCATACTGTTGCCGGTATGCCTGCGACTGCACCAATAACATCTTCTTCGCTAAGCCGTAGGGAGCATTCGTCTCCTCTGGGTATCCATTCCACAACTCTTCTTCCCTGAATGGCACTCGTGTGAATTTTGGGTAAGCGCAAACAGTTCCTACGGCGACAAATTTCTTCACGGCTTCTTGTCTGGCTGCCTCCATCATCTGAATGCCCATAATAGCGTTATCAAAAAAAAGTGAGGCAGGATAGGCTTCATTGTACCCAATGCCTCCAACCCTGGCAGCCAAATGGATCACAATATCCATGTCTTTGACCGTTCGAACGCAATTCTCCCAGCGTCTTAAATCTGTGGCTTTACTTCGAGGTATCCTTATATTCTCTTCCATCACGCCTCTTCCCCTTAACTTCTCCACCAAAAAGGAGCCTAAGAACCCCGCCCCCCCTGTTACCAAAATCTTTTTATTATCCCAATATGTCACCTAATCTACACCCCACCATCTATTCGCAAACTTCCGTTCAATAATCTTATCCCCTTCGCCTATGGGCTCTAAGCCTGCTGCCCTCAAATCAGCATCCACCATAATTTTGACCAAGTCCTTAAATTTGACTTTCGGATTCCAATTTAGTTTTGCCCTGGCTTTAGCCGGATCAGGGAGCAATTCCTCAGGTTCCGTTGGCCTGAAATACCTGGGGTCAATTCTAATGTGGTCCGCCATATCCAAATTCGTGTAGGAGAAGGCCTCTTCTAAGAATTCCCTGACTGAATGAGATTCCCCCACTCCAACAACAAAATCATCGGGATGCTCATTCTGGAGCATACGCCACATACACTCCACATATTCCGGGGCATATCCCCAATCCCTTCTGGCATCTAAATTCCCCAGGTAGAGATACCTCTCTTTTCCGGCAAGAATTCTTGCCATAGCTCTGGTGATTTTCCTGGTCACAAAGGTCTCGCCCCTTCTGGGAGATTCGTGGTTAAAAAGGATGCCATTGCAGGCAAATACCCCATATCCATCACGATAATTCTTCGCCATCCAGTAGGCGTAGACCTTGGCGCAAGCATAAGGGCTTCTCGGTCTGAAAGGCGTCTCCTCATTTTGCGGTGGTGGGGATGCCCCAAACATCTCACTGCTGGAAGCCTGATAAAACCTGGCCTTATTCCCGCTTCTCCTTATCGCTTCTAACAGCCTGGTCGCGCCCAGGGCAGTAACATTGCCTGAATATTCGGGAATATCGAAACTCACCCGCACGTGGCTTTGCGCCCCCAGATGGTATACCTCGTCCGGCTTTATGTTGAAGATTATATTTGAGATCTGCTCGGAATCAGAAAGGTCGCCGTAATGCAGACTCAATCTGGCATTAGGGTCGTGGGGATCAACGTAGATGTGGTCTATTCTACCGGTATTAAAAGTAGATGCCCTCCTAATAATACCGTGGACTTCGTATCCTTTACTCAGCAAAAACTCAGCCAAATATGAGCCGTCTTGCCCTGTTATGCCTGTGATTAGTGCTTTTTTCATTCGGCCTCTCCTCCAAAGTGTGTGGGCTAAATTGGAAAATTCCGCAAAATCTTACTTTATCCCACAAACTTTAAGATGTTACGGTTCATGCAGAAGGACTGGATTACGTCTTTTCCTTCCTTTCCAAAATTTCTTGATACCACTCTAAGTATGCCTCTATTTGTCGGTTAAGGTCAAGATGTTGACTGCCATATTCTGCTGCATTAGCCGCCAGTTTCAAGCGCAAATCATGGTGAGAAAGCAATTGCTCAATCCGTGCCGCTATCACCGCAGCGTCTCCGGGCGGCGTAAGAAAACCGGTGACACCTTCCTCGATCTGCCCTGGAATTCCGCTCACTGCCGCCGCCATCACCGGTGTGCTGCAGTCCAAGGCTTCCAGAATCGTGTTCGGGAATGTATCTGCTTTTGGGATATTCAAACATCTGGGACGGACACCCTCCCTTTTCATATTTTCATAAAAAGCCTAATCGACCATGGGCTGGGATGATATACCCACCATTATACTTTCAGGTTCTTTTTTTCCTTGCATGAATAAGCCAAAGTTGACCACCCTGCTCCTCGACCTCACAACTAAAGCCTGCCTCCTTTAGCATGTCCTCCATCATCCCAATGGGATACCGCGTCCTGAAATTTGGACCAGAGTGAACCTCCATCTCGACCCTCCGTATCCCCTTCAATTCCTCTGGTTTTATGGTCCATTCGTAGCCTTCACAATCGCTTTTCAGGAAATCGCAGCCGCCGCATATCTCCTTAATTTCGGTTAGCGTCTTAGTTTCTAAGGTTTTATCCTCACCTAGCCATTCCACTCGTGTCGTCTGCCCATCGCCCAAAGCCATCTCTAGAACGCTAATGTTGTCTCTCTGATTGAGGACTACATTATCCCTAACGAGGTTCGGAGTCATGGGTTCTATCGCATACACATGCTTCGCTTTTCTTGACGCCGGAATGCTAAAGCCGCCGATGCAAGCACCTAAATCGATGACAATATCGGTATCACGAATGTCATCAAAACGGTAGTCCCGCCGGACATCCCCGACGGTATGGATTAGTTCGGATGCATAGAACTTGCTGCCATCCTTCATGACAACGTGGTCGATATACTCCGACTCCCTGATAATCGCACTTTTGACACTGAAGAGCCTATCCTCCATTTCCCGCAGCGACCTATTTCTCATGTAAAACTGAAATGCCCTTTTCACGAGCCTCGCATGAAACCTAACTATCTTCCCTAGTATCCTTATCACAGTCATTTCATGTACCTCCTTGCGCAAGCTATCATGATACGCTCGCTACCAATGTTATCGTTGCCGTCATCACCTACCCGTCATACCCACTCACCGAAGTGGGCATATAAATCTTCAATCCCCAGTCCTGGGCAGCACCCTTAGCCAAGTCGTCCCGCTGCGTAGCCGCCGGGAGTGTGGAAAGAACGGAGTGGGTCAGTATGTGGGCGCCAACCTTGACCAGTCCTCCTTCTACGTGGATCATCTTTTTAAAGCCCACCTTACCAGCACCCTCATGCCTTTTGTTATAATCCGCGGAGGCAGCAATCGAGGATTTAATCTCAGTGCTTGAATGAAAATAATGAAGCCCTTCCATAGAGAAAGCTTGATGGCTGCTGATGCAGCCAAAGTCAAGAGCTTTATTGCAGCGTCTTGAGCAACCTCTCGGACTTCCGTACGGTTTAGAGAGGTGGTATTCAAGTAAACTCGATGCAGTTGCTTTACTAGAGTGGCTACCTGGTCAATTTGCTGAAGGTTAGCCAAGGGCAGGCCGATTACCACTCTACGGAGACTTGAAACAGTCTCAAGAGAGACATCCGAACCCAGCAATCGCACGATTATTGAGTACGCCACGCTGACAGTGTATTGATACATTGTTTCAGAATGACGCGCGGTGGAACCACCTTGCCAGACCCGGTATCTAACCAGTATCTCCGGAATATTTGCGATCTGGGTGACAAACCAAGCGCGAGCCCAAAGGTCGTAATCCTCAGTGTGGATCGCTTCACGCCGGTAGAAACCCAGTGGTTCAATAACATCACGGCGCATCACAACCGACGGATGAGCAACACAATTCCAAAAAAGAAGAGACCATCTTACCAGTCCCGGTGATGTAGGGGTGGGGAGATGCCAAGTTCCTAGTGGCTTACTGTTCTCGTCAATCGGTTCTATCCAGGTACCAAGCACACCAATTTCGGGATGTGCCTCCATATAATCTGCCTGTCTTGTAAGACGCTCGGGAAGGCTTATATCATCTGCATCCATCCGTGCAATATATTTTCCCCGAGCAAGTTGACATCCCCTGTTAAGCGAAGCAATCAATCCCTGGTTTTCTTGGTGGTAGACACGGATTCGGGTATCCATCTCCTGATAATACGCGAGAATGGCAGGGGTGCTATCTGTTGAACCGTCGTTGATGATGATAAACTCGAAATCACGAAAAGTCTGGCTGAGGATGCTTTCAACCGCCTCTTTCAAGTACTTTTCACCGTTATATACGGACATTAAAACAGTTACTTTGGGAGAATCCACGCTAAGCTAGCCCCATCTCTCGAAATGCTTTCTGGAACCGTTTGTGCCACGTATGGTCGCGCAAGCAGCGCTCATACCCCGCCTTACGTATGCGCTCGCGCTCATCATCGTGTTTTAGATAGTACTTGATTTTCTCAGCCAGGTCTTCTTTATCAGTATAACAGATAATTTCCCTTCCTACGTCGAAAAACTCCTCCAGTTCCTCCATATACTCCACCATATAGAAACCGCCGCTCATAGGGACTTCAAAATCCCTTAAACGCACTTGTAGGATACGCCCCCTGGTTTCATAGGTGTTACCGCAGGAGGAAAATCCCAGATTTATTTTGGAGCGGCTAAACATCTGAATCAACTCTAGATCGGACAATACGCCGCCCCTGATTGAAGAGGGCAAACTAGCATAAGACAGAGCACCCATAAGGTTTACCCGAAGCTTGCGACTCAAATACTGCCGCAGTGCTTGCCGCCCGCTTTTAGTCATCAGCAGTTGCCCGGCGCGTAAGACTTGCCTTGGAAGACTTGGTTGTCCTGATGTCCTGGCCTCTGAGGAAAAGTTACGCCATCCCCATCCCCAGACTCGCACATCTATACCTTGGTCAAGCAAGAATTTGATGTATGCTGGGCGGTCCCCATATGCCTGCCCGACAAAGGTGACATCGAATTCAACTGGCAAATCGTACGGTTTATATATGTTCGGATTAGCCGCCTCCTGGCAGTAAATAGGCCGCGCTCCCATGGCAACATAATCCTTGAGACGGAACTTTTCGGGCACAAGACACCAGTCGTAATGGGGGGCAATTTCCGAAACAAGGTGTAACTGGTACGAGCCGTTGCAGTACCAGTTGACAGTTCTTATTCCCATAGATTTAATTTCGTCGATGGCTTCAGGCAGGATGCAGGCATCGTAGAAATAGCTGAAGAAGAGGTCAATGGGCTTGATGGCATGGGCAGCCTTTATCTGGTGCAGCAACTCCCTGCTTACCTTGGGCCTATTCTTCTTAATGAAGGCTCTTTGTATAGGGTCCACCGGATTAAGGTTCTGGAAGGTTGCCCTCAAGTCATATTGAAACTCCACCACATCATGTCCCAGGTCCACCAAAGGCAGATACAGGTTGTTGCGCCACAGATTGGACTGGAATGCCGAGTTCGGCGTGGTGTCGGAGGCATAAAAGATTCTCATATCCGTAACTTCTTCACATACTATACACAACGATCAATGTGCAGTGCTAAAGGCTGAAGGGACACTACACTCTGCTGGAGTCACGTCCATGGCGACGTAGTTCAATAGCATTATTTACCCCCGACAGTTTCTAAGTATATCTGAAACTCCTGATCGAACGACTCCTTCGCAGCAGCATACCAAGACAGCGGAAGCGGTCGACCACCCGCGAAATCCCAGTATGCATCTCTGAAAATGCATTGACTGAGGAGTTGGTCAAGCAGTTCATCGGTGAAGCCGGTCGTCAGGATATCTTGAGCGTACCGGGCGTATGAAGGGCCGGCGTCGGCAACCTCTCTCCGAAAGCGGCTGAGCGCCCTTGTGCTTAAAGCAAAGTGGAATATCAAGCCGCATAAGTTCTGCCCAAAAGGGCCGTCACGGGGGGTACCTCCGACCCAGGAGGTAATCGGAATGCTGAACTTAGGCCCGAGCTTGTTGACGTCGATGAAGTAGTTGGCTGCAACTCCATTGTCACAGCCCTGCGGGAACCAATCATCCGAGGCCTGCGGACCATGGCGTCGACTCCTGGCCACTCGCCTCGCCCTGTGCATCGGTTCCAAGGCCATATAGAGAAGCTGCCCGAGCCGAAGCTGGACGTACATTGGTATCCTTTGGAGCACCTTTTGGGATACGGGCGACAGAAGTGCCTGACGAATTGCAGAAGGAAGTGCCACCCGCCTGGCGTAGCCAACCTGCTCAGAAGCGATCTTAGCCAGCGATGACTTCATCACGCGATAGAAGTTGTTGGTGCAAGTGAAGTTCTCGTTGTCAAACAGTGAGAATCCAGGCAAATAACCATCTCGATTCTGCCACTTGCCCGGGCAACGCGGGCTTAACATCAGATACGACAGGGAAAGCCCAACATCAGAACCCACCGAAGCGCAATCATACTTCTCAATCAAGTGGATGGGAAACGATAGCCAGTGAGGGCTGATCGGGAAAACGTCTGCATCGATCGTGCAGACATACCTTTCTTTCACCTTCTGAACTGCAATGTCCAGAAGCGAGCCCACATCTGGCACGTCCTTGTTGGGTCTATGTGCCTGCATGATCGTCACGTCTGGATCATTCCCCCAAGATTCTTGTATCTTTTCAAAAGACCCGTCCTTCGAATCATCGTCCACAATGTAGATATGGTGAGGGACCATATCGTTCTTGTTTTCCTTGACCTTCTTGATGCTCATCTGAAGAAACTGATAGCTTTCCCAATGCGGAATGATTATGCCGCAGGTTCTATGGGTTGGCTCATCGTCCTCGATAACGATTCCCAGAACGCGGATATGCTCATACTCGGATTTGGGTGCCATGCCAAAGTAGTGGAGCCTCGCGTCGCTTGATATCAACCTATCTGAGGGAACTGGTGGTATTCTGCATCGGAGCAACCTACTTAACTTGGTCAGCATCTCCCAGGGCATTCCCAAGGTTTCACTGATGTCAATGGTAATGACCACTTTTTCTCTGGTCACGCGTAGTATCTCTTGAACGACTGAAAGTGGGTCGCTCATTTCCTCGAGCGCACTGATACAAAACGAAAAGTCGAACATATCATCTTTAAACGGCAACGTATGAGCATCGGCTGTGACTGGCTGACCAGTAGGCCACAGTCCCTTGTGCAGAGGGTGATCCGAGGCGTTGAGATTCCGGATGCCCACGGAGATAACCTGAGGAAAATTCTTAAACAGCACAAAGGGATACGTTCCACCCACGTCCAAACAACTCGAGTTCTTTGGCACATGTGAAACTAGAAAGGGATACTCCCAGATTCTCTGCCAAAACCGAGGTGGCAGAGGGTTATCTTTATTCCATAGCTTAAACAAAGGAAGCTCAAGGTCTCCCCAGTTCGCCCACCGGATGCCGGTAACTTTAAAATCCTTCATGTCTATGCCTCCATCTCAGACAAGCCTTACTAGGTTGGCTAAACAGCACCCTTATCTAACAAGGCAGCCACAATCCTGATTGCTGCTTTACCATCTCCATAAGGGTTTGCTCCCGTTGCCATAGCTGCGTGAGCAACAGGGTCTTGCAACAATCTTGTTGCCTCACTAACGATATTAACACGCTTTGTACCTACCAATTTGACCACCCCAGCTTCGACACCTTCAGGACGCTCAGTCGCATCGCGCATGACCAGGACAGGTACTGAAAGGCTCGGGGCCTCTTCTTGAATACCGCCCGAGTCTGTCAGAATGAGTGTTGAACGCTTCATTAGATGCACCATCGATAGGTAATCCAGTGGCTCAATCAGGCTCACATTTGAGATACCAGAAAGGATTTCCCGGACAGGTTGGCGAACATTCGGGTTCAGGTGAACCGGATATACGAAATGTACACCATGAGCATTAAACTGCAAGGCAAGTTCACGAATAGCAAGGCATATTTCCCGAAAAGGCGCCCCGAAGCTCTCACGCCGATGTGCTGTAATCAGTACCAGCCGCCGTTCCTTGGGAAGAACACTCAAAGGGCCAACGGACCAATCATATGGATGCGCAACCATCATCATCAGTGCATCGATTACAGTGTTGCCAGTAACCAGGATTTTCTCTCCAGAGCAACCCTCGCGTAATAAAGCTTGCCTACTGCGCTCAGTAGGAGCAAAAAGTAAGTCGGCCAAACTGTCAGCGATATGTCGATTTACCTCCTCCGGAAATGGCTGATAACGGTTGCCTGTGCGCAGCCCTGCCTCGACATGCCCAAAATTGACTTTGTGATAGAAAGCAACCAATGCCACAACTAAAACCGTAGTCGTATCACCCTGGGCCAGGACCCAGTCTGACCTTGTTTCTTTCACAATTGGATCGAGGCCTGTTAAAAGATTTGCCGTTAACTGAGATAGCGCTTGATCGGGTTGCATGATATCTAAATCATAATCTGGGTCAATATCAAACAGATTAAGAACCTGGTCCAGCATTTGGCGATGTTGTCCAGTCACACAGACCAGTGATCTAACTTGGTCCCTGTGTTTACTCAATTCCCTTATGACAGGAGCCATTTTGATGGCCTCCGGCCGTGTACCTATCACCGTAAGAATCTTCAGCATCTCAGAGCCTACCCACTTCCAGCGGAGCCTTCGACCTGTCCCGGATCCGCCAGTGGCAGATATAGATTGTTGCGCCACAGATTGGACTGGAATGCTGAGTTCGGTGTAGTGTCGGAGGCATAAAAGCTTCTCATCGTTGACCGCTCTCTTTGTGACCTTATTGACAAGCCCGCGGGGCTGGAAGCTCCAGACCCACTTCGGCCTGCCGTAGTGTTCACCACGCAGCAACGCACAAAATGGCATTACCTGCGTGAAACTCTCATACGTCCTCCAAGAAAATCCTGCACTTGCCATACCACAAGCTTCAGGAAATGTGTTATGAACCGCCCGGTGAAGGCGATAAGAACAACGAGTTTCGTGACAAGGCCCGCATCGGTCCTCCAGATCGCGCGTCTCACATCTGCCAAGGCGCGTACGTGATAGCAAAAGACTCCGGATAAATAACGACATGCTGCTCGTAGAAGGAACGCAGTAGCTTCGCGAACATCTCTCAAGGTCGCGAGACCAGCCCCAGTGCGAGCAATTGTTCTCAGCGCAGCGGGCTGGCAGAGGACGCCAAGTTCGGTGACTTGCCTTTGATTCAGAACCGGTCTTAAACCATATTCACGGGCGGCCTGGAGATAGGTAGCAATTGGGGCACTCTTGTAGAACAGCACCTCGCTGCATACCTGAACGTTACCTTTTGTAGCAATTTGGAGGAATATTGGAATTTCGTTGATGAACTTACAAACATCTAGCACCGTGCCGCCGTTCTTAGTAAATAGAGCCTCCCTGCGATATAAGCCGTAGATTAGGTTGCCGGGGCTGTGTGACTTAAACGTCAGCAGACGTCTCAGTTTAGAATGCGGCAGTTTGTCATAGAATGCCCTTCCTTCAGGAAAGAATGGCAGCATTGCCCCATCACGAGTCATATATTGAGCCTCAGCAGCTACCAGAACGATGTCCTGGTCTGATTCCAGGTGACGTACCAATGTGGAAACAAAGTTGGGCTCCCACAAGTCATCATCAGCTGCCCACATAAAATATTTGCCTGTCGAAAGGAGAAAAACCCGCTTAAAATTCTCAACAATGGGGATCCTGGTGGAATTCCGATTGTAGAGGACAAAAGGGTATTGCGACAGAATACGCGCGCATACCTCCGGGGTCTTGTCCTTGGAAGCATTATCCGAAACAATAATCTCAAGATTGGGATAGTCCTGCGCTATCAAACTCTTGACGGCTCGCTCTAGTAACAAAGCACGGTCGCAGGTTGGAACTCCGATGCTGACTAGAGGTTTACCAACCATATCAAACACCTCTGTTGCAGCTGTTGCAGCGAAGATACTTGCCCCGCGTTATAACCCATCGACTGCCTAGTGAAACAATGGCTTTCTTGATTTCCCTCAGATAGACTTGGCGAGATCTCCTCCGAAGTGCCGCTTTTAGTAGCATCTTATGCTTAAAATCTAGAGAATCAAGGGTACTAATGATACTAGCATAGCCAGCGAAATAGCCATGCAATTGTTGATAACCCGAACGGGCTTGCGAAATGGTCCAGTGTGACAAACCTGTCTGAGATAAGAGCAAGCGTTTGTGAAAGAGAAGGTCTGGGGAGAGAACCAAGTTACCCAAAGTTAGCAGCTTGAATACGACGAGCATATCAATACCCCAGAGACTCCTGCCCCATATCTTTAAACCTCCTGCTTCCTGAACAGCAGTTCGACGCATGAGTCCATAGATCAGGTTAGCTTTGCCCAGCCATTCCTCCTGGGTGATATAGTTCTGCAATCTCGTGAAAAGGTCTTCTGATGGCAATTCAAATAGATGTGGATAGGTTCTCACCTGATGATGACGCTCGTCGATGTTGTCGAAAGCTGAAAAGGCCAGAACAGCGCTAGGAGTTGTGATGAGGTATTCTAGCAATGTTTTTATGTAGCTGGGTTCCCACAGGTCATCGCAGGCAGCCCACATGAAATACTCGCCGCTGGACAACTCGAACACGCGATTGAAATTCGCGACTATATCCAAATTCGTTTCATTCCGATAATACCGAACTCGGGCATCCTTTGTTGCATAGGACTTGCAGATGTCGGCGGTTCGGTCGGCGGACGCATTGTCGGAAATAATCAGCTCAAAATGCTTGTAGTCCTGGGCGAGCAATGAGTCCAGTGCCTGTTGAATGAAACGCTCCCCGTTGCATACCGGCATGCCGATGCTTACTAGTGGCTTATTATCTGCCATGTTCACACGCTCTATCCCTCAAGGTCTCATGATGGAGAACTATAGAGGTGCCGTCTATACTGCTAACCAACTATTTTCTCCGTAGCCATCCCTTGGGCCAGTAAGTGATATTCTCCGTCAATTCACTTTCATTGAAAGGCCAAGCGGGATCCTCCAACACAAATTCTGAATGTTTTTGGGCAAACTCTGCCACAGCCGCAGCCGGATTATCCCAAGTCCACTCTGGTTTACCGCGCGGTACGTCATTTAGGTCTCTCATGATGCCATCCGCGGCAATAATGTAGGAGCCAGGGCTTACGAGAGGTGAATACCCTCTCAGCTCTGCCAGCACATGGTCTTTGGTGTGGGACGAGTCAAGGACCACCAGTACGGCTTCCCCAGGGCGAACAAGTGCCTTCACTCTGTCGACCACTGCAGGGTCAACCGAATTTCCCTCAATCAGCGTTATCAGAGGGTACAGTTGGTGAGATTCAATCGCCCGGCGGTTATGCGGCCGGATTTCGATATCGATACCAATCACTCGACCTTTTCCCATTGCTTTACACAGGCTGGCGTAAAAGACCAGCGATCCTCCGTGAGCGATGCCCGTTTCAATAATGACATCCGGCTTGACGCGGTGGATAACCTCTTGAATTCGTACCATATCTTCCGGTAGCTGAATAACCGGACGACCCATCCAACTAAATGTATAAACATATTTTTGATTCCAGCCGACCTTGAGCCACTGCTGGGATATTAGCCCAAACGCCTCCGTCGTGTAAAGGCCCAGGATACGTTGACAGCCCTCAATCTCTTGAATCAGTTTTTCTTCAGTGGTATCAATAATAAGTTTCATACATCCTCCCTAATTAGGTCAATCAGGTCGATCAATTTGACATTCAGATGAGATTCCTGTAACAAGGCCAGATTTTCCTCACGATAGTTAGGGTTCATTAAGATCGCAGTCCCTACACCATATTTGGCCAGTTCCTGGTATCCTACAATCGGATGCCCCGTTCCTGGAAGATAGTGTCCCTGTTTCCCAGGATTCAAGTCAACGACGCAGGCAATCCATTCACGCCCAGGATCTACCAAATTTGCCAAGGTTACCCCTTTAGCACCGGCTCCCCAAATAGCAACCTTTCCCGCAGCAGTCAAACCCCGAAGCCTTTCACCCAGGACTGCTTTCAGCTTGCGTTCCGACAGCGCAAATTGCTTCGCGAGATTTGGAATTAGACCAGGTTTCCTGGTTACCCGCGCTGGCTCTTCAATAGAAACCATTGCTTCCAGCCACAAATACTGCCCCCCAAACACATTCCGGATGCTCTCAATCTTGAATCCAGCGGCTTCAAATACGGTTGTTAAGGAATCAGCGCTGAAATACGAGCAGTGTTCGTAAAAGAAATCCCAGATAACCTGGTTTTTCAAAATCCATTCCACCGCAGGTGTTTCAAAGAAAACCTTGGCCCGGGGCGAGTTTGCTAAGGCTTGTCTGATTGTGTGGAGCAAGTCCAGAGGATTAGGAACATGCTCAATCACATGGCGACAAACAATCACATCTGCAGAGGTCTCGGTATATTCTGGGCCGTAGTAACCCTTTTCAAAGTGTAGACGGCCGCCCAGATCCGTGGCAGGGCCGACATAACTGGGATCAAACCCATAGCCAGTGTTACCCCCCGCCTCGGTCAACTTTCTCAAGAATAAGCCTTTGCCACAACCAACTTCAACAATACGACAGTTCTGGACGCCTTTCTCAAAAACCAGGTACCTCACAAGGTGAGAAAGATACTCCACAAACATGGGCGAAAAGGATTGGGTATTGTCATAGTCCTCACCATAACTGAGAGTGGAGGGCTCAAAAGCCTGATTAAAAACAAAACCGCATTCTTCACAAACCGCGAGGCTTAGTTTACCACGTGGTATTTTCAAGGCAGAGGGTTGGTCTTTCATCACCAAGTTCTGATGAACGGGAACTTGTTCGCGCTTCAAGAACATGGTTACCGAATTTGACTGACAGACCGGGCATTTACTTGGCCGACTCATATTCTTTCTCGATAAGGTAACTCCTCCACCAAGCTATCGTTTGCTCAAATCCTCTGTCCAAGTTGTACTTTGGTAGCCACCCCACTTCATTTGTCAACCGACTGACATCCGCCACCAGCAGATGTGGCTCATGCACAGGAACAGGCAGAACGCCCAGTTGAATCAAATCCTTTCGGTCTATTTTCTCTGCAATCTTATAGATAATATCCCTGAGGGCCATTGGACATCCTGAAGCGACATTAACGGGGCCTGTAACATTGCTTTCCAAAAGCGCAGTAAAGGCATCTGCGACGTCCTCGACATACAGAAAATCCCTGATCTGATTGCCGTGCGAACAGCGCGCTGGTTCGCCTTTCAACAAAGAACAGGTCACTGAAGATACCAGCCGATCGGGATGCTCATGGGGACCGTAGAGGAAAAAAATGCGTCCCCAGGCTGCGCTAAGACCGGTTTGTTTTGCAGAAGCCTCTAGCATTATCTGAAGCGAGTGTTTGCATGTTCCATACAAGGTTGCTGGTGCCAGAGGCGTGATTTCTTCAGAGCAGTAGCCGTATTGCCAGTCGTACTCAAAACAGGTGCCAGCCATTACAACCCTCTTCCCACCAAGTTCTTCAAAGGCCTGCAGTAAATCCAGACTTGCCCGAACCCAATAAAGGTTTTCTCGCGCAGTCCAATACTCCCCCGGGGTTGTGAACCAGGCAAAATGCAACAAATGCGTTGGCCGGACTTCACCCATCAACCTGCGAATCTCCAATGAATTTAATAGATCGACTTGGTGCCAACATACATCAGGCACATTCTCTGCTGATTCCCTTGAGTCCGCAGCATGAACCTCATAGCCTTTTGTCAATAAAATGGGCAAACAGTGCCGACCAATAAATCCAGCTGCCCCAGTAATCAAGACCTTTTTCATGAGACGAAGTCCGGACATTGCCGATCCCTATCTGAGATAACCCGTATGTCATCTGGCCAAACAATCCCAAATGCTGGGTCATTCCAACGCACGCCCTTGTCGGATTCCGGGTGATAGAACTCCAATATCTGGTAAAAGACCTCGGTGTTATCCTCCAGGGTCTGAAACCCGTGGGCAAACCCTTCCGGAATGTAGAGCATGCGGCGATTTTCTGCCGTCAATTCCACAGCAATCCACTGCTTGAGGATGGGCGAATCCTTGCGTAGGTCAATTATCACGTCGTAGATGGCGCCCTTTGTGCAGCAGACTAACTTGGCTTCCTGGTAGGGTGCGATTTGATAGTGCATACCACGAACCGTGCCTCTCTTTTTATTATAAGAGACATTGCACTGGACAATACAGGGATTTAGACCGCGCTCCTCAAACTCCTTCTGATCAAAGGTTCGCGCAAAAAAGCCCCGCTCATCCTCCAGCGGTTCTATTTCAGTAATATAAGCTCCTTTGAGTCTGGCTTCTTTAAATATCATATCACATCACCCGTATCTCAGGTATAGGTATAATAAACTCCCCCCCCTCGTTTCCGGTATTCAGCCTGCTAGGCTAAAATCTCTTCGGCAAAATTCCAGGCTAAAATTATGGCGTAATCAGGCATTCTCTCATTTAAATCCTCTAACTGAGTGACATCACACTGTACAACTTCAAATTTGCTTTTCCAATTTTTAAAATAATCAGGAGGTTTCCTACATAAAGGAATAATTGTATTGGACATATCTTTACTTAAGTAACTGATCATGTAACTTCCAATATAGCCTGTTGCACCGGTTAATAATATATTCAATTTTTTACCTCTGCGCTTAAGCGTGTTATCCTCATTCCCTCTCCATAATTTATTGTACCTTTATACCAATACACCAACCCATGAAACCTGTCCCACCGCTAACAAAAATTCTCATCTTATTAAACTTCCAGCCCTACATGAGTTTCAACAAATTCTTTAAAGCTTTGTGCTCTTGAATCTTTTTCAGATAGGATAGGATTTTCCACTGGCCAATCAATTCCTATGTCCGGGTCGTCCCATATAATGGTACCTTCACTTTCAGGCGCGTAATAGTTATCTACCTTATACAGCATGGCACAGTTCTTGGTTAATGTACACATTCCGTGAGCAAAGCCTCTTGGGATATATATCATCTTTTTGTTATCCGCAGAAATCCTGAAACTATCCCACTCACCGAATGTCGCCGAACCCTTTCTCAGATCTACAATGACATCATATACTTCACCGCTTACTACTCTTACCAGTTTTGTTTCTGTATGCGGTGGAAACTGAAAATGGAGCCCTCTGATGGTGCCTTTTTCTTTAGACAATGACTGGTTTTCCTGAACCCAATCCCTGTGTATCCCATACTGCTTGAAGATTGCGTTATCATACACTCTCACAAAGAATCCTCTGCGGTCTTCGTGAGGTTCAAGGTCAATTTCAAATACTCCCTTAAGCTTACTTTCCTTTATTAGCATCCGGATTAGTTCTTTCCCTTAACTTAGCAACATAATCATTAATCTGCTTTACGCAGAAATCATAATCGGCATTATCTGTTTTGTACCAGTTCACCGCATATTCGATAGCTTCATTCACCGTTAAGGTAGGCCTCCAGTTTAGTAAATTAGTTGCCTTCGAAATATCTAATACTAATGATTTCGCTTCATGAGGTTCATGTGCTAGCCTTTTTGATAAGTCCTTGTACTGCCCGTTCCCCCAATATCTTATTAGACTTCTTACCAATTCTTCGACTGTAATAATTGACCTGTAGTCTGGCCCGAAATTCCAGGCTCCTGAATACTTCTCTTCATTTTCATACATTCTTGAAGCCAGTAGCAAATATCCGCTTAAAGGCTCAAGCACGTACTGCCAGGGCCTTACTGATTTTGGAGAACGAATACCAATGGGTTTGTTATTCCTTAGTGCCCTAATGCAATCCGGGACTAGCCTATCTTCCCGCCAGTCCCCACCGCCGATGACATTTCCTGCCCTTACTGAGGAAATCGATCTATTATGTTGCTTATGTTCGCTTACATTAAAAAAGGAATTTCTATAGGCTGATGTTATAATTTCAGAACATCCCTTGCTCGAACTATATGGGTCATAGCCACCTACCGGGTCATTCTCTCTGTATCCCCAAACCCATTCTTTATTCTCATAACACTTATCACTGGTGACATTGATTATTACCGTTACCGAGTCAGTAAGCCGGCAGCATTCAAGGAGGTTTACCGTTCCCCCTACATTGGTATCATAGGTTAGTTTCGGCTGCTGGTAAGACAACCTGACCAATGGTTGAGCCGCCATGTGGAAGACAATTTCTGGCTGGCACTCATCAAAAATTCCTTTTAGCTTATCATAATCCCTAATATCGTCAATATGACTTCTAATTTTGCTTCCTACCTTGGCAAGAACGAAGTTATCCTTCTCGGTATATGGCTCTAAAGCATATCCAATGACCTCAGCCCCCAGTTCTCTTAGCCAGATAGAAAGCCATGACCCTTTAAAGCCGGTATGCCCGGTGACCAGGACAGTTTTACCCTCGAAGACGTTATTAAATAACTTTTTCATTTCCAAACTTTCCAAAACGCCTTATTTTCCTTCCACAATTGGTTGAGATAGGCCACATCCCTTTCATGGTCCATGCAGTCCCATCTTCCTTCATGTATGTAGACCATCACCTGACCTGCCTTGGCCAAATTCTAATCTATATCCGCCATTCTCACTTCCATACCTTCCATGGTGGCTTGCCTTCCTGCCACAACTTTTCGAGCAGCCGTTTATCACGCAAGGTGTCCATGCATTGCCAGAAACCATCGTGACGATACGCGGCTAACTGCCCATCAGCAGCCAACCTCTCCAGCGCATCTACTTCCAAGCTCCTGTTATCTCCTTCCAAATAATTGAAAATAACAGGCTCCAAGACTAGAAATCCACCGTTGATCCAGCCCTCGCCAATTTGAGGCTTTTCAGTGAAAGCGGATACGATGTCACCATCAAAGACTAGGCCACCGAAGCGTGACGGAGGGCGCACAGCAGTCACAGTGCCCATGCGACCGTGAGAGCGATGGAAGTTGAGCAAATCATGTAAGTCTATATCGCTAACACCGTCCCCGTAGGTCACCATAAACGTGCTGTCTCTTAGCCATGGTTCCAATCGCTTGATGCGGCCTCCCGTGTTTGATTCTTTGCCAGTATCCATAAGATGAACAACCCAATCTTCACACTCTTCATCGTGCATTTGCACTTTTCCATTGGAGAGATTAATCGTCATACTGCCTTTAAGCGCATAATAATCAAGGAAAAAGCGCTTGATGACCTCACCTTTATATCCCAGAGCGATAAAAAATTCCTTGAATCCGTAATAGGAATAGTGCTTCATGATATGCCAGAGTATTGGCATTCCGCCAATCTCCACCATCGGTTTGGGCTTGACCTCTGTCTCTTCCGCAAGTCGTGTGCCCAGTCCACCAGCCAGAATGACAACTTTCATTTTGATTTGTTCTCCTCCTCAAGACTGCTCGTAATACTGATATTTTCTAATGGCGCATATACGGTTTTCCACTCCAATAAGGGTCTTATAACTCCTCCGAGATTTGTACATGCGGTTGGGCAGCCAGATTGTATATTTCATCAGGTTGAATCTGTCTTATTATGCGGATGAGGTTAGACGAATCTGTCATATCCCCATAATAAAGGAGAAGGTTCTCCCTGGTACGGTTTTCACAGGAATGAAGATGTTCGATGCGCTCCCTATTGCATATGCTTGCCCTGCGCACAATCCCGTGAACGTGATAGCCTTTGTCCAGCAAGAACTCCGCAAGACAGGACCCATCCTGGCCGGTTAGGCCGGTTATTAAAGCAACTTTTCCCATTTAATCACCTCTTACATTACTCTATGAACCAACGTTTTTCGAAAGATACTCAATTTCCCATTCTAACATAGGTCTGGGAAGGCCTCCCCAAGTCTATATCAAAAGAGGCCGCATGATATAGCCCAGGCGAAGCCCAATAACGTCTGTTTATAGCGTACCTTAATGTCACGCCATGTGAAGAAATAAAGAAGCTCTCGATATGCCCAAAGCTCGCCAGGTGGTTAAGCCGGTGCGCATCGGACAAGACGGAAATGACTCGCATGGGCGCACAGCACATGACCAGAACCGCTTTCATATTCTGACACGCCAACCTCACAACGTTGCGTAGAGTTCTAGTCAGGAGCACAGCCTAACACCTCCTTGAAATCTTGAAACATATTTGCTTAGGGCGCAATTCAGCACCTTTTGCCTTCTCAACTCTAGCCAGCCTTTCTCCTCGCTGCTATCTGTCTCAGCAAATCGAAGTCCTCTCTGGTGAAAGTCCTCAGCAGAAACAGCACAGCGAGGTATATTATAGCAGCTATCGGAACTACAAGAAACAGGTTCAGATGCTGCAAGAGTATCAGGGAACCAGCCATCACCCCGCAGGCTATCGCCGGCTTTACGATAAGTCTGTGTAATTCAACCCGGCAGACAAGCCTGGAGACGAAATAAAGATACAGGGCGAAGGCAAGGGCACCGGTCACCGCTGTCGCTATTGACGCCCCCGTGTAGCTATATTTCGGTATCAGTATCAGGTTCCCTATGACATTTAGCACCATGGAGAGCAAGGCAACCCTGGTTATCAAGTCCTGCCTGTTTATTGATATCACCATTGTTACCAGCAGCATGTTGAGAAAGTTGAAGGGAGCTGTCCAGATGAGGATTCTCAGCGCTGCCGCCGCCTCGCTGAACCCGCCCGAGTATATGCCCAGAATTATCCTATCGGCAACGAGCGTTGTGGCCACTGCTATAGGCAGCCCGACCAGGAGCAGGTATTTGAAAGATTTCTGATAGGCAAAACGCAGCGAGTCCTGCGCTGAGATGTGCAACTGAGACAAAACAGGATAGAGAGCGACTGTGAATGCCACAGGTATAAAGCCCAGGGCATTAATCAGTGTGTAGGCCGCGCTGTACAACCCCACAGCAGCATCGCCCTTCATTTGCGAGAGCATGACCATATCTATTCGATAAGCTATCACAGTGAAGATGCTTGCCAGGAGGAGGGGCAAGGCTGCCTTGACCAGAGATTTGGAGAGTGACCAGTCTATCCCCGCCTTAACTGTGACATTTCCTGCCTGAGGCTGGGCGAACTTGCGCCTGTAAACAGCAAAAGAGTAGAGTAAGACCACCGCGCTAGCTAAGCACCACAGTACGGCAAAGTCGACGACACCGAGCTTGAACCTTGTGGCAAGCACAACCCCCACCAGCATGGCGATGCTGTAGAAGAAAAGCCCGAGGGAGTGGTACTCCATGCGTTCGTAAGCGACAAAGATGCCGGAGAATATCTGGCTGAATGCGTTGATGACGACGGCCAGGCCTGCCAGGTAGACCACGGTGATGGTCTGCTGAGGGTAGTTCATGAGGTTGATGGTAAGAGCAATGAGGGCAAAAGTGGCAGCGACTGCAATTGCCTTGATCGTGCTGAGATTGATGAGGTATTTAGCTGTAAGCGATTTATCTCTGGCGATCTCTCTGGTGGCGAGTCTGCCTACGCCCAGGTCAGTGAGTATGCCGAAGATGCCGGTAAAGGCCAGGGCGAACGAGAGCACGCCGTAGTTCTCCGCGCCAAGGTAGCGGGCCATGAACATCACCGAGAAAAAGCCCACCACAGAGCTCAAGACTTGGGCAATGAGCATGACAGCGGTATTCCTGGCAATTCTCTGAACAGTGCTCATGGTCTAATAGTTGCTTGAGTCTGTTGGGGTTTTTGCGTTTGTTGCGTTTGTTGCGTTTGTTGGGTTTGTTGTGCTCATTTGGTTTATCGGGTGAAGGCCCTAAATCTCAGTCTTAATCTTTAATCCTGCCTCTACGCTTCTCGTTCATTCCAGACCTAAGATCACCTTGATAGCTATTCCAACCTTTCTTAGATATTCTTCTTCAACACTGCCCATCTTGTGCACTAGCCTTCTTTTATCAATGACTCTTATCTGTTCACACAAAAGTATCGACTCTTCTGCCAATCCACCAATACCAGCAGGTATCCTGACATGGGAAGGTAGCTTGACCTCTCTTATCCTTGTGGTGAACGGAATGATGACCGTGTAGGGCTAGCTGCATTTGCTTTGTCTATCTGTATTACTAGAGCAGGCCTTATGCCTGCCTGTTCTGCGCCTACAACAGGATTCAGATCGACTAGGAAAACATCTCCTCTTTTTATCTCCACTTTATCTTCCCAGC
>Ga0209636_10002050_pt1 | contig 20433 bp, 23 predicted proteins | sample DeeMarSWOR152_54_FD_187464 | JGI IMG/M metagenome (GOLD analysis project Ga0209636, IMG submission 187464) | Marine sediment microbial communities from White Oak River estuary, North Carolina - WOR-1-52-54 (SPAdes) (version 2) | ecosystem: Environmental > Aquatic > Marine > Intertidal zone >...
TCTCTTTCTCACTTCTGCAGGTTCATCTGCAATTTTCTGGTGAGCTATTTCAAGCATTTCCTCCGAATTATCAATGCCCCAGACGTCAACGTTTGCTCTGGCCAGTTCCAAAGCAACGCGTGCTGTTCCTATACCAATCTCTAAAGCTGAACCATATTTTATCCCCAATCCCCTGTAATAGTCTATGTCTGGTTTTTCTCCAAATAAGTCGTAATACTGAGCAGATTTTGTATAACCCATGAGAATCCATTTTCTGAAACACATAAAAGTCTTTGTATTAAGATCAGTGGTTCATGTTACACATGTAACATATTCATGTACCGTTGTTGTGCATCAGACATTGGTTCAAATTGTGAGCATGAAAATGGCATTATCAGTAACAGATTCATACCATTGTTAACTCTCCTTCACTTGCAGTTCAAATCCAGCCCCTATTCACGACGCAGTTCCTCACTTTCTTTTTCTTTCTCCACCATCAATTTTATTTTCTCTCTTAAGAGTTCTCTAATATCCCTATACTGTAGAATATCTCTCATTCTTTCTTTGATTCTTCTTCGCAGCGATAAATACCCGTCGCTATCCATGGTGTACAACTGTTTGTAACATCTCCAGCAAAAACTTGCTCGTTCACTGTTGAGAGCTCCACAGTAAGGACATTTTTTCATAGTAGTATCCTTTCTCCATCACATAAAAATCTACTGTTCTCTTTTTATGATTACCGCAATGTAACCAAAGAATCCCACCACAAGTCCTACCAAAAACCCGAGGGCTCCTCCAAAGCTTCCACCGATGTATTCTCCAATTTTCATACCGATGAATCCCACTACTATGGTAGAAGCTGCTAACTGCAGAGGAATAGACGCACGGGAAATTGGCTCTAGACTCTTCATTCCTTGGGTTTCACCACCAGAACGGGCACAGGGGCATGTCTCACCACCTTTTCTGCAACACTTCCTAAGAGCAGATGGGAAAATCCGCCTCTCCCCAGCGTGCCCACGACCACCAGGTCATACTCTTTGGCGTGTTCAATTATCTCATGGGCGGGGTGACCTTCCAGCACCATGGGGGTGACATCCACTCCCATTTCTCTGCCTTTATCCACCACCTTGTCCACTATTTTCTCTCCTTCTTCCTTGAGTGCTTCCACCTGTTCATCCAGTAATAAAGACGCAGGGCTGCTGATGGAGCGTGGAGCATGTGTTCCTTCCACCACGTAGAGAGCAGTTACAGAAGCTCCCGATCTTTTGGCTACTGCTAATCCATGTTTTTCAGCTTCTTCCGAATGGTCTGATCCATCTGTTGCAATCAAAATCTTTTTGTACATCGCTTCACCTTTTATACTGAATATATATATCTTTCTATAAATGGGTTATCAACTCATTTAGTGGTTTCAATTTGTTACACGTGTAACAGATTTTTTTATTTTTCATTAGTGTGAAGGTTGGCAGCTAAGAAAGGTGTACATAGATTGATCCTAAAACCTGCTGTTCATCGTCGTATTTTGAGGTTACGTGAGGTTCACCAGCGAATAGAAATTCTCTCCCATTTCCAGTGCTACATCACCAATACTGACGATGACAAAGATTCCATAAATTGAAGCTCCACTTCGTTCTGCCAGTTTAATTAAAGCTTTCTGGGTTTCGCCAGATCGTATTACATCATCCACGATTAAAACTTTTTGACTTTTTTGTATTGCATTCTTGGGGAGGTATAATGACATTAAATTCCCTGAAGAACTGGGTACGTACGTCTCTTCAATGTAGTCAGTAATACCTACTTCCTTGTTTTTCCTCGCATAGACAGCATCCACTGATAACCGGACAGCAATGCTGCACGCCACGGGGATGCCATCTGTTTCTGAAGTCAAGATTTTCTCTGCTTGAGGAAACCGTTCTGCCACCTGTTCTGCAATCTCTTTTAACAGTAATGTATCATACAAGATGGTTGAATTGTCGAAGTACCCTTCTTTGTCGCATTTTATCCTGTTCTTGATCTCTTCCTGTACAGAATACTTCTTTCTGAAGAAGGAGACAAACTCAAGTGCCCGTTCCTCGTTGGGTAGTACTCTCCCCATGATGTACCTGTTCAAGACAGTGGCGGGGAGGTCGAACATCCGAGATAGTTCAGCGTAAGTGTGCTCTCTCTTGAGCATCTTCAAGTACTCTACTGAGCGGATTCGCACCTTCATGCTCTCTGTCATATTCATAAACATAAATGTGTTGATTAGGTTTATAAGTTTTCCCATTATTGATGCATATATGTTGGCAGTCATCGACTTCGGCAGCCAGTACACCCACTTGATTGCCAGGCGCATACGACAGTTGAATGTGTATTCAGAGATATTCCCTTCGAATGTGGGCGTTGCTGACGTGAAGGATGCAGAAGCAGTAGTACTGTCTGGAGGACCTTCCAGCGTGTACCGGGGAGATGCACCCAGAAATGATAACCTGTTAACCTGGTTAGTAGATGAGGACATTCCCACGCTGGGAATTTGTTACGGGTTGCACTTACTGGCTCATCACTGTGGAGGAAAGGTGGTAAAAGGGAATTTTAAGGAGTACGGGATCACAAAAGCTGTGGTAGAGGAAGATCCTTTATTTGCGGGATTAGAAAGGATGCAAAAGGTGTGGATGAGCCATGGAGATCGAGTGGAGGAATTACCTTCTGGGTTTGCACGAATTGCTTCCACTGAAACGTGCGAGTACGCAGGGTTTCGGCGCGGGAATGTCTATGCAGTGCAGTGGCATCCTGAAGTGCACCACACAAATAAGGGAATGGAAATGCTTTCCAACTTTCTGGATATTGCAGAGGCTGAAAGGAATTGGTTTATGGTAGATTTCATAGAGCACGCGGTAAGGAATGTGCAGGAAGAAATCAAAGGGAAGGCAGTTATTGGGTTGTCAGGTGGGGTGGACTCCAGTGTAGCTGCTGCTTTAGTCAGTGAAGCTCTTGGAACCAGGTTGACTGCAGTTTTTGTGGATCATGGGTTGTTGACAGAAGGGGAGAAAGAGCATGTGCAAAAGTTTTTTGAAAGGAAAGTGAACTTGAGAATAATTTTGGCTAAAGAACGGTTTTTTTCCAAGTTAAAGGGAGTTTATGACCCCGAAATGAAGAGGAAGATCATTGGAGAGGAATTCATCCGTATATTTGAGGAAGAAGCTCGAAAAGTAGGGGCAGATACGTTAGTACAGGGTACTATTTATCCTGACAGGATTGAGAGTGGAGTTACCCAAAATGCAGATGTGATCAAGTCCCATCATAATGTGGGAGCTTTACCAGATACAATGGATTTCAAAAAAGTAGTAGAACCCTTAAAGGATTTGTACAAGGATGAAGTACGGGAAGTGGGAAGGACGTTAGGACTGCCAGAAGAGATTGTGGGGAAACACCCATTCCCTGGGCCGGGGCTGGCAGTGAGAGTTCTGGGGGAAGTAAATGATTCAAATATATTTATATGCAGGAAAGCGTGTACAATTGTGGAAGAAGAATTAAGAAAAAATGGGCTGTACGACACGGTGTGGCAGGGGTTTGCAGTCGTATTCAACGACAAAGTAGTAGGGGTGGTGGGAGATGAACGGAAATTAGGAAGAGTGGTGGGCATCAGGATTGTACAGTCGCAAGATGCTATGACTGCCAATTTCGTCAAAGTGGACTGGGACATTTTGGAGAAGATGTCCACGAGGATAACCAATGAAATTCCTGATGTGGTATCAGTAGTGTACTTTGTGTCACACAAGCCCCCCCAGACTATAGAAGCTCTCTAGCACTCACAGTGGTGGCTGTACTGGGACAGTAAGGGGACTGCAGACACAAACCTTTAAATAACCTTAAAACCAATCTGATTCAAACCCGATGGTGGTGGAATGTTTCACGCAAAACTGGAAGCCAAAACCTGGAAAAAGATCATCAATGCCCTGGCGAGCATCATAGAGGAAGTGTCTATCGAGGTTACCCCAGAAGGTATCCAATTTACTGCTATGGACCCCTCCCACATTAGTATGGTGGATTTTCGCATGGGGAAGGAACATTTTGAGGAGTATGAACTAACCGAAGAAACATCACTAGGTCTTGATGTAGATGAAAACAGAAAGATTGTCAATAGATCAAAGCCTGATGACATTTTAACAATGGATGCTGATGAGAACAGGATTACCTTAACCTTTCAGCAGCGCGATGGTGAGACTGTACGGAAGTTCGGGTTACCTTTGATTGATGTGATTGGTGGAGAAAAATATAAGGTTCCCCACTTAGATACTACAGCAAAGATTAGACTCCCCTCGCACGTGTTCGATGATGCTATCAAGGATGCCTACATTATTTCAGATAGTATCATGTTCAGAGCAGAATCAGACGTTTTCTTGGTGAAGGCGGAAGGTGACTCCGGGAGTATAGAGACGGAAATCAAGGAATGGCTGGAATATGAGGTCACTGAACAGAGTCAGTCCACCTACAACCTGAGCTACCTAACAGATGTTGCCAAGTCAGTGGAAGATGAGGTCACTATTGATTTAGGGAATGATATGCCGTTAAAGCTGACATTTACCTTGGATCATGCAGAGATTCTATTCATACTGGCTCCGAGGGTAGAACGCGAGTAGTATGCTGGACCTTTTGGAAGAAAAGGTAAAACAGGAGAGAGAAACCAGTGAACTCTCACGACTAGATAAAGATTTCTTTTTTAAATTACAGGAACACATAGGTATTCTGAAAAGTGCAAATGATTTAATTTCCCAGAGAAAATTACAGTTAATGCAGGAGTTACTCCAGGAATTGGTGGATTTGAGAGCAGAAAAAATTTTGAAAGGTCACCAAACAGGTATGCTCACACCGGAGGTGAACCTGGCTCAATTCGCTTCCACATTCAAAAAGTTTAAAAAGGATGCATTGAAATCTTTACTTCAGGAAGAGGCTACCACCCAGAGGGTGATAGTCCTGCAAGACCTTCCCCAATTTTACGGGCCAGAACTGGAAATTTTGGGGCCTTACAAAAAAGGAGAAGTAGTCTTATTAGACAGAACAGTGGTAACCCTTTTAAAAGAGGAAAATCTGGTAGAAGAAAGGTGATTCAATGAAGATGCCAAAGACCCGCAGGACGTACTGCAGATGGTGCAAAAAGCATACAGTGCACAAGATCAAGGTAGTGAAAAAGAGAAAACGTGGCGAATTAAAACAGGGTCAGAGACGGTTCAGACGGATAGAAAGAGGGTATGGTGGGTACCCCAGGCCAAAACCCCACGGGGAGAAGCCCACCCGCAGACACGATTTGCGGTTCACCTGTGAAGTGTGCGGCAAATCATCCACAAAAAGGGGATTCCGCGCTAAAAAGCTGGAATTCCAGTAGGTGGTTTCATGTCAAAGTTTTTACGAATCAAATGTGAAGATTGCGGTAATGAGCAGGTAGTCTTCAACCGGCCTTCCATGGCAGTGCGCTGTTTAGTATGTGAGAAGACAGTGGTAGAACCCAAGGGTGGAAAGGGCCTGGTGAAGACACGCATACTTGAGGTATTGGAATGATCAAAAAAAGAGAGTACCCGGACGTGGGAGATTTTGTCATTGGGACAGTGCAGGATGTATTCCCGTACGGTGCCTTTGTCAAACTGGACGAATACGACAAGGTAGGCATGATTCACATCAAGGAAATATCATCTGCCTGGGTAAAGAATATTAGAAATCATGTTCGGGAAGGACAGAAAGTGGTGACCAAAGTATTGAGAGTATCCGCTGATAGAGGGCACATCGATTTATCATTGAGAAGGACTACTGCGCAGCAGCGAAAGTGGAAGATCCAACAGTACAAGAGGGAGAAGAAAGCTGAAAAATTACTCGAATACTATGCGGGCGAATATAACCTGAGCGAAAAAGAGCTTTCCCAGAATATTATAAACCCTTTAGAGGAGAAATTTGACTCGGTATTAGAAGGAATGGAAGAAATCATGAGAGATCAGAATCTGCTCACTATCGTTCCCGAAAAGTACCGCGAAAGTTTTTATGAGCTCTTGGCGGCGAACGTGGAGATTCCTTCTGTGGAAATCACAGGGTACCTGGATGTCACCTGCCCGCAGCGAAATGGAGTCGATATCATTAAAAAGGCTCTCATGGATGTGGAGAAGGATGATATTACCATCCAGTTGGTGGGAACTCCCCGGTACATGGTGAAGGTGGAAGCTGAAGACTACAAAACTGCAGAAGAAGTGTTAAGAGAAGTTCATGAGCATGTGGCTTCAGTAATTGAAAATCATGACGGCGAGGTGAAATTTACCCGAAAATGAAGTTAAAAAAATGTACTGTTTGCGGTAGGTACACGTTGAAAGATGTCTGCGTCTGTGGTGGGAGGGCAGACACAGTGAAGCCCCCCCGGTTTTCACCAGAAGACAAGTACGGTAAGTACAGACGAAAACTAAAAAAAGAGGTGATAAAATGAAAGAAAGTGTAATTTGGGAACTGAAAAAAGTGGATTTACAAGGTCCTGTCCTCATTGAAGGATTGCCAGGAATTGGCCTCATTGGTAAGTTGGCTGCTGATCATTTGATCTCAGAACTTCATGCAGAAAAATTTGCAGAACTGTATTCTCCTCATTTCACACATCAGGCTGTGGTGGAACCCGATTCCACAGTGCGGCCCATGAGAAACGAGTTCTACTACTGGAAGGGAAAGGATTTACAGTTGATCATCCTGGTGGGAGATACCCAGCCCCAGCCCACAGACAGCTACGGCCACTACGAGGTGGTGGGAGCTATCTTAGATTATGTGGAGCAATTTGGAACGAAGACTATATTCACACTGGGAGGTTCCTCCACGGGAGGACAGGAGGTTAAGACGCCTCGTGTGTTTGGTGCAGCCACTGATAGAGAGCTGGTGAAAAAGTACCGTAACGAAGGTGTCACGTTTAAGTCAGATCCTGGTTCTGCTATTGTGGGAGCTTCAGGACTGCTTTTATCTCTGGGACAGTTACGGGGAATGAGTGGGGTGTGCCTTCTGGGCGAATCGCCAGGGTACTTGGTGATCGATGCCCGATCTGCCAAATCTGTTCTGGAAGTACTCACCAAGATACTGGGTATCAAAATGGACATGTCTGAACTGGAAAAGAGGGCCCAAGAAACAGAACAGTTCATCAAGAAAGTCCAGGACATGGAGAAAAAGCAGAGGTTGCAGCAGCAGTTGAAAGAGCTGGGAGACTTCGGCTACATCCGGTAACCTTCGTCGATCTCTGGACAAAAAATATCTTTTAACACCCTGTGAGTCGCTCCTGGGAGCAATCCCAGGAGCGCCGAGAACCTCTTCTGCCACAGGGAGCGCATCGCTACCCACTCTCCACTCGCAACCCAACAAACGTATTTAGGTTTTCTAGGCAATCTTTATATATTTCTATTATCTAATTTTCGGTGCACGTATTGGCTAAGAGTGGACACTGTCCCAAAATTGAAAACCCAAAATATGCACTCAAAACAGACAATGGAGTTCCAGTATGAACAGAGCCACAAAACTCAATAAAAAGGAAAAGCAAATCCTAAATATTCTAGGGAAGAACCATAATGCATCTGTAAAGGAACTCATGAACGTAACAGGGTATAAATGGCCAAGTACCATATCCCAAAAGATTGAAAAATTCGAAAAATTGGGTTATCTTGGGAAAGGACCCTACTATGATTTGAATTTGAGTGCAGTAGGAAAAAACCAGTTATATTTTGTTTACGTAGATATCAGATTTCCTGCTCAAAATAGGGACTTGGTTTTTGAATTGATCAAGCAGCTTGAATGCTGGAGATGGATCTATCCCACTATTGATACCAACAGGTTTTTTGTCCTCTTCCAGGTGAACTACTACAACCAAATTGGGAAGCTTTTAACCCTTTTGAGAGAGAAAGATTTAATCTCTTACGAGATGTTCGCTTCCCAGAATCGGTGGATTACGGACAACCCCAATTTCAGTGAAGAAGAAATCCCTGAGTTAAACGATCCCGATCTTGACCGTCCTTTACCCGATATAACCTACCCTGAGCTCAATTTATCTATTACGTGGAGAGAGGTAGATCTGCGGTTAATGCAGTACTTGCAGATTCGAACAGATAATTTAAGGAAAATCCAGAAGATGGAATACAAAGACTATGGAAACTTCTGGGAGTACCACCAGCTGAAACACAGCTACAAGAAAATTGCTGATTCAGGGATAGTCCATGGGAAAGCCCACCATTTACGCCCTTACCCCATCAACGAGTGTTCCACATTACTGTTACTCTTGGAATCCAAAGACCACGAATTTTTGCTGCACTTGATGCATCAGTTTGCTGAAGGAGGCCGCATCCACAAGTCGTACACATTGGCGGGAGATACAGGGTTAATGTTCTTGTGGGCATCTCCCCGATTCATGCTGAACCTGTTGCACTACTTTGATGAGTATCCAGATTTGGAAGTGAGAGTTGCCCCCTTGAGGACTCACAATTCCAGATATCTTGAAAAACAGTCCTTCCATGCAGAACATTTCGATGTGGAGAATCAGAGGTGGTTTTTTCCCTATTCAAAGTATGAAGAGGAGATACTAACCGTTTTGAAGAGAGAGAAGAGAATCTAACCTCACCGAGTTGTGAAAATCTAAATTGGTAGAGGTATCCAAATAGTGAGTGTCAATGTTACACGTGTAACATCAATTTTCATATAGACTGATAAAATAGTTTATGAGTTAATGACTGTAGTTGTAGCACCAGAAATTGACAATCCTGTCATTAAAATCCAGTAGCCAATTTCTACGGTTTCCGGGAAGCTTCTCCTCGTATAATCCCTGTAGCAATAATGTGAGCAACCCGCACAGGCTCAGGAAGCTGGGAGTGCATGCACGTTAACTCAATGATTTTTACTGCTTCGTCTCTTTCCAACCCTGCATACTGAAAGTATAGCACCCCTCTGTGAACAGGTATGGAATGAACAGGCCCTGCACGCTCAATGCAGTGCCATCTCTCTTTTTTGTCCGGGAAGTTATCCAAAGCTCTATCAATTTTTTCAAAGTCCGGCATCTTTCTCATGACTGGAATGATACCCAGAGATGTCTTTTGGGCGATCTTCTGAATGTCAATAGTGTTAAATCCAGCAAAAGTGATCCCATCTGTCATGATTACCCGCAAATCTTCATGCTTGGTGGTGGAGACCATGTTAATGATCTTATCTGTGGCATCTGTACCATCTCGTTCAATCCAGCAGCTTAACAACCCATCAATCCAGAATCCCCCGCGAAAGACTACCCCTACCAGTAATATTTCTTCGCCACACAATGAGCCATCATCTATACCCAAAATACGAATTTGCGGCTTGATCTTCATGCATACTAACAAGAGAGTGTCTTAAAGAACCTTCTGATTCATAGGTTGTCACCTCTTTAGAGGTCAATGTTACACGTGTAACATTTCGTACATTTTATCATTTACTAACGCAAATTCATATAAAAAGAAAGTTTATTGAATCTGAAAAGCTCTGTCTCTGAAATCTGACAGTACTTTACCTGCCGTGTGTCATTCACCTATTCCCTCAATAATAAATACACACAGATAGATAGGTGGACAGGCTCGTAACCTTTTTTAAGGGAACACCAAAAGAATATGCATGAAAGAAATTCTCTCTATAATAGGACTCTACTTTGTCATGGAATTAGGAGACAAAACCATGCTCTCCTCCCTGGCTTTGGCTGCCAAGTACAATCCCTGGGTAGTTTTTGTAGGAGCTTTGATCGGATTAGGGTTAGTGACCGCGTTGAGTGTTACAGTGGGCCAGACATTGAGTCAGTATTTATCAGAAGGAACAATCCAGAAAGTGTCCGGCATCATCTTTGTTGTGGTGGGAATTCTCATCTTTGCGGGAAAGCTATGACATTCTTCTCCTTTGATATAAAAGCCAGAAGATACATGTACTTGCACATGATTTATGCAGTTCTCATCATTTCAGTTCCTTTGTTCCCTGTGTACTTATTCAGGCTGAACTTCAGCTTGGTGGAAGTGGGGTTCTTGTTCTCTCTGGCAGGACTAGCAGAAGTGGTATTCACTTATGGAGCTGGTAGACTCCTGGACAGAATTCCCTGTAACTATGGATTGGCGTTTATTGACTTTTTTGGGGGCATTGCAAGTATTATTTACGGTTTTTCACAGAATTACTACCACATTATTACTGGACAGCTCCTAGATAAAATAGGGTGGGTGTTCAACCCCTCCTATACGGTATATGAGAATGAAGCTTACAAAGCAGATTATGAAACTATATACCAATATCACGTGATGACACCAGAAATTGTCCAGTTGGCCGCCTTTCCCGTTTTGGGTTATATATTGACCTACGTAGCTAGTTCTGTTGCTGCGTACCGATCCTTTTTCATCTTACTGGGTGCAGCAGATTTTTTGGTTATCATATATATTTTAAAGGGGTTGCCCAGAGTGGAGCCCAACGTTTCTCTGAAAAGGAAATCTCAGCTGCCAGTTCCTCGGGAGTTGTACCTGATCATGACTGCAGAAGTTGTTCTCGTATTTGGTGAAGCAGTCGGTTCACAGTTTATTTTAATTTACTACATTCTCCAAAAGCTGCAGGGAACCTTTTTCACTGTCACTGTGGTGGAAGCTGTAGTATCTTTTGCCATAATCCTCACTACACTCACGACCTTGAAAAGAAAACCAGAACTTGTAAGAACAGCCCAGTACGGGATCTTCTTCATGATGGTGTATGCAGTCTTGATGTCGTGGGCTCCTACTGTCTGGGTGATTTTCCTCGCGTATTTTTTAGGGTCTATAGGGAATTCTCTCTGGTTTCCACGCCATCGTGCACTAACCATGCAATTGATCCCGGAAGAGCGGAGAGGAGAAATCCTCGGTACCATGTCCTCATTAAAGAAACTGGTGTCTATTGCAGCCCCCATCTTTGCTTCTCTTATAGCGGTCAAAATATATGTGCTGGCACCCTTTGTTGTCCAATTACTCACACTGGTGGTAGTCTTTTTCATATATCGGTTGATTGGAAGAACAATATGAATATGGAGCACTATCCGTTTTTCCGTATTTTTTAATGGCGTGTTTATCACTAGATAATAGAGATTTTTTGGTCATTTTTTGGCTTCACAGCAATATTTATTCTCTTTTTGAAGTTTTCTTCACAATGTTTTGCTTGAAGATTTTCAATCGCTGCATTTGTCTCATTTTTGTTACACGTGTAACAACTGAATTTTACTTATTTGATTTTAGTTCAGAAGTCATAATTGAGTCATAACTAATACAGAAGTCATAATTGAGTTACTACTCTGTTGTGGAGTCTGGGTTGGTGACCATGGAGAAATATATTCGTTTATGGAGTTTTAGATAAGATATTGCTGCATCTCATCGTTCTGCCAATCCATTTTAATGACGTCAAGATAGACTCTCACTTTTTTCTATGCCTAACCTTGAGGATTCTATCTTCATTGAGAGGAAACCTTCATAATCTGCCGTGTTTAACAGAGATGAGGTTCCGTTCATTCAGGGTTGTAGATATCGCAATTGTGTTCATGAACTTTCAAAACATTTATATTTTAAGAAACCATAATATACATAATGAGGCTGAAAATCTACATAAACACTTCAGTAGTTGGTGGATGTACAAATGCAGGATCAGAGCACATTGCAGCAATGAATAGGTTCAACCTGGGAAGATGGTGGCAGTAGTATCAGGACTGACTGAATTAGGAAATGTTCCCCGACTGCAAAGGTTAAAAAAGCTTCAAATTGACTCCAAGGAGGAAAGGATATGAAAAAATGGAAAAAAATGAAGAATTGGATATCAATATCAATAATCTCTATAGCCGTGCTCACACCATGTGTTCTTGGTGTTTCAGTTGTATCAGAATTTCCTATATGTACAAACGGGTATATCGATTATTTTCCTGCAGAATACATTGGAATCTATGGTAAAATCGTGGTCTGGTATGATAATAGGAATGGAAATGACGATATCTATGGGTACGACCTTTCCACGTCAACAGAGTTTCCCATATGCACACTGGGAAGTAATCAACGGGATCCTGCAATCTATGGTAACATTGTGGTGTGGACTGATAATAGGAACGGGAACAGTGATATCTATGGGTACGACCTTTCTACCTCAACAGAGTTTCCCATATGTACACAGGGAAATGATCAGTATTTACCAGCAATCTACGGCAATACTGTTATCTGGAATGACCGCAGAAATGCAGGTTGGGGGGATATCTATGGGTATAACCTTTCCACGTCAACAGAGTTTCCCATATGCACACAAGGAAGTTGTCTTTTTTCGCCAGCAATCTACGGCAATCTCGTTGCCTGGGAAGATAATAGGAATGGGAATCGGGATATCTACGGGTATAACCTTTCCACGTCCACAGAGTTTCCCATATGTACACTGGGAGGTGAGCAGTGCGGACCAGCAGTCTATTGTGATACAGTAGTTTGGTTTGATTATAGAAATGGAAATCCAGATATATATGGATGCAACCTCGCCACCTCAGCAGAGTTTCCCATATGTATAGCAGTACCTAGTCAGCTTTTCCCTACAATCTATGGTAATATTGTGGTCTGGCAAGATAATAGGAATGGAAATGACGATATCTATGGGTACGACCTTTCCACGTCAACAGAGTTTCCCGTATGTACAGTGCAGGAACAATCCACATACCCTTCAATCTATGGTAATATTGTGGTCTGGCAAGATAATAGGAATGGACAGCCCGATATGTATGGTGCAGAACTTGGTGGACTTACCCCTTCTCTTTGTCTACCTAAACAGAACCCGGATTTAGAGAACCGAGATACAAACAAACTGATGAGATCTTTGGCTTCATACAGGATCTCAGAGGCTCAGAGTATCCTCGAAGAGATGCAGAAAACGTGTACAGAACTCAAAAATGAGAATGATCCTCTCTACAGTGCCTGCTGTGCAGACCAGTTGGATGAAGCAACAGAGTATATTGAGATGGCTGAGAAATTTTTCATGGGTGGAAACTACATAGCTGCAAACTACTGGGCGATAAAAGCACTAGATCTTTTGCAGGAGATTAAAGAGTGTTGTCAAGAGTAGTTTTCTCCTTTTTTTAGCTTCTGTGAGATGAGAAGACGAGGCTGGTTTCGAATGCGACACGGAAATGTCTTTCTTCTTAAATTGTGGATTAAACTGAAGAATGGGCGTAAGATTAGATCAAAGTAAACTATCCCGATATTATTCGATGTATTTGCTTCTCCCTGTTTATATTTGATCTGTATAGTACTACTGACACTATTGTCAGTGGTGATCTATCAATCCATTTATCAATACTTCACTATTGACTTTTGTTTCCTTCAAATTATAGGGGTTTATGGGGGTTTCTTTTTTCATCTAACTTTTGTCCTTCATTTCATCATTCATATTTTCATCATCCCCTAAGAAATATGGAACTTTTTTGTGTAAATCCAGATGTAATCACTGAAATCATCTTCAGTACTATCAACTTCTGTATTACATTTCTCATTCCTGTTCCGTATTTTTTCAAGTTCTTTCAAATACTTTTTAGGCCCATCCTCCGGGAATATACTCTTAAAATATAAACCTTCGCAAACCCCTATAGTTTCACCCTTTTCAGGCTCTATTCTGCATTTTTCAAAATACAGTTTTTGTTACACGTGTAACAGAAATGGGTTACTAAAGGGATCTAGGATTGGGAGTTAGACATACGTTTCTACAGATATTTCAGTCACCTGTACATATCCGTCACTGTTGAAGTCAAGCCATCGGATCAAGAGTAAATGGTTGTACCCGTAATATGACCAGATACTAGGGTTGCTCATGATAAGAGAACCAGCGTAGGTGCCCTGTCAGCCGTATCCCCAGATCAGAAGGATATTCTGGTTGTTGTGCTGTCCGAGGTAGACGATGCAAATATCTTCTGAAGGGTAGTTATCTGGGTCCATTGAGATAGACTTGTTTTCACCTAGACAGGAAATGGTGAAGATCTCGTGCGGTATGTAACTGTAGAAAATCCTGAAGTATCCATTGTATTCATTTGCTATTGGATTGATGGCTGGTCCTCCAACAGGTATTAAATTGCCGTTACTGTGTTCATAACCCGTTAAAAGTATGTCAGTTTTTCCTTCTGGTCGTGCAATGCCCTCTTTACCGAAGGGCCACGACACATTGGCTGTTCCTAAAACATCAGTACATTTTGCTGAATCACCCACTACATGAAAGGTGAATTCTGCAAACAACGCTGGAATGTTGTAAAAAATGGGGCTCACTGCTTGTGGTGTACCTGTGGGAGGTGCTGCAAAGCTTCCTGGGATGGTTTCAGAATAAATTTCTGAAAATTCAACAAAATCATTATCATTGGTGTCTTTCCACCGCAAGAGCAAGAGATGGTATCCACCGTATACAGTCCACACCTGCGGGTTGCTCATGAACACAGACCCTGCGTAGGTGCCCTGCCATCCATATCCCCAGATCAGTAATATAGTCCTGTTGTTCTGTTCTCCTAGATAGACGATGCAAATATCTTCATTCGGGTAGTTATCTAAGTCGAGCGTGATGGAGTACCCATCTGCAAAGATTTGAAAGAGTGGATCGTACGGGTTGGGATCATAGTTGTAGGCAATGTCAAAGTATTGATCAAATTCATCTGCTACTGGATTGATGGCAGGACCTCCCACGATGATCAAATTACCTGTGTAGTGCTCTGTTGCTATAAGGAGTAGATCAGTTTTCCCTTCTGGTCGTGCAATGTTCTTGTATCCGTAGATCCACGATATATTGGCTGTTCCCAAAACATCATTACACTTTGCTAATTCACCCACTACGTGGAAGTTATTTGATAAAAATAAAGAAGGAATATCTGCAAAACCGATACCAGTTCCACAGGGTTGTCCATCATTAGAATTGGGAATGCCATCGCCATCTTTGTCAGAATCGAAATTGTCACAAATACCGTCATTGTCTTGATCTGAAGGGCAATAATATGCAGTATCATATCCCCCATCTGTTATGGTAGTAACATTTTGAAACCCATTTACACAGCATTCTGCATCACGAATCCAGAAGCAGTCTTCAATGTAATTATCTGAGCATCCTGTGTAGGCAGATGCATGGAAAGAATGAACATCTGCAGAATTTACATAGTACCGTGGGTATTCTACTACGTTATTTGTTGGATCTACGTGATGGAAATATCCGTTATAGTACGATTCAGCCCATGCATGTCCCCATTTCCTGAGGGGATAACAATATGGGCTGCAAATAGTAGTTGTATCACCGCTGTATGTGAAAGCAGTTCCAAGGTCAATTCTTGTGGGAATATTAACAGATCGTGCAAACCCTATATACAAATCAGCATAGTCATTGCAATCGCCTCTTCTCTGATAAAACACATTTGTATCTGAAGTTCTCGATCTGTACGTAGAATCATATACTAAATAACTATGAACGTAGTTCATCAAAGCAATAGCTGCATCTCTGGGAGTAGTCCTCCCTCCTGCTACAGATAATGCTGTTTCATATATAAGCTCATTCGAAGGATGATGCCACCTATCTTCACAATAGTAGTTAGGGCTCACTCCTGATGGTTGGTAAAATTTGACCCTGTAACGACCGATTTTTTCGTCGTGTTTCCTATTCGCGTATGGGTCTACCTCTTCCCAGACCTCACAGGTGAAATCAAAAATCCCAATACCTTTGCCTGTATTGGGCACAGTAAAATATGTCCGAAGCGACATACCTGGATTAATTACAATGCGATCACTTTCATTGGAATAAAGACTGGCATCAGGGTATCTTACAAGGATTTTGTGGTACAATTTCCTTGGTTCAGAAGAAATATTCTGGCTCCAAACTTCTATGAGTTGGCTTTGATTGATATATATGTCCTTTGTGAAGTAGAGACTGGTCATGATGACCTGTGATGATTTTACATCAGATTCTTCTTTCTCTTGCATGATTTTATTCATGGGAATAAAATGAGATAAATTGTCTTCATTGGTTGTTCTTGCATTTCTCTTTCCGAAATGAACATGTATCGCTCTTGGAATTTCACTCCATGGTCTATGATAGTATATCATTCCTGGCTGTGAACCTGGACTTTGACCTTCATCTGACATGACTGGCACTTCCAAAAAGGAAAAAAGTATTACAAAAACGATAACACAGGAAATATGCTTTCTTCTTACCATGCAATACACCTATGGTCCAAAAATTTTAATCCATGAGTCGATTACTGTCCCATTTTCGGCGTCAATTAACAACCCTGCCAAATCACCCATTTTTATGTTCTCTTCATCTGCTTTCCCTATTCTCCAGCATATTCTGTTGAATTCCACTTCACAGGATAAGATCATTATATATGGTGGTTCAAGTCCGTATTCTTGAGCAATAACCTTTGCCTGCTCTTCTGAAATGAGAATTCCTTGAGGTTTTAATATGACACCAGAAAAGTCAACTATTATCCTGGAAGCATCCTCTGGGATAAAGTCAATATCAATTGCGACTAACATCTCGACAGAATATTCATTGTAGGTATATTCATATACAACAAACCACACAAAGGGTATCTCTGGCCTTTCATCTATTCCTGTAACTCTAAAATGATTATTGAAGAATTCATCTCCCAATGTACTCTTGAGAAATTCATCAGCCAGGGCAATAGCTTCCTCACGGGAAGTAAGGGGAGGAAGCTCCTCTGGGACTATTGGTGTATATTCTGAAGGAACTTCTTCTGATACTGAAGTAATCCATTGAGTTTCAGAAAAAATTATTACTACTGAACATACTAAAGCTGCACCTACAACAGAAATTATGAGAAGGTTTCTAGAAGATTTTTTCACTTTTTCACCTCCTTCTCTGATATCTTTTTAAAGCTGAAGGAGCAGTTCACCTTTGAACTCCTAGCCTTTCCAGTAGGAATTCGTTCAACTCTTGTAGAGTTGGATACGCCTCTCTTTCTTCTGCCACTTCCTAACCTAAAATTCATTCGTATCACCTCATCAGTTAAGGATACCTTTATATAACCTGTAAATTTATAAAGTTTTCGATTTAACCCAAATTCCCAAAGCAATCAATGACTGTTTCAGTATATTAAGAATGTAACAATTTACTGTCCTTTTGATTGGTTTCCAATAGAGAAGTAGTGTACAATTCGGAAGCACTATCTTTTATTCATGCATACCCTTTTTTATGATACTGTAAAGAATTTAATCTTCTTCGTTACCATTTTTTCAAGGCTCATGTGATAAAGAAAAAATTGTTACACGTGTAACATGAAAGAGGGACCACCTAGAGACTAGACAACCCCTGCTACACAAAAACCTTATAAATGCAAACATTGTGATTGATAGATGGAGGAAATGATATGAAGAGAATAATGATCTTTTTGGTGATTGCAGCAACTTTGCCGGTGTATATCATCTCTAGTGCTTCTGTTGTACAAGAGTTTCAGGTTGTAATTAATGTTGGTGATCAGTTGGATCCAGGAATCTCAGGGTATGTTGCTGTATGGGACGATAGAAGAAATGGTAATTCTGATATCTATTGCTATGACTTCTCTACTTCGGTGGAGTTTTGCATTACGACAGACAAAAACGATCAGCAGGATAGTGAAATCTTCGAGAATATTATTGTATGGCAAGACTATAGAAATGGAAACTGGGACATCTATAGCTATGATATTTTCACAAAAACATTATATTGCCAGAAACCATCAAAAAGTCCCAAAAATAGATTCAATACATTTCCATCCTCAAGAAGTTCAATCGAAAGATCAGATTTCTGTGATATGAAGTTAAGTAGCTCCTCAAAATTATATTTTGATTCAAAAACCAGAATGAAAGGCATACCCTTGAAGCTTTGTTTCTTATAATCATCATTCCATCTTGGGATAATTTTGCCATTAACAATTGTAGCTTTTGGCTCTCCCTCTCTACTCTCCTTATTCATTTCTCTTACTGCATCTTCTAAGATAGATCGAGAAACCAGTTCACTCTGCCCGTTGTATGGACCCTCACGTAAAGCGCTTAGTAGGCCTAGCATTGTAAATGCCTTGTCTGGATTTTCCTCAAGCACTTCTTGTATAGCCTTCTTAAGCTTTCTGTTGTGATCATCATGGTGAGAAAGCGCACTGATTATTGAAGCTGCCAGAGTAGCAAACAGCATCATCATTCCATAAGAAAACAATAGCAAAAATGATGCAGTTAACCCACTGCTTGTGAGTATGCAGACAAATGAAAGCAATACTACGAACAAAAATTACTAACGAGGGAGCTCTACATGTGTGGTAAAGTATTGGAGATAGAAGTTCTGGACCATGTCATCATAGGTCTTTCAGATCATGTCAGTCTGAAAGACCTAGAAAAGATGTGAAATTGCAGAGGTATCTTCTGTTAAGAAGTTGTAAATAACCAAAGAAAATGAACTCAGTACTTTTCAACTTCAAAACAGGTATGTGAAAAATGCATAAATAAAGAGGAAACCCCACGAAAAATACGACTTTCCACGAATCTTGTATTTAAGGATACATTCTCCGAGAATAAGCTCAAAGAGTATCTAATGATGTTGAAAAAAATGTGCAAACCAAGGGGTGCAGCAGGTGCATTGTACATGAATAAAGGTCGGAACCTGATAATCGAAAAAAGAGTATCTGCAGAGAAAATGGAGAGAAAAACAAAGGAATACCAATATTTTGTACTTAAGGATATATTTTCTGAGAGAAACCTGAAAAAATGCATAAATGAAATAAAAAAAATATTAACAAAAAATGAAGAATGTAATAAAAGTTGGTGAAACCTTTGCATGGGAGAGAAGATTTGGTTCTATACATATGAGGAAAATTTTTATTATTTTTTAGAAGAAGATAACAACACTAAAGAAGACATAAACAGCAAAGAAAATGTAAAAATACAAAAACTGCCTAAATCTTGGTAATTCAGAAAGAATAAATCAAAAATGTGAAGTGGAAAAAAATGGACTAACAGTCACAATGAAGGGTTGCATATCTCTCTAAACAACCAATTGATTTAAAGCTTTTTGATCAACCATATCTTGGCTGAAGAACTGAAATAGGGACTGCCCTCTCTTGGTGTTTCTCTCAGATTTGTTACACGTGTAACATTTCAGATAAATTGTCATTTCAACAACAATTCAATTATAAAAGGAGAAATCGCGAACCAAAGGAGATTCACAGATTCGTTAGAGACGTGTACATCATCTCTATAATGAGAGATATCCTACAGATGAAAGAAAATGGCTATTTGAAAAAGGATATCTGCAGATAAAATGGAGAGAAAAACAAAGGAATACCAATATTTTGTACTTAATGACATATTTTCTGAGTATAAGCTAAAAGAATGTCTAAATGGAATAAAAAATATAATACAAAAAAATACCAAATACAGTAAAGAGGTTTTTGATAAAGACTCTGATTGGGAGAATGGTAATGGTTGGTTCTATACAAATGGGAAAAATTTTTATTATTTTTTAGAAGAAGATGATAACACTAAAGAAGATATATAAAACGAATATAATTTAAAAAAGCAAAGCTGCCTAAATCTTGGTAATTCAAAAAGAATAAATCTGAAATGTGAGGTATTCAGAAATGGACTAATTCCATGATCTTTAAAGAATATCAGAATTTCAGATCTTTCTGATCTGGTGTGATCCTGGTTAGTGAGATTAAAGGTACTGTCAGTAGTTCTTTTGTTACACGTGTAACAAACCCCTTTAGTACCCTTTTTGATATTGTGAGACATGGAAAATTTGACCACACTTTCTGACAACTCTGGAATATAAAATAAAAACTACAGAGCATAACCTCTCAACTACTTATAGTCAAAGAAGACCACTGCACTGCTGAACTCCTTTATCATCTCCTTTGCTTTCATGTCGTAAATGGTACAGAACATATCCCTGGTGACATGTGGAGAGATCTTCAAAAATACTAACAAGTGATCACCCACTTCCATGATGACAGGTGTCGTGGGGACTAAAGAAAATAATGAGATAACTGACTGGTTGTAATCAGAAGAGAATAAAAAACAGTAATTCATATAGGTTTTAGACCCTTGAGGATAGAATTCTGTATGAATCGAACAGTGATTGTGTAAGGTTTTCATCCATTCTACGTATGTTTCGTATTTCACTTTAATATTCCTTAGTAAGGGTGTTACTGTTTTTCTTACATTCATTTTGAAGGCGTGATACAACTTCCATTGATCTTCTCCCCACTCCAGTGGTGGAGACAGGATTTCTGGGCATTCAGGGGTTCCAGGAGTAAACTTCTCTATCTGTTCATACATCTTTTTTAGACTTTGATCCCATGTGGTAGATTTGACCTTTGGCGTGTACACGTTTCCCTTTACTCCCTGGTACACTACGGATTCGAACCCTACCAATTGTGAGAAATCTAACTGTCTATCAGTAATGACCATGGTATTCCAGTCTCCTAATGCT
>Ga0209636_10002051_pt1 | contig 20433 bp, 19 predicted proteins | sample DeeMarSWOR152_54_FD_187464 | JGI IMG/M metagenome (GOLD analysis project Ga0209636, IMG submission 187464) | Marine sediment microbial communities from White Oak River estuary, North Carolina - WOR-1-52-54 (SPAdes) (version 2) | ecosystem: Environmental > Aquatic > Marine > Intertidal zone >...
TTTGAAGGAGTAATATTATGAAAAAGATGAAAAGAGGTGATATGATGAAAAAGTCGTATGTCGGATTAGATATACACGAGGAATCCATCACAGGAATAGCACTGGACGAAAAGGGAGTAACAGAGTTCTATGATGACTTCCCCAACACAAAGGAAGCAATCCAGGGCTTTCTCAGTGGTGTACCGAGCCCACAAATCACCATAGCAATAGAAGCATGTGAGTTGTGGCGAGGTGTGTACTACATACTGTCAGAGTTAGGGTACCAGGTGGTACTGGCTAACCCAGCAAAAACACGCCAAATAGCAGGAGTAAAAAAGACAGACAAAGTAGACTCGACAACGTTAATACTTTATTTCTCAGATTTTCTTTTAAAGAGATTACTTACTGCTACAAGTTTCTTACCTTCAATCTTAATAGTTTGATTACCTTCTCGAACATATGCATCATTTCCCACAAAAGACATCTCTGTTTGTGTAGGGACCTTTAATCTTATTATAGTTTTGTTCTTGTAAGTAACTGTGTCTATTTGCGTTAGTACTTGAGTCTTTAGAGGTTCTGATAGATCAGAGTTACGTAGATGAGTAATTATTTTACCTATGTATTCATCAATGGTAAGGTTTAAGTGCTTAATTTCTCTATCTACTCCGACTACATAATGATCACTTATTGTGAAATAATTTGTTCCACAAAGAGTTTTGATTTTTTCAGCATCAGATTTATCATCAGCCACCCCAATATAAATGAAACCTTCAGAGTCTGGACCCAGGTTTGCAATGGCATTTATTGTATTAACTATTTTGTCAAGCAATTTAACATTTAATTCTGGACTAGCAGTTAGATCTAATAGTCCTTGCTTAAACTCATAACGTGAAGATTCAATTCGTGATCTTCGAAGTGAATTCTCGAAGTCAATGGCTAAACCTGGACCATGACCAAGAATTGGTGGTTCTTTTCGAGCAAAAAATCTTTGAATCAGACCTATTGTTTTATCAATATTCATTCTCCTATCTTTTGATGTAGTATAGTGGGCACTTGTTTTCACGGCAGATTGTAGGTTTTTTAATGATTCCATTATTCCATTATAATCAATTGGTGATTGTTGTTTTTGTACCATGAGTTCATAAAATGACATAAATAGTGCATAAAAGGAACCCTTAATTGGATTTCCGCTTCCAGGAGATACTATTTTGCGAAGAGCATTCGGTTCAGTATCGTAAGATTCAATTATTTCTCTAATTACAGAAAACAGTTGTTTAATCTCGAGATATAACTTTTCAACAGGATATGCAATAAGTGCATTCTGAACTTGCTCGTGTATTTCGCTTTCATTCTCATATATCATGTCCAGTTCTTCTTTACTCCGTGCAAATGGTTGATCTAATAATATCGATATAACTATATCTGCAATCATTTCTTCATCTTGGCTCTCTCTTAATTGCGACCTCCAAAGAATCCCCTGACGAACCCAGAATATTTCATCAGCTGTCAAGCCGTACTTCTGTTTTGCCCTTGAAGATTCTATGCTGATTTCGGGCATTTCACTGAGGAGTAAAATCTCCTTCGATGCATCACCTCTTATTTCTGCTGATATTTTTCTTACTAATTCTCCAAACATATCTACGACCCCAGCTTGTCGACGTTCTTGATTACTCAATTGCCTTCCACTTGAATTAATCCGTCCAAAAATCTCAGTCACTTGTTCATCACTTGATGCAGGAAAAATTGTAGCAGCCAATTGATAGTCAAGTATGTTAGCGCACTGTTTTGCATCTAACTTAGGTACAGTTTCATCAACACTTTCAAAGATACCTTCCTCAGCTAATTGTTTAGCTCTTGCGGACTCGTTAATGTCAAAATACTTTCCATCAATAGCAAACGAATTCTCAATAAAACTGAATATCGCGTTTAACCTTTGGACTCCATCTAGAATTTCATATTTACCAATTCCATGGAGTTTTGGACGTTCGGTTAAAAGGAATAAAGGAATTGGAAATCCCTTTAATATCGTGTCTATTAAAGCTATTTTCTCTGGTTCTGTCCATACAAGCTTTCTTTGGTATTTTCGATTTACTAACAATTTACCATCTCTATGAAGCCGATAAGCTTCTTGGATGCTCATTCCTCTTGGAATCATAATCTAATCACCTGTTATTTATTAATTTTCTTAGTTATATAAAAGTCTTTCTATAATCCCTTCTATAATCCTTTCTATAGCCAAACCAGCATTATCTGGCTTATTGAGAACGCTGGCTTATCAAAGACGAGGTTGTGATTGTTACACGTGTAACATTCTTATATTTCGTACTGAGTTGAGGTTACTTTCTTTTTTCCTTCTTCCACTGCCTTGATCCTTTTTTTGTTAGTATTTCACATCATCACCCAGATTTTCTCCCCCTTTCAAGTAATGAAGATGCGAAAATATTTATCAGATGATATGTTTGAAGTATTTATAAAAAAAGGGCACGTTCTCTCATTCAAAATGGTACCTTCGTAGGAAGAATTAAAAACTTCTAGCTCAAATACTATCGAACATGTACATATTTGCTCTTAATCTCTAATATTTCCCCGTATTCTGTCGAAAATTGACTTTCCTCTATTAGAACTTTATCGCCCACAGACTTGCCCATCAGCTTCTGGGCAAATTGATTTTCTAGATTAACCTCACCACGTGATGTGTCCCGATCTTCCCTGTCTTCTATGATGTACCACTTCTTGTCACCAGATTCATCTCTTACGCACACTGCAGTATCTTTTCCAACCTTTATAGAGGTCAACCAATCATAACTATCCTTCTCCATATTGAAGAAAAATATAGAATAGTTCACATGAGCATTACCATTGTTGGGGAAATTTCTTCGAATTTCATAAATTGTTTCAAAAGCCTTTTTAACTGAATCCCTGGCTGCATATAATCGTGCAAGTAAAAATCCATATTCCATCGACAGCTCATCGATATTAATTGAGGAATCCAAGAATTCGTCCACTTCCTCAAAATTGCTGAGACGGAAGTTTATCACAGCTCGGCGCAGGTTCATTCCTAAATCTTCAGGAAATTCTTTCCAGTATTCTCTGTATATATTCCTCGCTTTTTCAAGATCTCCTATACTTTCATGTATTGTCGCTTCCATTTCGGATACAAACTCTAGTGGGCCATATTTCTCACGAAGGTTCTGACATATCTTGAGGGCCTGACCAGTTTTCCCTGACCGATAATAACAATCAAGCAATCTGTAGGTAAATGGAGTTTTCAAAGATTTATCAACGAATCTTTCATAGATGCTTATTGCATCTTCGTATTGCTCAAGGAAAAAGAACTCATCAGCAAGTTCCAGTAATTCTCTGAATGATGAAGAAATGGTAACGTGTTCTGTTGCTCCTCTTAGAAGAAGGATGGCTTCTTCAGGATTATCAGAAATTTTTGAAATCCGAGCTGCATCAACTAAAAAGAGGATGCTTGTAGGATCTGTAGCTCTCATAGAATTTGAAAGATTTCTAGCAGCTAAGAAGTCTCCTGAATCGAAATATAGGGGAATAAGCAATCTTTGGGTTTCTTCTTTCATTTCTTCTGGAGGGTTGGTCTCTAAAAAATCTTCAAGAATCTTTATAGCTTCTGAGAATTCACTTTCCTCACGTAATGCTCGAGCAAGTAGTAACACTGCTCCTGGAGTTTCTTTGGATGACAGGATCTGTCTTGCAAGAGAAATGGCTGTTTTACTATCATTGTTTTCGTATGCCAATATAGCTCGATTCACTATGAATGTTGGATCGGATGGCTCCGCTTTGAGGGCAATTTCAGTATCTTTAATGGCTCCTTCAGGGTCTCCTAAGAGTCTCTTTGCAAGGCCTCTGCTTGCAATCCAGGAGACTCTAGAATCTCGAATTTCTGTATTAGCGACTTTTTTCCATGCGGAGGTAAGTAATTGGAGAGCTTTTTGAACTTGTTTCTTTTGTATACACTAAGGAGTGATGGTCTGAAGCCTCATTCATATTCACATGTCCAATATGCCTTGCTAGTATTGAATGGAATCTGCAAGCTTGAACTGGAACAAGCCTTTTATGGAGAGGCGTACAGAGTAAAATTCAATGAAACACCAGAAAATAACATAGCTGCAGATATTGCAGAAGAAATGCTAAGAGGCGAGTCAACATCATTGGCGTTTGCTCAAGAACCTGAAACAAGAGAATTTCTCATGAGGGGCCTTTTCAACTATTCTTCAGAGCTGAGACAATTTAAGAGTGCAGAGAAATTTGTTGCAAAGGATGAATTGATGAGATTGATAGAGTTATCTCATGGAGTTGTTGAATAATGGAAAATTTTGAAGGCGAACTGGATCTTGGCTTGAAACTCAAAATGATGAGATTACTATGGTTTCAAGGTTTCTTTGTAAGGAGAAACATACCTTTAATAAAATACACATTTGGCAAAAGAACCACACAGCAATACACAGATATAGATGTTCTAGGGATAAGGTTTAACTATGATTTTTCTTCAGAAAAAGTATCTGCGGACTGTAAAACAGGTGGTACTGCAAGAACTGCAGAAAGGATATTTTGGCTTTCTGGCGTCATGAGGCATTTTGGTGCAAATCGCGGGTTATTTGTTAGGAAAAATATAACAGAAAACAAATATGTTGATTTAGCTGAAAATCTAAACATTTCAGTTCTATCAAAAACCATGGTTGATCAGTTAGAGCAGTCCTACAGGATTAATCCTTCGCATTCATTTGGTGTTTTTAATGTTAGAAGCATCAAGGATGAAGAAAAGCTCTTTAGGGCCTTGAAGAAGGATAGCATCAAGATTTATAATTACTTGACGGAACGATTCTGGAGAGACACTAATTCACAGAAGATTGTTTCCCTAATCTCTTATGGATCAAAACTCTCTTCTTCGCTCGGCACGTATGATAAAGTGTTGCTTTTTTTTAAGATATATACGCTATCCTTGCTTTCGATTGCTGTTTTAGAATTCTCAAAAAGATTCTTGGTTATACCTCAGAATCAGCAAGAAGTTCAAATCAGGGAAAGACTTATGGGTGGGAGACATGAAAGCTACGAAAGACAAAAGTTATTTGAAGGTTTTTATGATTTTATGACACAGGAAATTAAAAAGAGATACAGAGAGAAGTATCCTGTTCACAAAGTTGACTTTATCAATCAGTTGTATCCAGAGTACACCAAATATGTTATCGATATTGTCCAACGGCTATGTCGAGATCCTATTTCTTCAGTTTATATTCCTCATATTTTGGATCTAGTGGCATATGAGGCAATATTGAGAAAAAACAGCATTGTGAAAGATTATATCCCAAATCTTCCATTTCATTTGAAAACTTCAAATTTGCTGAAACCTTCAGAAGATATGATAATCTTTGGAGAACGGTGTAATATAATTTCTAAAGATGATCGGGAGAAAATTTTAGAAAAGCTGACAGGGCTCCGTGAATAATTTATAGTACGCCCGATTATATGAATTTTGGAGCCTTAAGACTGCAAATGACAAATGTGATACTATGATAGACTGTACGGAGGTAACAAGGATAAAGGTTAATCATATAAAGGGTTTGACAATACGTGCTATATTAATAAAATAGAACGGAGGTGACCAAAATGATGGCAAAAATCATTGAGCCTTGCTCTTGGAGCCAAAAAATACAAATGTGCTCTTGTCATTGGAATGGATTTGCTCCTGGTCCAACACTTACTGAAGGAGGGTGTGGCAGGAGAGGATTCGCACCTGGATCTGGGTTTTTCGTATTCGTTCCGCGGTAACAAGCCTCTAAGTGTATGAGGCCCAGAAAACATGTGACAAACTCAAAGATGAGGGTGATCCTTTGTATAGTACATGCTGTATCGATTCATTTTTACAAAAAATGTAGTTCTTACAGTGCAATTTCATCCACATCTGCGTTATTGAAACGTGCGCAAGAAAATTATGTTTTCATAGGTCCGAGATTGTTCGTTAACGCTCATCTCGATGTAATCCTTGTTAAGATAGAAGATATATAGAATATCCTGCACAAAACCTCACACTCCTTCACCAAATCAAATACGCTATTTATTTCAGTTTTGTCACATTTACCACACTGGGTTTAGGAGACATCCACCCAAAAAATGATTTTGGGATAGTGCTTATCTGCTTTGAAGCAGTAATCGGAGCCTTTCTTATTGCTCTATTTGTGGTAGTGTTCGCTGGAAAAATGATGCGATAGGTAACTAATCTAGGTTTACATCTTCTAGTTGCTTGCCACCATGGGCGAATCCAGACCTATGTCTATGTCTATCTCCTAACTAAAATAGGTTCTTAGAGTCTTCCGAAATCCCGCGCTGGCTGCAAGCTCAAGCCCTTGGATACCTTTGGCCTGCTCCCATGCTCGAAGACTCTCGTCCATAACCTGCAAAGCATATTCAATGATCCCGAGGTACATTGGTGGGTCCTCCAACGAGGGCACCCCGTGGAAACGATGGAGGGGATTAGTGCAATACGTGAGATTAACCCTGCTAATTGTATTCCACATCCCGTGGACAGTCGAACTAAATGGACTGTAACCGAGATTATACATATCTAAACAATTCGTCTCTTCTGCCATTTCACGGGTCGATTTTTTTGTCCAAGATCCTACATTTACAGGTAAGAAATCAGTGATGATCTGGCTATTAATCCATGTCCGCATTCCTTCAACCTCTTCTCTAAGACTTGCCAATTTAGGATCTCGCTCATCAAGACGTGAACTGAGGTGCTCGAGAAGGAGCTTTTCCTGTCCGAGACCATATTGAAAAAATTGTTGAACATCTTCTTCCGTCCCCTTGAAAGCCAGCCAGACGAGCGTTATGTGGGTATCAACCATGCAGCGTAGTAAGATACGACCGATATCTACAGCCCAAGAATTGGGGTCTGTTGTGATGACAGTTGCCAGACGAGCCTGTCGGGCAATTAGTCCCCCCAAGATCTCATCCTTAAGCGGCTGAGCCAGATCTATAAAGGCAAGATTCCATCGGTATAGAATTTCTTCAAATAACTCTTCACGATAGGTATGTGCAGCACGAAGAATATCACTCGATTCTATAGTATTTGCGCTGTCCGAGGGATGGGGAGATGAGTCAGAGAACTCACAAGTTGATATTTCATATCCACGTTGCCAGAAGTATGAGCACCACAAGTTTTTGTTTCTGCTTTTTTCACACTCTACAGCATTCAGTGTTGACCGTACTACTGATGCTAGGTTTTGGGACTCTTCGGTGAATGGATAATCGAGGATCACGTATGGATTTTCGAACCCCACTCCTTGGAGTACTCTCAACTTCCCCGTCACAAGCATTATATAGACAGCAATAGTCTGTACAATTGTTGCAGGTAGTCCCTGACGGTTAAAGCAGTCTCTTACAACACGCTTCATTGTATCAAGAGCAGTGTCCGAGTTGACTTTATATGCATCAAGTGAATGATCATCAAATAGGATGCCAAAGGGACATTTGGGGTAAAGGCTGATCAAAGGAAAAAGACAGGATTGGAGATCATTAAGAACTCCCTCATTGGCAAGATTTCTTTTGATCATTTCGGCCTGGCTGGCGTTGATGTCCCGATAATCAGAAATAAAAGCAAACGACCGTATTTTCTTTGGCTTGAGGATCTTATTTGTTTCTTCTGCGCATTTTAGAGCCACTTCGGCTCCCCGAAGTTCAATACGCATATCTTGTAAAAGACCAATCCAGATAATATCTGGTAGCAAGTTGTCAATCCATCGAACATGGACTAGCTTGTCAGATAGGACTCCCACAAGAGGAGGGATGAGTTCTTTACCTTTACGTTGATGATCAGAAAGAATTTGCTTTTTTTGATGTTTTTTTCCTTTCTCTCTGTTTCTCTTAATAGCTTTTCTTGATGCCTCTCTTGACTTTCTATCCAGTTTCATAGTCTCCTCTCTTCCACGTTTACTGTAGATCCAAATGCTCTGGAATCACTTTGTTCCTTCAAGGAGTTAATTGAAGTCGATGTTTATAAGTTTTTTCGCAAACTGCAGGGAGCTCTGCAATCAGTATGCATGTGGATGGTAAAAACAAAGAGTACTCACAAAGAGTATGAATATATCCCCTTGCTGAAAAATATGATGCTGCTGGGAATGTTGCAGAATTCTTTCCTGATTCTGTTTTTTCTCATTTGTTCTGTTTTTTCTTATTTGGTTTTTCTCATTTATGGACAATAAATAATAAATATCATCCAATTTGAAATGAAATCCAAGAACTTCACGTAAGAACTTCACATAAGGTCTCATCAATAGAAAATTTGAGATACTTCCAAGAAAATGTTACACATTTCCCTTCCGATTCTTGTACTTCTGCTAACTACTTTCACCAGAAAAGATGTCCCAAAGCCAATCAATCCAAAGACCTTATAAAGTGTTACGCGAAGTGTTACACATGAAGGTTAAAGGACATGTTCTGATTATCCTGTGCATTGTCTTCCTGCTCTCAATGACCAACCTTTCCTCTGCACAGACAGATGAGTCAAGCCAAGACGAACTACCGAGAATTTTGGTCTATGAGTGTTACAACTATCGAATCCTTGAGATTGGAACCCTCGATCCAAGGATGATGACAGACGACGAACTTAGACCTTTTTCTTTTAGACATTCAAAGGATTTTGGTGGATATTATTTTGAATACGAATTCAAAGAAGAGAACACGGGGAACGAAACTAAGATGAGAAACACGAGAGTCTTTGTGCTGTATTCTCTTGGAGATCAAATCACCGTACTCAGCAGGCACACATTCAAAGACAGTGAGGAAATAACAGCTGACGTTGTCCTTTCATAACCATCAGCTGGTGGGAGTTATACTGTGAGAGTGTTTGACCGATTCTAGATACTTTAGGTTTCTTTTTGAGATGTTTGCCATTTCTCAAAATACAATAGAGATCAAGACACTCAACTCCTAATCGTCCCATGCCTTTGTATTCAAGTGGCAAATCTAAGTTGAACAGCTCCTTTACGAAGATTTTCTCATTGATCTGTTTTCTGAATTACCGACTACTTCCACCTTTTTCAAAGTCTCTGGTAGATTGTTCGTGTATATTCATGTGCCCAAGCAGATTGTAAATCCCGATCCGAAGGTTACTATCAACAAACTCGATATTCCTCTTCTAATAAACGATCTTCTAAGGAAGGGAATTATCAAAAAACAAGCTGAATGCAGTGTCAATTACTCATGGGCAAAATGTCTCTAACCAGGGATACCTCCACCGCCGTCATTGCCGCCGCCACATGCGACTGGCCTTTCGGGAAAGCCTTCCAGCCATTTGCTTTTCAAAGAATTCATGTCTTCTTTACAGGAATTCTCTAAGATAATCCAAACCATGGCGAAAGTTCCGGGCAGGATTCCAACTCTTAGGGACGAGAAAGACTTCTTTCTCATTTTTTCACCTCAGCATTCTTTGTTGAACCTAGTATTGAGTTCTCTTCTTTTATCAGTTCTGTACATAAAAGGTTTTCCCCATTAGTTTGTCCAGTCCTTGGGCTTTTCTCTACGATGTTCCCCTTGTCATGAAAAAGGGGTTCATCATAGAACACAACCTTTCTAGCAGCCTCAAGACAATACAAAGCCACAATATAATATCTCTCTTTCTCCTTTGCTATAGTACAAGAAGAAGTTGATAACACCAAGAGCATTCAATGGTAATATGCAGGGGGTAGTTATGCAACATATGCTACTGCATGCATTCTAAGGTTTCTTTTTCATCTCACGGCGTATCCACCAGATGCCTCCTAAACCTATAGGAATTCCGAAGATGATTAAAACCCAGATTAATACCAAAAGACAAGAATACACGAGATAGTCAAATGTCCAAGTTGCAAAAGCAACATTCCAGTTTCCATCAATGAAAACCTTGATAATGAACGCAATAAAGACCAATAGCGATATTCCTTCTCCTCCGTTTGTCCTGCGCGAGCGGGTGCCGAAGAAAAGATGTCTACGTCCATATTCTTTCCTTTCCTCATCAGGTAATTTTTTCCACCATAGAAAAATAATAATCACTATAGCTAAAATTACCGGGACTCCGATGAAGAGAACTTCCCAGAGAATCAAATGTAACAAAAAAGTCACGAGATGTCCCATTGTCCATAGACCTAAAGTCGCAGGTACCAGACCGGTTAATTGAGCATCTCCTACAAACCGTAAAAAGACAAGAATTGCACCGATCAATGCTAAAATAGCTCCTATTACAAAGAGAATAACCATTTTCCAATGTTTTCTCAAGAACTTTTTCCAGATTTCTTCATTATTTTCTGATTCAGTTTCTACCATCATGCACTGGTTTTTATTCTGAATATATAAAAGCTGTCTCTATCGCTCGATGCAAGAAAAATAAGGTAAACTTGGAGTTTCCGTGTTACGATGTACCACCTGTTGAAGGCCTGTACTGTAAGAAGACAGCTGATTTGACCCCAGAGGACATGGCCGTTTACTTGGACGAGCTGCTCTCTGTTGATGGAATCTTGGTAGAAGTCTCAGGAAAAATCAAGCCCGAGATTGCTCCTTTTACTTGAAAGGAGTTTCTTAGAACGTTTAATTGCATTCGATAAAAAAAATGACCGATATAGAGAATTCCTAGAGTACGCACAGAAAAAAATAAACAAAATCTTAGTGCAGAAGATCCATTATTTGTTTGGAGTTTCTATCACGCATATGTACGGGGTTTTCCTTAGGATTCATCCTAATATACTTCAAGCTAGAGAAAATAGAGATATCTATTCTTTCGTACTTCGACAGGAAAGTCCTGAATATTGGATTGAAAAAATGCGAGAACAAAGTGCTATTAAGGTGGAATTTGATTTTAATCATCAGAAAGGGAGAGCTGAAAAACCTTTTGTTGATGGGAGAATTAAATTTACCCTAGGAAATTTCAGTGAACTTTATGAATCCGTGCAAACATGTGTTCTCAAAGATAGTGAACTCTCAGAATTCTTTGAATTAAAAAAGGAAGTAATTAAAGAAGCAAATGATCTTATTGAAGAAATAGAATCTCTTATTAGAGAAAAGAGATGAAATGCACAAGTCCAAAGAATCAAACCTAGTGGAGGGAACCAAATCTAGTGGCTACGTTAATATGTCACAGCTTTGTTGCTGAATTCTCTTTATAGATTGTCGGATCTTTTTGATCATCAGTATACTCTTTCTATGCTTTCCAGTTTCAACAGTCTTTTTTAGAATCTGAAGAGCCACAGGACAGAGAGCAAAAGTCCCAGTTGTCCCAGGTGTTCCATTCTAAAGGCATACAATGGTGTATCAAGTGTCTTTGGAATAGCTCTAATTCTTCATTCTTCATGAATTCTTCAACAATGATTAGGTTCCCCTGGTAGTCATTATAGCGGAATACACCACCTACTGAATAACTGTTACACGTGTAACATTGGTTTTTTGGTGTTCATATCATCTTAGAACTTAGAACTTCTGCTAAAAACAGGAGATGTGAGAGCATACTAGATTTGAAATGTTAATAGAAAGAAAGGAGATGTTATCTTATCAGCAGTTTCAGAGAATTTATTGGAATCCCTCAATTTCAGTTATACAACAGCTTTCCTATATAAAAAATCTGGAGAACATGGATGTACCGATTTATATAGGCGGTAAAACGAAATTTGCAAACAATGACTGCAAAATGAAAGAAAAAAAATAGAGAAACGAAATTAGAAAGCATGTGGTATAGGATCAAAAATGGGATCCCCAAGGGGCTCGAAAGGCCAACCTTTCATTCCATTTACAATGTTAGGCATGTTTCTCACCTCTGTCTGTTATTTTCTTTTCCATACTTATAAAGGTGCACATTTCTTCCATTGGGAAGGTTGTATTTTCGCAGTATGTTACACGTGTAACAAAAGCGGTTGACATATCTTTAGAAAGGGCAGAATGAAATGGCCACACTGTCTTCTTTCATTGGAAACACACTCAATGCTCCTCAGTAGATTTATGATGTTCCCACCAATGCTCACATTTTTTACTCTCGTTATATCACCAGTTTCTATCAATGAGCACTCATCAAGACTCACACTAAAGTCACCGGTAACGTAGTCTGAAGAGTAGGTCCCGATGACTCCCTGCGCCATTAATCCACTGTCAGTTTCTTCTATCAATTTCTGGAGAGGTACCATCTTTTCATGCTCAATTACCACATTGGACGGATACACAATGGGCTCTACACGGTAGTCCCTTAGGGCATGTCCAGTGCTCTCGACGCCCATCATCTTGGAAGTTTCCAAATTATGCAGGAATCCAGTGAACCTCCCCTTTTCTATGACAGTTATGGCTTTTGAGGGAAAGCCTTCTGAATCGAAAGACCGTGACACCATTCCGCCCCCGATGGTAGCATCATCCTTCATGGTCAGCCCCTCAGAAGCAATCATTTCACCTTCACGTCCTGTCAAGAAAGACTGCCTTTGTATAGCATTGGGATATTTACGGCTACGATTTTACAACACATCTCACAGAACCTAGCACTGATGATGCAATTATTATAGCAAACCCAAAACTCTGGCTAGTTTTAGTTCTTTTATTAATTGGGGGAACAGCTGTATATATTAAGAAAAAGAAATAAGTTACCACTTTAAAGCTCTCGTCAGAAGATATGCGAACTTCTTTAACAAAGAGGAGGAAGTGCGACACTTCTTTCACATAGAAGGAATTCTCTTCATCTTATCGAAAAAAAACAAAAATGAGGGGGGGGGGGGATAGGAGGTATTTATATAGGTGGATTTTCATAATAGTATTGATCTTTGGATATTTTCGGTAGAAACCTTTCAACACAGAAAGGAGGTGTCAAAATGAAAGACGAAAAAAATATAGAAAAAATGAAAATTCAGGAAGCATTCTTTAAAATGCTCGGCTCAAGAGCCGCTGTAAAAATTCTGCAACATTTAGGTGAAGAAGAAAGGGTCAAATACAAAGATCTCCAACAATTTATTAATACGCACACGCTAAATGTCCGTATCAAGGACTTACTGAACCATGGCCTAATTGAACACCACTTAACAAGGGAAGAGATTCGTCAGGAATGGTACGAGCTTTCTGAAAAGGGCAAGGAAGTTCTCGAGCTTCTAAACAAGCTGATAGAAACTATGGAGTATTAAGATGTTTTCGAAGCGGGAACCTTAAAAGAGAACTTCGTGTAACAACTGGACTTTATTTACAACCCTCCATTAGGTGAATGTTTCAAGTGACTGATCTAAGAAATCGCATACAGATTTTTCATCAATAGATATTTTTCTCCTCTTCAGTTCCCTAATAACCTCATATCGGTCTTGAGTTCTCTGAAAAATCTCAAAAATCGCATACCCGTCCTTATTTAAGTAGATTTGTTGTTCATGTCCTGGAACGTATACTGTGCCGCCGAAAACCTCTCTTCTCACTCTTAAAATGGTATCACCAATTTTTACAGAAAAAGCTTTCCAGTTGAACTCTTGAATTTTATTCTTTGTTTTATCATATCTTTCTATCCTTTTTTCAGTATAGGTTCTATCGAAACTGTAGAAAGGACATAAAGGATCGGGAGCATAGAAACTCCCATATCTCATAAAGGCCCTGGCTCTGCATCCACCACCACATATTTCAGCATACTTACAGGATTTACAATTGCCGATTTCCTCTAGTTTTACATCCATGACAGAACTGCATAAATCTAGGCACTTTCCAAAAGGATCTTCTAGCAGATTCCCACATTTCATTCTGTTATCAGTTGTCAGTAATTCACAAGGAAACACATTACCCTGGGCATTAACTGCCCATCTCCCAACACCACCGATACACCCAATGCTTCTTATCTCTTTGAATTTGTCATCCTGCAAAGGCGTTCTCGCATAGGGGTAGTACTTCAGAACCTTTTGGATATCCCATTCTGCTTCAAAGAGCGGAACTATGAAATCAAGAGGTGTGGCTGGAGATACCCTGAACTTTATAGAAGGGTACTGTTTTTCAATCTCAGGAAAACGGAGCAAAAAGGTTTGCAATTCTTTGAAAGAAAGTTGGGAGGTTAAGGCCCTTCCCACTTGGATTACAGGGAGTACGAACATTTTTGAAACACCCAGATTAGAAGCTAACTTGCAGACAGGTATCAAATCCTCTTTATTTCCGGCAGTGTAAACAAAATTCCAGATTATGTCCAGATCATATTCTAGTAGTGCTCTCGTACAGTCTAGAATCTTAAAGAAGTCTTTCGACCCCGTTATCTGAAAAAATCCTTCAGGTGTAGAAGCGTCCATACTGACGTGCACTGTTCTTTTTCTATCCCATACCTTGGCAAGTGTATCAATTCTCTCTTTTGTTAGTAGCACTCCATTAGTGGCCAGCCCCACATCTATGTCCAGATCGTTACAGTACTTTAAGATCTCTGTAATATCCTCTCGCAGCAGGGGTTCACCACCTGTGAGATCCAGGGAAAAGACACCACGCTCGTAGAGGAGATTTATAATTTCTATGACTTGTTCCATACCCAGTTCTTTCGAATATGATTGAAAGGGCACATAACAGTAGTTGCACATGAAATTACACTGGTGGGTCAACAAAAAATTTACATGGTTCGGGGCTGAGAACATCTAATCCTCCCTGACCAAGAAGAATATTCCCAATCCGTAGAAGAACATGGCTGCTGCCTTCAAAAAGAATACAAGGGCAAATCCCAAGGTACTGATCAATCCCAAAGACACTAAGAGGCTTCCTACCATTCCACCTAAAATCCCAGATGTCTGTAACATGGCAGCATCAAATCCTCTTCTCTCTTTTCTGAAGTTTTTTGTCTCTATAGCAAAGACTGCAGGAGTGCCCATCCAGTAGAAGCTCTTTTCAGAAAAGTAAAGGAGAACAAATATAAAAAAGGTCAGCGTATACGGCTGGAAAACGATGATAATACCCATGAGTACGTACAAGAGTGCAATGGTCTTCCGCATGCTGAATCGGTCGGTTATGTAACCTCCCACAAAATTGTTGATAGCTCCCAGGAGACTTAGCCCCACCCTGAATAGAGCAAAAGAGAAAATAGTGGCTCTCAAGTTCTGGATCGCAAAGATAGTTACTAGGTAATCATCCATGGGAATAATCACAATTAGAGAGAAGAAGGTTAATACACAGATGATAATTAGATTCCGGTTCATGTTCTGGAACATGTCTTTCAATGAAAAAGTCATCGTCGGAATGTGTTCGGGAACAATATTGGGAATGTACAGAACCAGGAGTAATAATCGGAGACCCATAATGATGGCTACAATCACGAAACACATATGGAATACTCCAAGATCAATCTGTTCCACTTGTTGTACTACTTCCTCCCAGTGTAATCCAAAGATGAAGGCGGGAACAAGCCCACCGAGAGTAGCTCCCAACTGGTATAACCCAAAGAGGCCACCCCACAGTTTGCCAGCTTCTGTATCTTTTTGAATATCAGCAATCAAAGGTCTGTAAGCTGCAACGTATACTGCGCCGAAAATAACAGACAACACCCGCAAAATGACGAAATGTATTACATTTAAAGCAAATATATAAAAAATGGCTACCATAGGGGGGACTAAAGCTCCTAGAATTAAATACCGTTTTCTTCCCAGTTTGTCAGAATGTGTCCCCACAATAAAATAGGTTATCACAGAAAATAGTGATGAAACAGTAAAAACAATACCAAATCCTTCAATAGAAATCCCTAGAGCTAGCATATACAGAGGGATACATATTAAAGCGATAGCTCCGCCGCTGCCTTCCACAAATTGGACAGTTTTTATGACGAAAGCTATCCGTTTTTCGAGTTCTTCTTTCATATTGACACCTACCATATACCGTATCTGATAAATTCTGCTTTTGCTTGTTTCTGGAAGAGGTCAGGTTCTTCTGCCAGGATCCACATAGCTTCAATAAGTGTTTTCTTGAAATCCTCACACCATATAAAGGGAGCATAGAGATCACTGGTGACCGCATAGGTTAGTCCACGGCAGTATCCTGCACAAATGTACCGTAGCTCACATTCTCTGCATTTTTTATTAGATTCTGGAATGTTCAAGCATCTCATTCGGCTGTAAACGGGTGAGTGTTCCCAGATGTTGCCAAAGGGTTTCTCACGGATGTTGCCGCACTTAAAGGCTTCCTGGTAAAGCGTATTCATACAGGGGTATAAATCACCATTTGAGTCCAAGAACGAGGTTGACAATCCAGATCCGCAGTACAGCCGTCTGTTCATATTTCTGAGTGCCTGTATAATGTAGTATAAATAGGTTACACTCATCTTGTCCCGGGGGAGGTTGTTCTCTTTGATGATCCTGTAGGTTTCAATTACTAAATCACTCAGTTTCACGGGGTTGAGTGTAGAATTCTGTGCTCTCCCTAAGGGAGCAAGTGGCGAAGTATAAGGGACAATATCAAGCTCCATACACAGGTTAAAGATGGCTTCTAATTCTTGGAAGTTATCCTGGTGAACTGCAATAGATGCTGCCACAGGTAGGTTTGCATCTTTCAACATTTTGAGAGCTTGCAGTGTTTTCTCAAAAGTGCCAGGACCTCGTATTAATTCATGCGTCTTCTTGGTGGCTCCATCTAAAGAAACTGTTATATTGAAGTATTCAATGTCAGACACAGCATTTTTCAAACGATTTACAGTTTCCTGGTTGAGGAGGATACCATTAGTATTGATAATGAGTATATTGTATTCTAATTTGTGGACTTCGTCAATAGCTGCAAACACTTTTTCTTCTTCCAGGAAAGGTTCTCCTCCTGTAAGTTGAACCTGAACGGTGTCCTCGGTGTAGGGCCTCACATCTTGAAGGAAGGTTCTGATCTCTTCAGCTGACAGCTCATCAGGATAGACTGTCCCACCTGAAGCGTAGCAGTGAGGACAGCATAGGTTACAGTTTCTGGTAACATTGATGCAAATAGCAATAAGAACAGGATCTACAGAGTATTCTGCAGTATCGGGATCAGTATCAAAAATGTGATGGCCCTTTAATGGATCTAAAAATTCAGTAACAATTTTGGCACTTTCTTCTACAGAAAGATTTGAAGATTCAGCAAATTTAAAAGCCACTTCTTCCAAAGAAATACAGCAATAGCACAGCTCTAACATGTCTTTTCCAGCTTCATTGACAACCATCCAGTAAGGGTAATCGGTAAGGATTATGAGGTACTGGCCGTCCCTTTCGTATACTGACATATTTCCTTTCAGCAACACCTGGATTCCTCCTCGTTTCAAGAGTAATACTGTCTCCACTGATAAAGAGAACTTATAAGCATTTCGCAAATATATGAGAGTAACCTTTATAAAGGAAAGACTTCTCTAAGAATTGTAAAAGTATACAGAGGTGAAATCATGAAGGATAGAAGATATCCTAAAGCTACTGCCAAACCAGATACTTTTAAGCCTAAAATGACAGTGCACAGCACTTTAATGGGCTGGTACAACACTCAGGGAGGGATCTGGTAGTACCCTTCCTTTTTTTCAATTGTAAGATCCCATGGACCTGCAGGCTATTGTTAAGTATGGACTTGAATTGGGAGCAGACTTTGTAGAGGTCAGAAAAGAGCACGTTTCCGGTTTTAAAATTCACTGCCACCTTGATGGTACAGTAGATGCTACTCATGGTTCAGAAACAGGTGTAGGAATACGGATTGCTGTTGATGGAAGCTGGAGCTTTGTCTCTTCAAATCAACTCGATGATCTCACAATTAAGACATTGATCAGATCTGGGGTTAAGACTGCTACGAGCCTTTCTACACCATTTTACATCCCTGATAGAGTATCTGTTGATTCTGCTTCTTATCCAGAAAAAATATCTGCCAAGAGCCTTTCTGTTGAGGAAAAAATTGATGTGATAAAATCTCTTCAAGAAACTGTCAAAGACGTAGATGAAAGAATCCTGGGAACTGATTTCATACTAGAAGAGTTCCTCTCACAGAAACAGATATACTCTTCTGCTGGAACGAACTTGCGCCTAACAGTCCCGCGAATATACTTCAATCCCCGGATTTTGGCTCGTGAGAGCAAAACAGTTTCATACCGCAGAAACCTAGGAAGCATTGGAGGATATGAATTTTTTGACAACATAGAAGAAACTCTTTTAGACTTTGCTCGAAGAACAGTTTTCCAGCTTTCTGCCAGAAAGAGCCCACAGGGTGAATTCACTGTGATCATGGATTGTCCACTCACTGGGGTATTGGCTCATGAAGTGTTGGGACATTCTCTGGAAGGAGACACAGTCTCTGAAAAAAACACGATCATGCATGACAAATATCACCAGGCAATTGGACCGGGCACAGTAACTTTGGTTGATGATCCAACTTTAAAAGGAGGCTGGGGAAGCTACCACTATGATGATGAAGGCATTCCAGCAAAGAAAAAAATTCTCATTAAAAACGGAGTTATTAACGAATTCATCACCAATTCAGAAGCAGCATCCAAATTGAATGTGCTCTGCAGTGGCGGATCAAGAGCCCAATCGTATATGTACCCTCCTTTGGTTCGAATGAGTGACATCTTCATTGAGCCTGGTGATCAATCGCTGGAAGAGTTACTTGATGACATTGGCTACGGTGTCTATTTAAGAAATATTGTGGGTGGACACAGTGATCCAGTAAGAGGATTGTACAATTTTGAAATTTGTGAATCGTACTTAATAGAACGTGGAGAAATAACACATCCTCTTTCAAAATCTACTGTTTCAGGAAATATCATGTCAACATTATCATCAATTGAAGGGATTGGTGAAGATTTTCAGTTAAATGCAGGCTTTTGTTACAAAGAAGGCCAGAGTGTTCCTGCAGGTATTGGCGGCCCGCACTTGAGAATAAAAGGGTTGAGAATTGGGGGTGCTGTATAGTGTTAGATAAAGTGATAGAGAAAGGATTGCAGCACGCTGATGATGTGGAAGTGTATTACGCCAAGAATACGATCCATTCTGTCATAGGGAGACGCGGTAGCTTGAAGGCTGAATCTATTATAGATCAGGGAATGGGCATTCGTGTTCAGGTTGACGGAAAGATTGGATTTGCTTTCACTACTGATTTGAATAGCGAGAAATGCATAAAACATGCTGTCTCTATTGCTCGATGTAAGAAAGACACTACAAATCTGGAATTTCCCTGCAACAGTGCGCCTGAAGTGGCAGGGCTGTACTCGAAGGAGACGACTCATTTGTCAATAGAAGACAGTCTCAGATATTTGAATGACCTGCTTTGCATTGATGATCACAATGTTAGCCTGGTTGAAGGGAGTTTGGAAATTAGGGAAATGGAGAGAGCGGTATGCAATTCCAACGGATTAGATGTCTCTGAAAGGGGAACGTTTGCAGATCTTTCTCTAGCTATTCAGGGAGCCTGTTTTGTCTCTGAAGATGTGAGTAGCCGCTCTTTTCGGAATTTGAATGGTGACAAACTGTTGGAAGACTTAGTAGAAAGGGCTGACAATCCTCCTGTTAAGAAAGTGGGAGAAGAATTTGACACAATTATTTTTAGTCCTGAAGCGATGTCTTTGTTGTTTTCCACTTTGCTGTGCCCTGCTTTGTGTGCTGATAATGTATTACAGAAACAGTCTTTTTTGAGGGGATTTAAAGGAAAGATGGTGGCTTCTGAAAAGTTAACGATACAGGATGATGCTACTGTTCCTGGGGGATTGGTATCTCGATGTTTTGATGCCGAAGGTGTACCTTCCCGATGTATTTCACTCATCAAAAAGGGGAGAGTAACGGGGTTTTTGCATAACCTGACAACTGCCAAGTTAGCGAACACAGAAAGTACTGGGAATGCTTTCAGGGACTATCGGAATGAACCCATTGTGTTTCCTTCCAATGTAGTCGTCGAACATGAAGAGAAGATGCCTCTTAAGAAATTGATTGAAGAGACTGATAAGGGCATAATAACCAAAGGAATTATTGGCGCATATTCTTCAGATTACATTTCTGGAGATTTCAGCGTGACTCTAGATGAATGTTCATTAATTGAAAATGGTAATATGAGTAAAATTGAAAATGTGACTATTGGAGGGAGTATTTTTGATCTATTAATGTCTACTGAGTGTGTTTCTGATGAAAAAGTTCAATCTGGTCACTTTATCATCCCTTATATGAAATATATATCATGACAAAGGAAGTCACTGGGTTTGTTCTCTCATCCACTTCAGTACAGTATCTTTTTCGATTCTTTTCTTCCATACACGTACTGGGACTTTTCGAACGACCATAACATATACTAATAATACCCATACTAATGGTCGTAAGCTATTCCTTACTAAGTAAAATGGGTATCATTATGGGTCTAATCTTGTTAGAGTGGAAGATAAAATTGATAAGAGGTGCATTCATCGTGAAAAGAGAAGATGCAGAGAAATTCATCTCTCTTTTGGAGAGATACAAAATAATATACCATGTAAGGGAGGTAATACTCACTCCGCAGGATTTGAATGACCTGAGAGGGGAGTAATCA
>Ga0209636_10002052_pt1 | contig 20417 bp, 18 predicted proteins | sample DeeMarSWOR152_54_FD_187464 | JGI IMG/M metagenome (GOLD analysis project Ga0209636, IMG submission 187464) | Marine sediment microbial communities from White Oak River estuary, North Carolina - WOR-1-52-54 (SPAdes) (version 2) | ecosystem: Environmental > Aquatic > Marine > Intertidal zone >...
TAAAATGAAGGATCGATTAATAACATATATCATGTCAAGAAATATTGACTTATCACTTGGCATCTCACCCCGTCCGTAGATCTGCCACAAGCCTGTCAAACCTTGTTTTACTGATAAACGGTCCATATGCCAATCCTTATAATATTTTACCTCATACGGGATGGGCGGCCTCGGTCCAACCAGACTCATGTCTCCGCGGAGAACATTCCATAATTGCGGAAGTTCATCTATCGAAGCCTTTCTCAAGACTGACCCCACGGTTGTGATATCTTTTGAACTAAGAATTTTACCTTTACTGGTCTCTGCCTCGAGATACTTCCTAAACTCCTGTTCTCTCCTTGAATCACTTTCTCTACCACTGACCATCGAACGGAATTTATAGAAGATGAATCGCTTGCCGTTACGACCACATCTTTTTTGCCTGTATATTATTGGACCTGGCGAATCCAATTTAACAGCTACTGTGATGATCAAAAAAAGAGGAGATAGTATAATCATTAAAAGTGCTGCGCCAAGAATATCCATGAATCTTTTTACTGATTCGCGAACAGAGGTATCATCTCGCTGATGAAAGGTGTAAATTGGAATATCATTGATCCGCGCCCATTCCCATTTCAAGTTTAATTCATCAAAAAGATTTGAACACACATGCAAGGGTCTAGATTTTCGTAATGATGACTTGATCTGTTTGTATAACTCACTAAAAAGTTCTGTTTCACTATACAAAAAATATTCGTGTGCTTTTTCCAAAGTTGTATTCTTTTCAAGTGTCGAAAGAAATGTAACACCCAAAAATGGATGTTCTTGACTAAATTCTTCAAAAGCCTTTTTATACTCTTCTGGTCCGATGAATCCACAGAGAATTTTTCTTGCAGGATGTGCATAATACAGAGCAAGCAAACGAGGTACGAGTAAAAGATGAAAGAGTGCCATAAAGTGAAGGAGAAGAAAAAAGTAAACAATGAGAAACCCTCGGCTATCGATGAGGAAATAGTATTTGGTCAAAAAGCCAACAACAAGATAGAAGACAATAGCGGCCAACCAAACTTTTATAATGTTAAAAAATAACTTTAATCTTTCAACATAGTTATACCTGTTGTAGAAATTGCAGAAATATTGAATGAGCAGAGTAGATAATATCACAAATATAAAGGCAGTATGTTGATTCCAATGTACATCAACAAGACCTGCATACCTCAGTAATAGTGCAAGATCGAATGCCAGGATAATGGTGATGATATTAGCTAATAAGAGAATTATCAATTGACGAAATATTTATTTGTTTTTAGACCACTCTTTTATCTTCGAACACACATGTTCCACTTCTTGCGAAGTTAATTCGGGAAACATCGGTAACGACAAGACGCCTTGTGCGCATTCTTCCGTATTTGGGAAATCGCCTCTTGTATATCCCAAATAATGGTAGGCATTTTGAAGGTGGAGAGAGATTGGATAGTGTATCGAGTATCCTATTCGTGCCTTCCTGAGATGCTCTTGTAGTGATACACGGTCCTTAACATGTATTACGTAAAGATGATACACATGTTTACGACCCGGCAACTCTGCTGGCAGCACTATCCCGTCAGTGTCTTTCAAAAGCTCGCTGTATCGTTGAGCATGCTTTCTTCTGGCACTATTCCACTTATCAAGATAACTCAATTTTACTCTCAGAACTGCCGCCTGCAATCCATCCATTTTATAATTCCAGCCCTCATGTGTGTGTTGATATTTTTCTCGCTGGCCATGATCAATAAACATTCTCATCTTTTCTGCCAAAACCGCATCATTGGTCGTTGCGGCTCCGCCCTGGCCATAGGCGCCAAGATTCTTGCTTGGATAAAAAGAGAAACAACCGATATGGCCGATAGACCCAGCCTTCCTATCCTTGTACAGAGCACCATGCGCCTGTGCAGCATCTTCCAGGACGAAGAGGTTATACTGAGCAGCGATCTCCATTATTCTATCCATATCTGACATCAATCCATAGAGATGTACTGGAATGAGTCCCTTCACGGTGAGGTTCGTATTTTTATCGATCAATGTTCTCCTTTTCGAGTCCCATTTGCAGCAGCTCTCAATATATCTCTTGAGTTTTTTCAGGGAGATGTTATAAGAGGCCTTTTCGATGTCAATAAAAAGAGGCCTTGCCCCAGTCAATGTGATAGCCTCGACAGTAGCAATAAAGGTGTAAGGAACCGTTATTACAATATCACCCTTAGTGACCCCGAGTGCCTTCAAGGCAATATAGAGTGCACTGGTGCCACTGGAAACTCCAACGGCATACTGAACCCCACAATACTCTGCAAATCTCTTTTCAAACTGCGATACTTGCTCACCAGCTACGAACGCACAACTGTCAAGAGTTTGCTGAATTGCACTATCAATCTCATCTTTTATCTCAGAATATTGTCTTCTCAAATCCATGAACGGTACTTCCATTCTGTTTCTTCTATTCCTTTTTGATCCTTCTTTTCCTTATTGTTTTTGCTGGAACTCCAGCCACGACTGCATTATCAGGCACATTCTTGGTAACAACACTTCCTGCTCCTACCATCGCATTCTCTCCAACGGTAATTCCGCAGAGAATAGTTGAACTCGAACCAATTGCTGCACCTTTTTTTATCAATGTCGGGATGATTTCCCAATCTTCTTCTGTTTGTAATTCGCCATTGACATTAACCGCACAGGGGTATTTATCGTTTATGAAAGTGACATTGTGCCCGATAAAGACATTATCTTCGATTGTTACACCCTCACAAATAAATGTATGAGTTGAAATCTTGCAGTTCTTACCAATCTTTACATTCTTCTGAATTTCCACAAATGCGCCGATCTTCGTGTTATCATCGATGTGGCAACCATAGAGATTGACATACCCATATATCTTAACATTCTTACCAAGCTTTACATCACCTGCAATAAGCTGAAATCTATTTGTGTTCATCTAACACTACGATTTCGCCATTCTTCGCAATAGATTTTTGTGCTGCTTCTAATATCTCCACAATCTCCAGACCAGCATTACCGTCGGTCAATGGTGTTTTGTTTTCTTGAATCGCGCCTACAAATTCATCAACCACATTTGCTAACGGTTCTGACGTATCAAATTTTGGGACGTATACATCTCCTCTTCGATATCCGATAAGTGTTTTATATACACCCTCCCGACTCGTAACTTCAATTCCTTCGTCATATACCTTTATCTTTTCAGTAGTCTCCATCTCGTCATAGACAATCATCTTTTGACTTCCACCGATGAGAATGGTTCTTACCTTTACTGGTGCAAGCCAGTTGACATGAAAGTGTGCAATGCAATCGTTTTCAAAAAGAACCGTTAAATATGCTATGTCTTCCAGCTGATGAAAATGTCCTTTTCCTATTGCAGAGACCGCCCGAGGCTTCTTACTATAGAGATAACGCATTATTGAAAGGTCATGAGTAGCAAGATCCCAGAGAACATTAACATCATGTTGGAACAGACCTAAGTTTATACGGACTGCATCAAAATACATGATTTTCCCTATTTCACCAGAATCTATAATTTGCTTTATCTTTTGCACCGCTCCGTTGTATACAAAAATATGATCAACCATCAATTTTAGAGATTTCTTGTCGGCAATGTCAATCAACCTCTCTGCCTGTTTTACGCTTGAGGTTATTGGTTTTTCAACCAAAACATGCTTACCATGTTCCAAGGCCTGTAGTGCCAGATCAAAATGGCTTGCTACGGGTGTTGATAAGACAATGGCGTCGACCGAAAGGTCACTGAGAATCTGTTCATAACATGATGCGGCAATAACCGCTGGGAATTCTTTGCAAATTGAATGTACTCTCTTTTCATCAACATCATAGCAGTAGACCTTACTCACTGAAGAATGTTTGACGAAATTCCGCACTAAATTCGGTCCCCAATATCCTAAACCAATTATTGCTGTATTCATAACCTCATTCTATGCGTCTATTATAGTCCAAATCACGTTCAAGTCAATGACATGCTTATTAAATAGCCTCACGTGAATAGTGAACTATAGACTGATTCAGTCTGCGCAACTATTGTGTCCCAATTGTATTCTCTTTGTACTCTTTCCCGTGCTTTCAGACCAATCTCTTCGCAGTAAGAAGGATTATCAAGGGCAAATCGGATTTTGTCAGTAAGATCATCACTATCTCTATTTCGAAATTGAATACCAAAACCATGAGCGGCTTCAACATTCTCTGGAATATCCGAATATATAACACAATTCCCATAACCCATTGCTTCCAAGAGTGTAATTGCGAGCCCCTCCACTTCTGATGGTACAATACAGCAGTAAGCATTTGAATAGAGTTGCGCCAACTCACTGCCATATCGATAACCTAAAAACATAATGCTCTCATGTGCCCTCTTTTTTAATCTCATTAAAAACTCTTCTGAATAGGAACTGCCACCCACGATGACGAGTTTTTTGTCAGTTTTCGTCTTATTAAATGCACTGATGAGAGTATTGCATCCCTTTGTCGGAATTAATCGACCAACAAAGAGTACGTAGCCATCTCGGGAAAGTCCCAATTTAGCAATTGCGGAAGTGTCCTTTACCCGTGCTATATCGACACCATTGGGTATATATATTATTTCACAGTGGTACTTCTCTTCGTAGTATTTTTTCAATGTTTTCGACACAGCTATCTTTTTATGTGGAAAGTAAATAAATGCCCTCTCAGCCAAACGTGAAAATGTTTGAGCAATATGCCCCCACTTTTCTCTTCGGTATGCCTGACCATGTGAGGTTACCACGACTTTGGTATCTATGCGGGGAATAAATGATAGAAGAGCTGGGTCAGTACTATGAATATGGACGATATCTATAGCTTTACCGACAAGACTAAGCAATGAAAGTAATGTATGAGATATCATTTCAGTATGTTTTTCGGGTATTGCACCAAAAGAAATGATGTTCATACCATCATATTCACCTCGCAAGGTGTTGTAGTTGTAACGACTAAACACAAAGACCTCATGTCCTTTTTTTGCTAAACGGGAACCTAATGCTTCAACGTGTCTTTCAACACCTCCGTATTTGGCAGGTAAGCCTTTTTGACCAACAAAGGCAATTTTCATAAATTTCGATCAATGAGCATTTTATTACCAGAAGAGAAGCTTATCTTATTTCTCACGACCCAAAAAAGCGGACGCCAGAAATGCCTTCGCATTGCTGGTACCGATGTTCCCGTCATCCAACAGTGATTTTTACACTCCTTGACCAATCTTCTCACCTGCTCAGCCTTTTCACTATGCCAAATTTCATTGAAATCGTGGGTAGTGAGATCTCCCATGACCCATGGTTCTGATGATCCATTACAGGCTAATATTCTACCCCAAGGGTCGACGAAAAAACTGTCTGTACCAGCTCCGCATGCGAGGAGTCTTTTTTTCCCCTCCATATATCTCAATAATCCAAGGTTAAGGTAAGCTCTAAACCAGTCCTTTACCCTCATCTTCAGGTCTCTCCTCTGAGAATTCAATAATCTCTCAATAAATTCCAGCATGGTTGGTTTAATGGCAACATCATCCACCCTGTTGTCGTATTTATGGAAGTAAAATGAATTATGCATCGTAGATTGTGAAAATTCAACCTCCAAACCCGAGGTGAATGTATAGAGGGCTAGGAGATCTTGTATATTCTGCTGGGAAATAACAGTAGCAAAGCCTATATCCTTTATTCCCATATTCTTCAGTTCGAGAAGCGTCCGGAGGGCGTGATCAAAACCATTTTTCAGACCTCGTAATTTGTCGTTCAACTGCGGTAATCCCTCAACACTTATGCGGATAGTGATATGAGGAAATCTTTGAGCAATCTGTACTATTCGGTCTGTGTAATATCCATTTGTACTTATCTCTAATCGTCCTGTTTTTTTATTTAATATAGAAACAATATCTTCAAGATCTTTTCTCAATAGTGGCTCACCACCAGTTATATTGAGACGTTTCATCCCTTTGGGTAATTTCTCTAGAATATCAGGATTGAATTCTTCGGACTCCACAGTGGGATGTTTCCAGGAAAGACACATCTGACAATGAGCATTACATCTGTAAGTAGTAATGACAGCGCACTCCATTTTTTTTTCTGTCCTTAAAGCATACTGCGATATTTCTTCAGTGCCATTTCATACACCTCCATCAAGAGCGCGTAGTGGCGGTCGGGGCTGTACTCTTTTTCCAATAGCTCTCTTGCCATACGTCCCATTTTCTGACGTTCTTGAGGATGTGTGCTCATCCATGTTATTTTTGCGGCGAGATCATGGGCATCGGATGGTTCGAACATAAGTCCTGTTACACCATCAGCAACTAACGCCGGTATGCCACCAAGACGTGACGCAATAACAGGCTTCCGGCAGGCAAATGCCTCTAAGATGGAGTAGGGAAGATTTTCATACCATTCAGATGGGACAACTGCAAAACTGCTCTTGCTTAAAAACTCCAATGCATCTGTACGACTCACATGTCCCATGAATTCCACGATGCCTGGCATGTTTTTTGATTTGGCATAGCGCACTAATTCTTTTTCTAATGGTCCAGTACCAAGAATTTTCAGTTTCATCGTTTTCACCAAGAATGCAGCATCGATAAGAGTCTTTAACCCCTTTTCTTCTGATAATCTCCCAACAAAAAGATAATAATTATCAGCATGCTCTTTATAATCAAAGGAAAACATATTCACAAAATTATTAATATGTAGTATCTTGTCTCGCTCAAATCCATATTCTATGAGCTTGTTTCTCAGAAATCGACTCGGTGTTATAAAAAAATCGACCAAATCATACACTTTCATGATTCTATGTAATGCATTCTCAATTGCCGCCATAGTGCTCGCCATAAATGAACTCTTTTTGCATCTCACAAGAGGTGGCCAATAGTACCTGATCCGCTTACACCTTTCGCAAATCTTCCCACGGCAATAAAATGTAGTATTGGGGCACATAATTGCGAAATCATGCAATGTCCATATAACAGGAATTCTCTGTTTCTTCAATGGATAAAGTATAGAGGGTGTAATATGGTGATGGATACTTTGCAGATGTGCTACATCGGGCATCTCATCGCTCATGAGTTGCTCTATCTTATCCTTCGCCTCTTGAGAATATACAGTACGACGCAAGACCTTGAGACGTGCGCCTAATGTTTTCTTCTGTGCCTCTTCAGCAAAATCTATATGACTCACAAAATAGCGTGCATACTCTGAATCAAAATTCTGAGGATGCTGCATCGAAAAAACAATAACCTTATGTCCTTTTTTCTCCAGAAGATCCTTTAATGAAAAAAAATAGGTGCAGTCTCCACCACGATGATAATAAAAGCTATTTACTAGAAGTACGTTCATAGAGTTTTTTTAGCGACATTTGTATATTCTCGCTCTAAGTTTCTCATGGTTTTTCTTATATCGAAAAATTTCTTTACGTGAACATAGCCTGAACGCGACATTCGGCTATACAATTCTCTATCGTGCAAAAGTTCCACTGCCGTTTCTGCAAGCTGACGATGATTTCTCTGCTCGATCATTATTCCACCTCCACATCTCGCAAAGATCTCTCTTACCCCTCCAACGGGAAAAGTTAATACTGGCACTTTAGCGGCCAATGCCTCTAAAATGACAATCCCAAAAGATTCCTGTTTGGGAGTAAAAAGAAAAATATCAAATAAGCTCAGTAGTGCAGGTACATCAGGTCTATCGCCTAAAAAATGTATGGTAATATTATGGGTATTTGCAATATCCTCTAGTTCAGATCTCTTATAACCTTCACCTACAACTACAAAGCTGCAGCTATTACACAGTTTGTTTATCTCTGACGCGACCTTAATAAAATCATCAACACCTTTTTGTTCTACAAGTCTGCACACTGTTCCAATAATACTATTCTTTTCTGGTATGCCGAGCTGCAGCTTCATTTTTCGCCTATCAACTCTATTTTTGTATTTTTCAACATCTATCCCAATATAGCAGGTTTTGATGATCGGCAGCTTTACGTTTTGAAGATTCATTACCCTATCCTTAACATAATCGGAATTCACCAGTATCAAATCATAGAATCTGCCAAAAAGACTGTAGAACAGTTCATCTCGTTTAGGGTTATCTCCAATAAGATCACCACCGTGTTCAAAGTAGATTTTCGGAATATTGTGAAAAAATGAAATTAGGATATTTGACAAATAGTTCCTCCCATGATTATGGATAATGTGTGGCCTAATTGAACTAATAACCTTGTGAATTCGCATTCCCGACAGTATCGAAAGACCTGCATTCATGCCGAGATAATCAACATGAATACCATTTTTTGCCATATCGTCTGCAAGCCATCCACCTTGGGATAAGAAACATACGTGGTGATTGAATCTTCTCTTATCTGAATAGATAGTAATATCGCGCACAAACCTCTCTGCACCACCAGACCGACCAGACCATAAAATATGCAGAACTCGTATCATTAAATACTATGTTATCTTCTTTAGCAAATCTTTATAGTACCAGTGATAAACTGAATACATCCTTTTCAGTATTAAGCGCCAATTCTTTTCCTTAACTAGATATGAACAGTATTCAATGCGCTGAAACCACGGCATCAACAGATCTGCCCAGACATTTATATAGTTTAACGCAATATTATGCCGACGCGATATCATCAATCTTTCCTGATGAACTTCTGTCTTATTCATACGCGCTATCTTAGAGTCTGGGTGCATTCTAAAATGCCCTAAAAATTCAGGTAAGAAATAAAACGTCTTACCTGCTTCAGCCAAACGCAGAAACCAATCCCAATCTCCATAGGCTGGTATTGAATTGTCTATCAAAAATCCGTCATGCTGAATAACAGTTTTCCGGAGAAAGGTTACACTGGGGTTAATGAAACAAAACCTCCTGAGCCATTTTAGAGAATATGGTCTTGCAGGCATCTGTCGCAAAAATGTATTAGCCTCATCAATATGGTAAAATCTACCATAGACAATTTCCACATTGTCGTTTTCTACAAATACTTTCACTATTTTTTCGATTGTCGATTCAGTGTAGAGGTCATCTGCATTAATCCAGCCCAATATATCTCCCTGAGCCATCATAAAGCCCTTATTCACTGCATCATATTGACCCTCGTCACAATTTGAAAACCACTTAATCCTTTTATCTTGAGCATATGATGAGATAATTTCTATTGTGTTGTCGGTTGAACCACCGTCCATTATAATATATTCGACGGTCTTGTACGTTTGATTAAGAACACTGAGTATTGTCTGCTCTACAAATCTTCCTTGGTTTAATGACGGTGTAATTATCGAAACGAGCGGATTACTTTCTCGCCTCATATGCTTTATGATCCCTCGCGATTAGACCGGCCAGAACTCCGACAATGATGAAAAATTGATTGTACGTCTCCGAACCACCAATTAAGAATGGAATAAAACTGTAGGCAACAAATATGAGAGAAAATAGACCAATATGTCTATACTGTGTGGTATGGCTTGACGTAAAGAACCTGAATCCATATTTTATCGTCAGAACATACAACAATAGAAACGGTATCAAACCAACAATGCCCTGTGTGTATAATGTACCAAGGAAAAAACCATGCCCTCCAAACCTCAGATTTTGTAGAATGAAATATTCTGGAGAGGCAGGCGGCAAATTGCCAATCTCAGTTGCGCCAACGCCGACACCAAACAGAGGATGCTGCTTAAATACGCTCCAGTATGTATCAAGAAGTTTATATCTGAATGAAGTGAGCTTCTCTAGATCGGTCGGGAAATATAATATTCTATCAAACTGCCTCGAGAACAATCCAATGGTTGGTAAGAGAAAACCGATTATCGTAATGATAGTCAAAAGAATCAGTATTTTTTTATTCCTGGTCAAAAAAGCCCATACTATCAAAGCAAATAATGTGCCAAAGAAGAAGCTGCGTGTAGCGCTAAGAACTAAACCAATAATAAAGAAAGCGAGCAAGAATACTTTAACTAATTTCTTAACACTCACCACATTAGCTATCGCCATTAGTATTCCAAAAGGAGTTATCCATAAAACCGAGTTCCTTAGTGCGCTCGTGAAGGGATCGACAGTTTTATGCCAGAGTCCAGTCAACATTGTCGCATCAGTAAAAATGCCTATCAAACGCATACTCTCGATAAATTGATAGAGTGGCTGAAAGAGGAATATCAAAATACCAATGGCAGTTACCAGGGTTGTCATCCATAACAGAAGACTAAATAGTCGTTTAGTAAAGTTTTCATTCATTTCCACAAGATAGCCTATTGAGAGACAGAACATAAACATCAGAATTTTCTCGTAGTAAAATCTAATCCCTCCCATCTGTTCGGCAACACCAGCCATAGAACTCGCCGGTAACGGATTACGTGTATAACTGATGATAAAAACGATCAAATACAGTATAAAAGGTATCATGAAAGGATTTCTCTCTATCGTAAACACCGTAGATTTTTTCCTTGAATTCACATTTCTTAAAACATTTAAAAAGAAAAAAACCATGATAATTGGCTCGGCTGACCAGGTTAGTCTGAGCTTGAAGATAGTTCCCAATGAGAGCGGGATAAACATCAAGACAACCGCAATAAAGCATACAATATCAGGTTTATTAAAGATAAAAAATAGCACAAATACCGCGGCGATAAGTATCAACACCTGAGAAAAAGTAAAAATGCCGAAAGAGATGATTATCCCCATAACTAAGGAAAAAAATATGATAACCACTAAATAATTTAACTTCTCATCGACGATTTTGCTATTCATACGTTTTATAACTGTAATGAAATTCATATTGCTCTCACATCTCCTTTGACTTTCCTGTAATACATATAAACCAAAATTGCAGCTGAGATAGCAATAGAGAATGAATAAGCTGTAATTAACAGTGGAAAATTAACAATATTGGCAAAAATAATTATCAAAATCAAAAGACAATTCAAAGCAGCCTGAATAAAATGGTTTATAAAACAATATTTTACTTTCCCAATCGCCATAAAATAGTAGTAGTACGGTATCGCCAAAAGATTAATCAAATACCCTGCGATAATAATTCTAAAAGCTATGACGATAGTCACATCATACTTCTCCGCCAACCATATTTTCAATATTGGTTCCCCAAATATTAATAACAAAACAAATGTAGAAACACCAAAAACAAGATTCGCTTTATTGATCTTCTCCATAACCTCAGAAATTTTCTTTCTTGCACCACTAATCGCTGCAGAAAGACGGCTTACTTCTGGCATAATCGCACTTATTCCACGTTCAAATAGGCTTCTAATCTCCACCACAATTCTATTTGCGATTTCAAAATAAGCAACATTTGCCAATCCAATATATCGCGCAATAATGATTTTAACAAATGGTATAAGCAATATTGAAATGATTTTTGAAATGGTTATCGTACCACCAAATTTAAATAATTTAATTAAGAAAATTTTATTGTTTTTGAAAGGACTGTAGTAAAGACCAATCTTGCGATATATAAAAAAACTACTCAGTATCAAAACAACAAGAAAAGAGGCAAATTGACCCCAGAGAAGGCTCCATATTTTATAATCATGAATAAAGAGTAGTATTGAAACAACCAGAGCGCAAATTCTACCAATCAGGATAACATAACTTGCTTGGTCAAATCGACCAAGCCCTTTTAGTATTGCGTTGACAAAATGAACAATAAGAATGAATATCGAAAGGGCTACGATGTAGGGAAACATGTCATGAAATATAATCGCATATTTTACGTTCAAATTCAGAAGAGAACGCAGTGGCTTTTCAAGTAGCATAAGCAACACAAATATCAGAATACCGTTTAAGAGCAAAACATTAAGTCCAGTGGATATATATGCAATTATATTACTTGTTTTTCGGCGCTCGTACTCCTCTGCAATGAATTTAATAAGTGCTTCATCAATACCAAGGTTCCCAATAGAACTAAAAAAAATAATTACTGTCAGTATCGCCCAAAGTCCATACAATGTTGCACCGAGGAAGCGTAGATATATTGGATACGCTATCACACTTACAACTATGCCGCCGGCAGCTGCAAATGAGCCTGAAAAAATATTCCTTCTAAGCTGAGATGTTACCCACATCTTTATTCAAGTACTACAATGCGTTAAAAAAACTGATTACCATGTTCTGCCGGCGAAACGCAATGATATTACAAAAGCTGATAGTTTTCCACTGTTATTGACTTGACATAAATAGTAGATTATCATATCGATATTGGGTACGCTTAAGAGTATGTGTTAAAATCCGACCTCTATCATATTCGTATGGTTGATATCCTTTGTTGATAAGAAAATTAATGAGCGCGCTACTCGTCGAAGCTCCGTCAACAGCCATATCACCAACTTCAACAGATATCATCGGATGATACATTTTAATAGTCTTTTGCATACCCAGGAGTATCTCGTATTCAGAACTTTCAGCATCAATCTTGACAAAATCAGGTACAACACCAGTGCTCTCTACATAGGTGTCTATTGAAATACTTCTTACTTTGTATTTCTTTGTTTTAACGCGAGACATAATATTTTGCGATAGTCTCGCATTGTACAGAGAATTAAACGCTGAATACTTAATCCCATAATCGTTTATTAAGACTGCTTCCTTTTTATTGTATACAGCGCAATTATTCAGAAATACGTTACATCTACTCGCAACATTTTTTTTCAATATATCAAATGTATGTGGTATAGGCTCGAATGAATGAACCTGTCCAGAATTACTGACAATGGCAGAACCAAGTAAGGTGAAGTAACCAAAATGGGCACCTATATCGAAAAAAACCATACCTGCTGTCAAGTACTCTAAAATCATCCTTGTCAGACCTTCCTCATAAAATCCATGTTGATAGATATCTAAAGAAACTACCTCTGGAATGACTACGTACATTTTTTCATTCCAAAAGGTTTTTGCCTTGATTTCAAAAGGGATATCAAACCAAGAAGCGAGATATTTTAAGATCTTCACATAAAGATGCTTTGGCACATTCCTTTCGAGTCTCTGAATTCGCGTATGCTTAGAAAGACACAGAGATTTTTCATATAATTGAACCAATTCCGCTTTTTTCATGACATGCATTCCTCATGAAGTATTGACAGAATGCCCTCAGGAAGATTTTTGAGTTTTCCGCCTTGTTTTTATGTACCAATCTGTTGTTTTCTTTAATCCCTCTTCAAAATCTGTTTCCGCCCTAAACGCAAATTCTCTTGCTGCTTTTGAAGTATCCAACATTCTGCGAGGTTGACCATCGGGTTTTGTGTGATCCCAAACTACTCTTCCATTAAATCCGGTCAATTTTGTGATAAAACCTACAAGATCTTTTATGGTTATCTCAAAACCTGCTCCAATATTTACAGGTTCTGGTTTGTTGTAGCGCTCAGTTGCCAAGACTATTGCCCGGGCACAATCCTTGACATAGAGAAATTCTCTCGATGCCTTACCTGTCCCCCACACCACGATTTCATCTTTCTTTTCTTCAATTGCATCGATACACTTCTTGATCAACGCGGGAATGACATGTGCACTCTCGGGATTAAAGTTATCGCCCGGACCATAGAGGTTTACCGGCATCAAAAATATCGCATTGAAATCATACTGCTGACGGTATGCCTGAGATTGAACAAGGAGCATCTTTTTTGCAAGACCATATGGCGCATTGGTTTCTTCAGGATAACCGTTCCATAAATCTTCTTCAATAAACGGTACTGTGGTATATTTTGGATAACAGCATATTGTACCAATTCCGACAAACTTTTCTATACCGTACCTACGCGCGCACTCCATCACTTGGGCACCCATTATGAGATTATCATAAAAAAACTCACCAGGATGGTCTCGATTAGCTCCTATGCCACCGACTCGAGCGGCAAGATGAATCACTATATCCGGCCTGATCTCCTCATACATGCGAATGACATCATCGAGCACCCTTAAATCATACTCGTCAATATCTGCAATAAAGAGCTGTTTATATCCTTCCTCCCTGAATGTAGCAATAAGATGGCTGCCTAAGAAACCTTTCCCACCGGTTACACAAATACGCTTATTTTTCGCTTCGCTTTCTCTGTTTTTACCCATCATCGTCTCGAGCCACTCATGAGATTGACAGGAATAACAAAGATTTCTAAGAAGGCATTTTCACCAATCTCGATTGGGTTTGCAATAACAAAAGCATCTATTTCATTTCTATCATGTACCGATATCGTTATTTTTAACGGAGGCTCACCGTTTTCAATCTGGTTAATAATGTTATTAATCACCACCTCTCGGAGAGATGGTGCAAATAGATCTTCTAAGTCTCTATCAAATATTTCGACAGGATCATAGCCAAAGAATTCAATCGCCTTCTGGTTGGCATCAACCACTTTATAGTCATCTGCATTTACAAAGAGAATTGGTATGATTGCATCATCAAACAGTCGCTCATATTTTGCCAATGTCTCCGCTTGCTGTTCAGTACTTGCCGAAGGCTCCTGCAGGTGGTGTACAAGGCCACCACCAGTGGGAAGAATTTGAGGGTAGACATTGCAGGTAAGTCTTTCTTTCAGGCCCCGAAATGAGATTGTTTCGCTCGCAGACTCGCCACTATCCCGCGCACGCTTGCCAGGACAATCATCTAAAACATGGTTCGAGTGATGGAATACCTCATAGCATTTGTGACCCACCACATCCTTAACTCCTTTCCTCAATCTACGGAAGGTCGCAAGATTCGCTCTCAGAATCTTGTAATCAAAATCAGTCACAAATATCGGATCATCAAGGGCATCAACAGTAGCCTCCCATTCTTTCTTAGCAGCAGTAACCGCCTGCAAGAGTTGGCGGCTCTCACGGGCAAGATCTCCATGACGCAATGCGTGGCGTGTCGCTTTTTTTATCTTACTCTGAGTAAGTGGTTTAACAAGATAACCACCAATATCAAGAGCTTCATCATCTATCATGCCTTTTGGGAATGCAGAAGTTGTCACGACCACCACTCCTGTTTCAGGAGAAACTCTCTTTATATCTGGTATTAATCTATCATACGGTATTTTTCGCATGAGTACATCTACAAATACGAGATCAAAATTTTCTTTTCGACATTTTGTTATCACGGTATCATATACGTCGCTCGATGTCACTGTGTGTCCATCTCTCTCAAGGGCTTTCTGTATTGCTTTTAGAACATCAGATTTCTCACTAACGACAAGAATCTTTGCCTCCATTCCTACTCTCCCTAATTACCCACAATTCGTATAAAATGAGCCACACTTATTGGCAGAAGATACATTTTAAAACCACCACCGTATGCTACCGCAAAGTCAGTTACGGACTGACATATGAAATGAAGATACCTATTTAGCACAATTATATGTAGATTCCCTGTACTGTCAATCATCTTTCAGTTATTTTTATAAGAAAAAGTTACTCTTTCACAGCATTCAATAACCTATTAATGATTGTATCAGATTGAGGCGATGAGAGTGAGTGACGAATTCGTGTTGCCTCGTCTTTAAAGAATTCACTAAAGTCAGCTCGTGCCCTTAAACTCACAAATGAATCAGGATATCTATATATGATATCAACAAAAAGAATGCTTGAAGCTGGATAGGTCAACCAATAACCCTTCCATAATTGTGCCGTCGTGTCGAGAACTGCGTCCCTAATATAATCGTTCATATCTAAGCCTTGTGTAAATCTTGTAGAATATATCATCTTTTTATAGTAATTGTACAACTCTTCAATATCTTCTCGCCGATACCAGGTGTCGATTTTCTTTTGGATAAAAAATACCTCATTTATCCATGTATTAAAATCTATGTCCCGTAATTTGAATTCGACCGGCATAATTACTGAGGATTTCACTGGTTTATTCTTTACCATTGCTGGAGAAAAGACAAAGGTCTTTGCCGTCCTCACCGCAGCAGAGTCCAGGAGATGATGACCCGATGATGTATATATCTTCACACTTCGTGTTTTCCCGTCTTCCGTTACCAGCAGACTGACAATCGCCCTCCCCTCCAACCCGCGCTCCAGTGCTTCATCTGGGTAGAAGAGTTTATAATTCAAGAGGACTGGAGCAGAGTGCACTGTGCTCTGTTTTGGTACACATGCAACAAAAAAGCACATGAAAAAAACGCAACAGAAAAATTTCTTCCTTACATTAAACATCATTGCCCATTTTGTCGAGGGTATATTTAATTCAATAGAATCAAAGTGATGCGTATGCACTATCATGTATCTAAAAAACTCTCACAACAGGTCACCACGACATCGTCTCAAGGTATCGTCGGAGATGACCAGCGGTTCGAAATTTAGGCACAATGAGTGATCGTTTTAAACCACAAACAATCTCCTTAACAACCCGAGGTTGCCTTGCGTAAAAGCGAGCACCACCTATTGCATCATAAAAGATGCGTATCAAATCGCAAACATCATCGCGAATATTCTCTGCACTCGGCATTCCCCAGTTGTACATATCAACCAACTTCACGTTGAATGAGAGCCCTTGGCGACGCACGAGGATATTGTCGTCGTGAAGATCGCCATGATATTCGCGCGCCCTGTGAATGAGTTCAACTCCTGCCGCGAGTTCTCGAAGGAGATGAAGACCCTCGAACGGAGTGAGACGTTTACCAGGTTGCTGTTTCAGAAACTGGCTCAGTAGTTCTCCCTCGACATACTCTGAGATCAAAAAGGTAATGGACATACCGCGGAGCCTTATAGATTCTTGCGTGTGATACTGGATAAGAATAGGACAGTGACGTAATTTGTGAAGTTTCCGAGCATAGAATTTCGTGACACGTTTGTGGCGATTCCGCTGGGGAAAAAAGAACTTTGCCGCGCGTTCGATACCACTCTGTCTTTCACGAACACGATACACTTCTCCCTCCCAACCGCTGCCAAGCAACGAAATAATTTCATATTTCCCAGCAAGAATCCTACCGGGTTCAAAATTGAAGTCGTAAACAGCCTCTCTCTTCACCATATGCCGACCTCATGACACTTGCAGCCTTGCTTCGATAAGTGCACTAATATTCCCTCATCCAACTGAGGATCATTATAGTATAGCGCAGAAGGACCGGAAAGTCAAGCCAATTGAGGCATAACCTGAGCACTATCAAAATTACGTCTTGCCTTATGGTAAATTCTGTGTATACTATTTTGTTATGATTGAGGCACAGGATTTTGTTGTAAGGATTCGACCCTATAAGCCTGGTAAACCGATTGAGGAGGTCATTAGGGAGTTAAATTTAAGAGGCGAAGTAATCAAATTGGCTTCGAATGAGAATCCTCTGGGTACTTCTCAATTGGCTCTTCGCGCAATGAAAAAGGCGCTGAGTGAATCGTTTCTCTATCCAGATGACAACTGCTTCTATTTGAGAAAAAAATTGGCTAAAAAATTCAATGTTGGGCAAGAAAATATCATTGTTGGGAATGGCTCGGTCGAGATTCTTCCACTCATAACACTCGCCTATCTCGGTTCTGAGCATAGTGCAATTGTCAGTAAGGGTTCATTCATATGGTATAAGATTGCGGTAAATATCGCAGCCGGAGAGCTCATTGAGGTGCCGCTGAAGAATTACGCGCACGATTTAGAGGCGATGCTGAATGCGATTAAGAGCAACACTAAACTCATCTTTCTTGACAATCCTATCAATCCAATTGGTACCATGGTCACTCAAGACGAACTTGATGCGTTTTTTACACGAGTGCCTGACAATATACTCGTAGTAATTGACGAAGCGTATTATGAATACATAGATAATCCCCATTACCCACATTCATTCAAGTATCTTAACGAAGGGAAGAATATAATAATCCTCCGTACTTTTTCGAAGATATACGGCCTTGCTGGAGCACGATTGGGTTATGGATTTGCAGACACTCGAGTAATTGCAAACTTAATGAAATTAAGAATCTCTTTCAATGTGAACAGAATCTCTCAAGTCGCAGGAATAGCTGCGCTCGATGATCATGAACATGTTAAGAGAGGACGTAGCATAAACAAAGCAGGCAAAGAATTTCTCTATGATGCATATAAAAAATTGGGGCTCTTTTATATTCCGAGTTATGGTAATTTTATTTTTGTAGATTTCGGCAGAGACAGCACAGCCATTTTTGAAGCACTCCAGAAAAATGGCATAATTACTCGAACTATTAAAGAATATGGATTTCCAAATGCTTTGCGTATAACCATAGGTACTGAAAAGCAAAACAAACGACTGATTAGAACACTTACAAAAATCTTATAATATGATGCATAATGTAAAGAGTAGACAGTGTTTTCTGCACAGCTTCACTTTCATCATTTGAATTTTTATATCTTAATTCGTATGATTCGCTTATAAAAATGAAGGAGGAAAAATGATTATAAAAACTTCGGATGGGAGGGAAATTCCGGTTGAAATGTATAAAATAAAGATTATCCAAAACATAAACTTAATTCCGGCAGAAAAAAGGCTTAAAGCGATTGAGGATGCTGGATATAATACCTTTTCTCTGAGGTCTAGAGATGTATTAATTGACATGCTCACTGATAGCGGCACAAATGCCATGAGTGACAATCAACTTGGCGCCGCAATGTTATATGATGACGCGTATGCAGGAAGCGAAAGTTTTTATAAATTAGCAGCGGCAGTCAAAGAGATTTTGGGACTCACCTATGTATTACCAACGCATCAAGGACGGGCATCTGAACACCTATTAGCAAAGGTATTTGTGAAAGAGGGAAATGTGGTGCTTACAAACTATCATTTCACCACAACGAGAGCACATATTGAATTGGTTGGCGGTCAAGTCGTGGAATTATATAGTGACGAGGCACTAAAGACCGAAAGCAAATATCTCTTTAAAGGTAATATGGATATAAAAAGGTTCAAGGACGCCATCGCCAAATACGGTAAGGACAACATTGCTTTCGTAAGAATGGAAGCAACAACAAACTTGATAGGGGGACAACCATTTTCGATTGATAATCTGCGGGAAGTAAGCAAAATATGTTCCGAGAGTGGTATTCTATTAGTTTTGGATGGCAGTTTGGTATCTGAAAATGCTTATTTAATTCAACAGAGAGAAAACGGTTATAAAAACAAGAGTATCACTGAAATAGTTCAGGAGATTGTCTCGCTGGTTGACCTCTTTTATATGAGTGCCAGAAAGAACTCATCAGTCAAGGGTAGCATCATAGGCACAAATAAATCTGAGTTATACGAGATGATAAAACCATGGCTTCCAGTGTATGAAGGGTTCCTGACATACGGTGGTATGTCTACCAAAGAGATTGAGGCCATGGCGGTCGGTGTCCGGGAAATGGTAGATTCAAGCGTTGCCTCGAGCACGATAGAACAAGTGAAATATTTTGTGGATAACCTGACTGCTAAAGGTATCCCGGTTATTACACCGCCAGGAGGTTTAGCTTGTCACTTGGATGCCAAGAGATTTTTGCCCCATATTTCCCAAAACGAATATCCAGCAGGAGCACTCACCGCTGCACTCTATATAGCTGCAGGAGTTAGATCTATGGAACGTGGTACAATCTCAATGGATAGGGATAAAGATGGCAAAGAAATATTCGCTGATTTGGAGATTACCAGACTCGCTGTACCGAGAAGGGTATATACAGTATCACATATTGAGTATGTGGTTGACAGAATACTATGGCTTTATAAACATAGAGATTTAGTAAGGGGATTACGTTTTGTTGAAGAACCACCTATCTTAAGATTCTTTTTTGGTAAATTAGAAGCAATAGACAATTGGGGAAGGAAATTATGCGATGCCTTCATAGAAGATTTTGGAAACAATCTGTAAAGCAAAACGTGAACAGAGATATAAACACGATTCTATAGCTTATGATTTTAGACTCACATCACTCCTGTTGTGAAGAATTTTAAGGAATTAGTAGAAAGCGCAAAGAAAAAAGCACCAAAGCAATGTATCGTCGTATGCGCTGAGGACGAGACAGTACTTCAAGGCATTCGATTAGCCCAGAAATTGAGTTTAGTTTCACTTGTTTTAGTAGGTAATAAAGACAACATCATAAAATGTGCTCGCGCTGTCAGTCTCAATTTAGAAAAGGCTATAGTCCACGATGCTGAAAACGAAATTGAAGCACTACAGAAATCAATCGATTTAGTGAAAGAATACGGTCATTTCCTGATGAAAGGTATGCTCCCCACATCGGTCTTTTTAAAAGGTGTTCTCAATAAAGAGTGGGGCTTACGAACCGGTAAGATCCTGAGTCACATCGCAGTTCTAGAGATTCCACACTATCATAAACTCATTTTCATGTCTGATGGAGGTATGAATCCGCAGCTCGATCTTAAGACAAGAATTGACATTATCAATAATGCCATCGAAACGATGCAGACGCTGGGCATTGAACATCCAAAGATTGGGCTCATTGCAGCAAGTGAAACGGTC
>Ga0209636_10002054_pt1 | contig 20405 bp, 17 predicted proteins | sample DeeMarSWOR152_54_FD_187464 | JGI IMG/M metagenome (GOLD analysis project Ga0209636, IMG submission 187464) | Marine sediment microbial communities from White Oak River estuary, North Carolina - WOR-1-52-54 (SPAdes) (version 2) | ecosystem: Environmental > Aquatic > Marine > Intertidal zone >...
ATTTTTCCGTGGCCTTCAAGCCTTGTGATCGGGTCTATAACTATTTCTTTCATTTTGTCACCTTCCTTCGGAGAATAGAATTGGCAAGAGAATACTTGTAGAAGGTTCCTATGGGATCCACAGCTTGATTGATGACTTCAGGATCAGTGGCAATAGATGCAAGTGCGCTGATGGCGGCTGCACCTTGATCGGTTACGCGTGGACCTGGACCATTGCAACCTGTGCAGGGGATGTTTACGTTTGGACACTGGGCGCCGCAGCCTGCTCGGGTGGCGGGACCCATGCAGACAACTCCTTGATCCCAAAAGCACGTTTTCAGGTCGTCTTCGATTTCATAGAGTCTCTTTATTTCTGAGAGCTTTCTGTCCTTTTTCTCTCTTGGACATTCATCACAGACGGATTTGTTTGGCATTAGAACAGATCCTTTTGAAGGTAGCTCGTTCTTGAATATGGCGTCAATGGCTTGAATTATGAGAGGAATCGGTGGTGGGCAACCTGATAGAAAATAGTCCACGTCTACGGTCTGGGCTAGGGTTTTCGCGGTGTCGTAAAATTCAGGTAGTTCCAGTTCTCCTTCTTTAACCTCAACGGACGTTTTCGGTGTCACCAAGTTCAGATTTTTCGTCGAAGGCGTCTCAGAATACACTCGTTCAAAAATCGTTTTTTTGTTCCAGAGGTTTGCGAGGCCTACGACGCATCCGTCACAGGCGCAGGAGCCAAAGGCCACCAAGACTTTAGCTTTTTTCCTTAAGAGTTTGGCCATGTGTTCCTGTTCTTCTGTTCTGATTGCACCGTTGAAGAAGCAGACATCAATGTATTTGTCTGGCATTGCCTCTACGTCCTTGTATTTGACGTCCATAGCTACCGGCCAAAAGACAATGTCTGCCTTAGCAACGATGTCTAAGATTTTCTCGTTCATATCCAGAACCGCGATTTCACAGCCCCCACAACTAGCAGCCCAGTAAAAAGCGAATTTCAGTTTTTCCGGTTTTTCCTTTTCCATATCCCCACCAATTTGCAAAGCATTTAGTTAAAGAACATGAAAAAGTGTTGGATGTTAGATTTAAGTTTAACTTTTCATGGAATATAACCAGTTAGTATAATATATACACAGAACAAACCAGCGCCCGGCAAATTTCACGGGACTGATAGAGAATGTGTGCGCGAAGGAACGTTCATGCATGCATTAACCTATAAAGTTTTTCTAAAAAGTTCTGATGTTCAACGCCGTGCGCAACTATGGCGTAAGCTCAGGGGCTAACGAGACCAAGAACCCAGTTTTGAACTTCATTCTTAAACAAGGGAACACAAAACAACACATCAACTAAAAAGAGTATCTTATGCAATACCCATAAGAATTACTAGCTTACACTTCTTTCCCAACTGGTTTTTTCCCACAATCTTTCATGAATATAATAGAACAAAGTCTTTAGAAGGTTTGATGATATTCCAATGGCGGCAGACACAGACCAACTACCTAATATAGCAAAGGATACAAATATTGTTATGAATAGGGCAATTATTCTCCATGAGATGGATTTAATTATCGACCGTCGCTTGGAATCCATTAATGATCTCCTCCTTTCTATCTGGAGCTTGTTGACCAGCGTTTCCAACATACCTTGGTTTTTCTTTCAAGAGCGTTATCTATCGCGACCAAGGCAATGCGTGCACCATTGTATGCTATTCTGGTGATGTTCCAAAGCATCAACCTTAAATGCGGTATTTCAGGAAGCTCCTGCATCAATCGATCTCTTTCCAATTCAATGAACGTCCGCATTTCCAAAAGGCTGTTTGCTATCTTAATATCTCCAATGAAGAAGCAGTCTACAGATTTCAGAACTAAGTCATGGGCAAGGTCATTTAGATTGCTTATTCTTTCGATTACCCATTTAGGAATTTGATCTTTATACTTTTGCAAGAGTTCAATAACTCTTCGCGCTATTTCTTCCGCGTAATCACCAATCAACTCAAGATATTTCAACATTAGCCCAAAGTATAGTATGTCCAAGGGGTCCGCTAATCCTATTTCTTCAGCTATATTTCTTCTTCTTTGCGCAGAAATCAGCAACCTTATCGCAAGTAAATACATCATGTCAGCTTCATCCTCTCGATTTATGGCGTCTTTTGCCAATGGAATGTCGAAGTCTACAAGTGCTTGTACTGCTTCCTTTACAATAGTCAACGAAATTACGGAAAGCCTTCGCAAAAGCATGTCCAAATGGAATTTTCTTGGGTCCACAGAACATTGAAGAGTAATACGGTCCGGCGTCTCCTCTACGATTCCTAATCCAATCAATTTGTGAACAATTCCTCTGACTTCTTCTATGTGTTCAGAATGCACCCTTTCAGAAGATATTATTGAGAAGAGATCACGGCCAAGAATGTAGCTACCTACGATTATCCGTTCTAACATTTTTGGGTCGTCACATAAATCAGAGTTGCAGATGTACTCCTCGACTTCCTGTTTTGGTTTAATAAGCTTGCTTGGGAACAGCTTAAGCGAACCATCTTTTTCTGGAACGAGGGAGACGGTATCTCCACGCTTCAGATCCATTTCCTTCACCCAGTTGCTAGGTAGAGAGACCGATAAGGTTGAGTAGCCAACTTTTTGTAACTTTCTACTATCCATCTGATACACCTTCTCTATTTATAGTATTTACAAAGCTTATAATATAAGCATTATGCATTTATACTTCACACGTTATAAATACACTTCCGGAAAAAGGAGGATGATATACATGCAGAAATGGAAAGCTGTAAGAGTCCGGCAAGAACTCCTAGAAGAAGCCAAGAAAGAAGTAGAGAAGAGCCAGCATCAAAGCCTATCCAAATTTGTTTCAGAAGCAATTCAACTTCGCTTACAAAAATTGGCCAAAGAAAGAGTATCGGAATATCTAGAAAGAGACAGGTATAGCAGGGCTCTTCAGTTGCAAACACAAATATTCTACACACCAAAACACATTTGGGCCCAGGCGACTCCTCAAGGAAACGTTAAAATCGGAATAACAGATTATTTCCAAGGCCAGCTCAAAGAGATAGTTAATATTCAAGCTGACAAAGCCGGAGAAAAAGTTTCCAAAGATGAACCCTTCGGTGTGGTAGAAACTTGGTGGTTCACATACGACCTATATTCCCCAATAAACGGAAATATAGTATCAGTTAACAAAACGGTTATCGATGACCCGTTCAGATTGAACGCAGAGCCATATCAGTGGATTATGGAGGTTCAGCCTAAAGGCATGGCAGTCGACTCATGGATGAATGGACTGCTGAGTTCGGAGAAGTATAAAAAACTAGTCACCAAACTTGAAGGTTGACTCACTGAGTGAAACATCTTCAGGAGGTAAGATCCGCACCCTTAGATCTTTTCTCATGGGAAACCGAAGGAGAAATGAAGGTCAGGAGGAAAGTATATGCCAACAGAATGGAAAACTGTACGCGTCAGACAAGAACTCATGGCGGCTGCTAAGAGGGAGCTTGAGACGAGCCGCTACCGGAGTCTCTCCGAATTTGTTTCTGAAGCTATTCAACTGCGCCTTGATGAACTGAAACGAAGCCGTGAAAAGATAGCTGAGAAGCAAGTTGAATATCCTGTGATTCACGAAAGACTGCTTTACACTTCTGATCACATGTGGGCGATGGTAACCCCAGAAGGAAACGTAAGAGTAGGCTTATCCTACTACGCCCAAGAGCGCCTCAAGGGGATAGCTGGCATCCAGTTTGAATCAGTTGGATGCAAAGTGAAAAAGGGAGACCCCTTAGGAGTCGTTGAAACGTGGATGTTTATGTTTGACCTTTGCTCTCCCGTGAGTGGCAAAATTATTAGAATCAATAAAGCCCTTCAAGAAGACCCTTCCACGATTAATAAGGATTCATATGAAGTAGGATGGATAGCAGAAATCAAACCTAACAACGTAATTACATTGGAAGAAGAGTTAAGGGGTTTGATGAGGCTACCTAAATATGAAATGTTGCTGAGCGAGATAGGTCGACCACAAATACTAGGCATTTAATTAACGGCCCACTCAAACGTAGCTGAGCGGATAACAATGGTGGTGCTTCAAAAGAATGGCGGTGGTTAGTTGCGCTTCCAAGAACAAGCGGAGGCTACCACCTTGTCGTGTTGCGTGTCCCGCCGGCGTTAATGTTCAAGGGTATATTGCCCTGCTTCAGCAAGGTAAATTCGAAGAAGCGGTGGAACTTATAAGAAAGACCATGCCGTTTCCAGCAATTTGCGGCAGAGTCTGCTTCAGTCCTTGTCAAGATGCGTGTTCAAGAAAAAACATCGACCAGCCTGTGGGCATTCGCTATTTGAAACGGCTCGCTGCCGACGTTGAACGCGAACAAGGGCGAGTCGAGCCGGATCCTGTACCTAAAACGCACAGCGAGAAAGTGGCGGTTGTCGGCGCGGGTCCAGCTGGACTGAGCGCTGCTTACGAACTAGCAAAACTCGGTTATCCTGTTACAGTTTTTGAGCGTATGCCTGAACTTGGCGGCATGATGCGGTACGGCATCCCTGATTTTCGGCTGAAAAAATATGTTGTCGCCAATGAAATAGCCTACATTGAAGACTTAGGCGTGGAAATTAAGACAGGAGTAGAATTTGGCGAGGATGTACAGCTTGATGCTCTTCTAAAAGAGGGTTACAAAGCCGTATTCATAGCGACTGGAACGCAACTGAGCATGAAACTGAGGATCCCAGGAGAGGATCTAGAGGGTGTTTTTCATGCGGTGGAGTTTTTGAGGCATGTTTCTCTAGGAAAATCCGTTGATGTTGGTGAAAAAGTTGCAGTCATTGGGGGAGGTAACACAGCCATAGATGCCGCTCGTACGTCGCTGAGGCTTGGAGCAAAGGAAGTCTCCATTCTCTACCGTCGCTCGCGGAAAGAAATGCCAGCGCTTCCCGACGAAATAGAAGCCGCGGAAGAAGAAGGGATTAATTTGTGTTTTCTTGTTTCGCCTAAACAAATAATCGGTGAAGCTGGGAAGGTCAAGGCTGTAGAATGCTTAAGGATGGAGCTGGGGGAGCCTGATGCAAGCGGCAGAAGGCGTCCAGTGCCCATTCAGGGGTCTGAGCATACCTATGAAGTCGATATGGTAATCCCAGCAATCGGTCAACTGCCAGAAACTTCGTGTCTACCTTCCATTCTTTTAGATGAGCGTGCACGTGCAATTTCGGTTGATCCATTGACATTGGAGACCAAGATTCCAAGTGTTTTCGCGGGAGGCGACATAGTCACTGGTCCAGCAAGTGTGATCGAGGCTATTGCCGCAGGCAAACGAGCGGCGGTGTCAATTGATCGTTATTTGAATGGCAAGGATTTGGGGACTGGAAGAGAAGAGGAAATTGAGGAAACAACTTGGGTTAAAGAATGGGAAAAGATAACGAAAAAGCCTGAAAGGTACGCCGCCCCAAACGTAGACATAGGGAGACGGAAAGTGAGCTTTAGGGAGGCCGATGAGCTTCTAGCAAAGGTTAAAGAGCTCGCTATGTTCGAAGCTCGGAGGTGTCTCGAATGCGGTCCATGTGCAGAATGCCTCGAAAGTGAGGGGTTATGTGAAGTCGACAAGGCAGTGGTTGACGAGAATCTATGCACTGGCTGCAACGTTTGCGCGATAGTTTGTCCGTTCGTAGCCATAAGGAAAAACGAAAGGGAGATCGCGCAAGTAGACGAAAATTTGTGCAAAGGATGTGGCATTTGTAGCGCAAGTTGTCCTGAACGGGCAATTACTATGCAGCGATTTGCGGATGCTGAAATTGTAACTAACGTAGTAGCCGCTTTAGGGGGAGAGACTATATAATGTTTAGGCCTAAAATCATTGGTTTTATTTGTAACTGGAGCTTGCCTATAGGGATGGATGTTGCAAGCTCTGGCATAATACATGGTTATCCCAAAATTCGCATCGTACGAGTAATGTGTGTTGGAAGAATCGATCCAACTATCGTGCTGGAAACCTTTGCCAAAGGCGCAGATGGAGTTCTAGTAATTGGGTGTCCCTCACCTGATTGTCACTACAACGAAGGAAACCTTCAAGCAGAACGGAAAATCAAGATGCTGAAGAAGCTCATATGGCTAACTGGTCTTGAACCAGAGCGCCTTCGATTAGACTGGGCTTATGCATTCGAAATTGAGCGCTTAGCAGAGATCATTAACGATTTTAGAAATCGGGTGACGAGGTTAGGGCCTTCTCCTTTGACTGGAGAAAAACCAGATGTTAACGTGCTTCTTAATATGAAAGCTGCCAAAGCCGCAGCAGAAGATTTTAGACTCAGAGTCTCGATTGGCAGAGAAAGAGAGTTGACTGAAAAGGAGAACGTTTATGGAGAGAAAATATCGCAGGAAGAATTTGACGCTTTGTTGCATGAAATTATTGAAGCTGAATTCATTCGACACAAAATACATCTCCTAACCCAAGAGAAGCCGATGTCGGTTAAAGAAATAGCATCAATTACTCACATGAAACCCGCCTCAGTGCTTAATCACATTGTGGACATGCGTAGGAAAGGAATGCTAACCTTAGATCATGTGGAGAAAACTACTCCGCTTTACAAAGCACTGGAGGTTCAATGAATGGCTGAAGAAAAAATAGGAGCTGTTCTCGTAGTTGGAGGAGGAGTCGCTGGAATTCAATCAGCTCTAGACCTTGCAGACTCGGGTTTTAGGGTTTACCTAGTTGATCAGTCGCCAAGTATAGGAGGCGTGATGGCACAGCTTGACAAGACGTTTCCAACAAATGACTGTGCGATGTGCATTTTGGCACCTAAACTCGTGGCAACTGGAAGACACCCGAATATAACTCTGATAACAAACGGGGAAGTTATAGGCTTAAATGGCGAAGCTGGAAATTTCGAAGTAAGAATTCGAAAAAGAAGTCGTTATATAAACGAAGAAAAATGCAACGGATGTGGATTATGCGCACAAAAATGCCCAGTAGAGGCCGTAGATACGTTCAACGAAGGGCTAAGCAACCGAAGCGCCGTCTACGTTGAATATCCACAGGCAGTTCCGTTAAAGTTCATAATAGACCGTGAAAAATGCATAGGATGTGGAACTTGCCAAGAAATCTGCAAAGCAAAGGCGATCGAATACGACCAAAAAGACAGCGAAACAACCTTGAAGGTAGGTTCTATCATTCTTGCGCCTGGATTCGAACCATTCGACGCAAGACTGAAAAGCGAATATGGTTACGGACGATTCAAAAATGTTGTTACAAGCATAGAGTTTGAACGTATTTTAAGTGCTTCAGGACCATACGGCGGACTTGTTTTAAGATCTTCTGACGGCGAAATTCCAAGAAAAATAGCCTTCATTCAGTGTGTTGGTTCAAGGGATGCCCAGCTTGGAAACAACTACTGTTCTGCCGCGTGTTGTATGTATGGCATTAAGGAGGCGGTCATAGCTAAAGAGCATGTACCAACGAAGCTGGGTTGCACAATCTTTTACATGGACATACGCGCCTATGGAAAAGAGTTTGACGATTACTATAACCGTGCTAAAGGAGAACACGGCATAAGGTTCGTAAGATCAAGAGTTTCAAAAGTTACAGAAGACCCGTTAACGAGCAGCCTCTACCTGTACTACGCGGAAAACGAAGAGCCTAAAATTGAAGAATTCGATATGGTAGTTTTATCCATTGGAATGCAAACTCCTAAAAACGCTGAAAAACTAGCCAAGGTATTAGGAATAAAACTTAATGGATACAAGTTCTGCCAAACAAATGTTTTCTCACCTATGGAAACATCGAAGCCAGGCATATTTGTTTGTGGAGCCTTCTCCTCTCCAAAAGATATTCCGGAGAGCGTGGCGCAAGCCAGCGGAGCTGCGGCGAAAGCGGCTAGCATGATCGCCCCAGAAAGAGGAAAGCTCACAGTCGCGAAAGAGTATCCGCCGGAAAGGGATGTTTCTGGAGAAGAACCCCGCATAGGAGTTTTCATTTGTCACTGCGGGATAAACATCGGCGGAATAGTTGACGTGCCAGAAGTTGTGGAGTACGCTAAGAAGCTGCCAAACGTCGTTTACGCGGAGCACAACCTTTACACCTGCTCGCAGGACACGCAGAAAAGGATACGAGAGATAATACAGGAACAAAACCTCAACCGTGTTGTAGTGGCGTCCTGCACGCCCAGAACACATGAGCCGCTTTTCAGAGAAACAATCCGCGAGGCAGGGTTAAACATCTACCTTTTCGAGATGGCGAACATTAGGGATCAGTGTAGCTGGGTTCATATGCACGAGCCTGAAAAGGCTACGGAGAAGGCTAAAGACTTAGTTAGGTCGATTGTTGCTAAGTCCCGTCTGCTGAGACCTCTGAAAAAGCCAGTGATAGACATTGTGCCCGTTGGCCTAGTTATCGGAGGCGGTTTGTCCGGAATGACTGCTGCTTTGGAACTGGCGAAACAAGGTTTTGAGGTTCACTTAGTGGAGAAAGAGAAGGAACTGGGAGGAAACCTGCGTGGCATCTACTATTTGCTTGGGTCTGAGGACCCACAGGAGCGACTAAGGTCGATCATTCGAGAGGTTACAGATAACGAGAAAATTCACGTTTACCTTAACACCGAAATCGTCGATGTCGAAGGGTACGTCGGAAACTTCAAAACGACGCTGAATAATGACGGCGAGAACAAGGAAATCAAGCATGGCATTGCTATAATTGCTACGGGAGCCGTTGAGTACAAGCCAACCGAATATTTCTACGGGAACGACGGAAGAGTGGTAACACAACACGAATTAGAGGAGGAACTGGCCAAAGGGGATTTCAAGGCGAAGACTGTTGCGATGATACAGTGCGTGGGATCTAGAAACGACGAGAATCCCAACTGCTCCAGAATATGCTGCTCTCAAGCGGTCAAGAACGCTTTGAAAATTAAAGAGTTGAGTCCTGAAACTGATGTTTTCGTCTTGTATAAGGACATTAGAACTTACGGATTTAAAGAAGAATATTACCGTAAAGCCGCGGGTAATGGAGTCCTGTTCATAAGTTATGACGATGAAAACAAGCCTAAGGTTACCCAAGAAAACGGAAACCTCAGAGTGTCGGCGAGGGAGCCGGTTCTGAAAACATGGGTTCCAATTGAGCCTGATCTTTTGGTTTTGAGTACGGCTACTGTTCCCAATCCGGACAACAAACGTATCGCAAAACTGCTGAAGGTTCCGCTTAGCAAGGACGGATTCTTCTTGGAGGCTCACATGAAGCTTCGCCCAGTTGATTTCGCGACCGACGGTGTGTTTCTCTGTGGGCTGGCACATTCACCTAAGTCCATTGAAGAGAGCATTTCACAGGCGTGTGCAGCAGCATCTCGCGCGATCACTATCTTGTCCAAGAAGGCGCTAGAGGTAGAGGGGGCAATCGCGAGCGTCAATGAAGATCTCTGCGGCGGATGCAGAATCTGCGAGGCAGTTTGCGAGTATGGTGCAATTGAAATGAAAGAGAAGGATGGGAAACTCACTTCCCACGTTCTCGAAGCCCTCTGTAAGGGGTGTGGAACCTGCGGCTCTTCTTGTCCTACCGGCGCCATAACTATGCTCCACTTCTCAGACGAGCAAATACTGGCTCAGGTTAGAGCCGCGTTAAAGGAGGAAGCGAAACATGACTGAATTTGAGCCGAAAATCGTGGGTTTCCTTTGCAACTGGTGCTCCTACGCCGGCGCAGACCTAGCCGGCGTCAGTCGCGTCCAGTACCCCCCAAATCTAAGGGTCGTAAGAGTAATGTGCACTGGAAGAATCAACCCGGCTTTCATTCTCGAAGCGTTTAGAAGCGGAGCAGACGGAGTTCTGGTAGCCGGATGCCACCCAGGCGACTGCCACTACATATCGGGGAACTTCAAGGTATATCGAAGGGTTCTGATGCTGAAAAAACTCTTAGAACAGTTTGGTCTCGAGCCAGAGCGACTGAGGCTAGAATGGGTTTCAGCGTCAGAAGGAAGCCGGTTCGCAACCATTATTAAGGACATGGTTAATGAAATAAAGAAACTTGGACCAAGCACCTTGAAAGCTGGAGGCTAAAATCAAATGTCAGGAGAAAAAGAAACGCAGAAAAAGGAGCTTGGAGAAAGATCGGTGATAAAAGCCAGCGAAATGGACCCCAGCTTCAAGTATAAGATCAGCAAGATTCCAGGTGCCGAAAAAATAATGCTATGTTTCCAGTGTGGCACCTGCACAGCTGACTGTCCCATAGCACGGTTCAGCGATTCCTATAGACCCAGAAAACTCTTGCGCATGACACAGCTGGGACTAAAAGACAGGGTTCTTTCAAGCGACGTTATATGGCTATGCGCCGCCTGCTTTACATGTGTCGATCATTGTCCGCAAGACGTGGGGATCGCCAGTATTATCAGGGCTATTAGAAACTTGGCTGTCAAAGAAGAGAACATGCCCATTGTCTACAGAGATTTGGCTTCCACCATCCTGAAGTCGGGCTACGCGTACAAGATTTCGGAGCTTCGACTCAGGAAAAGAAAGGAGCAGGGATTGCCTCTATTGCCGAAAGCCAACATCGAGAGTGTCGCGAAGTTGTTCAATATTACTGGTGTTTCAAAAACAATCGAAAAGGAGCGTGCTTGAGATTCCAGAGTTAAGATACCTGATCTTTTTAGGATGCGTTGTCCCGTACAGAATCTCCAGCTACGAGATTTCCGCCAGAAAAGTTCTTGATAAACTCGGCGTAGAATTAGTGGAGATGCCGGAGTTCAACTGTTGCGGATTTCCATTGGACCCGGTAAACCACGACGCAATGCTCACTTTAGCAGCGCGAAACCTCTGTTTAGCGGAAGAACAAAACTTAAACATCATGACTCTATGCAACGGATGTTTCAGCGTCCTGAACCACGTAAACAAAGACCTCAAAGAGGATAAAGAAATTAGAGAAAAGGTTAATGGGTACTTGAAGGAAATCGGCATGGAATTCAAGGGAACGATAACGGTTAAACACCTAGTTCATGTGCTCGCAGAAGATGTCGGCCTTGAAAAAATAAAGGAAGCCGTTCAGAAGCCGCTTAACCCGCTCCGGGTGGCTCAACACATCGGGTGCCACATCCCTCGCCCAGCAAAGTACACTGGTTCCGATGACCCAGAAAATCCCGCAATCCTAAAAGACCTAATTAAGGCAACCGGCGCGGAATGTTTGGATTACATGGATGAAACCGAGTGCTGCGGCAACCCAATAATTGGTGTAAACAGTCAAATCCCGCTTCAGCTGGCTAGAGACAAACTTAATCATGTTAAGGCGGTTGGAGCGCAAGCGCTGATCACCGTGTGTCCCTTCTGTCACATGATGTTCGATCTCCATCAGTCGAGAATAGAACGAGCCTTTAACGAGAAGTTCGGCATCCCCGTGCTTCACTACACGCAGCTTTTGGGGTTAGCCATGAGCTTCAGTCCTCACGAGTTAGGTTTTAAAGAACTTAGGGTGGATGCAACCAAACTTTTAAACCAGTTGGGATCGTGATGGCGAAGGAAAAGTTGAAGTTCGCTTTCTACTGGGCTGCCAGCTGCGGAGGTTGCGAAATTGCCGTTTTGGACATAGATGAGAAAATTCTAGATGTCATCGCCATAGCTGACATCGTCTTTTGGCCGGTGGCAATGGACATCAAATACAAAGATGTAGAAGCATTTCCAGACAAATACATAGATGTCTGTTTCTTCAACGGTGCAATTAGAACCGAAGAACAAGAATATATGGCCAAACTTTTGAGAAAGAAATCTAAAGTACTGGTAGCCTTCGGCTCATGCGCCTACCAAGGCGGTATTCCAGGTCTAGCAAACGTTGCAAACAAAAAAGAAGTCTTTGAAAGGGCATACCTTCAGTCCCCCTCCACGAATAACCCCAACTCCGTTACCCCCAAGACTTCTTTCAAGGTCCCGGAAGGAGAGTTGAAGTTGCCAGAATTCTTTGACACCGTGAAAACTCTTGACCAAACCGTGGACGTAGACTACTACCTGCCCGGATGCCCTCCAGCATCTGATCAAGTAGCTAAAGCAGTCGAAGCTGTTGCCAAAAACGAGTTGCCTCCAAAAGGTTCGGTGCTGGCTCCTGAGAAGTCGGTCTGCGACGAGTGTCCTAGAAAAAAAGAGGAAAAGAAAATTTCCAAGATACATAGGGTATACGAAATTGTTCCAGACCCAGAAAAATGCCTTCTAGAGCAAGGAATAATCTGCATGGGACCTGCGACTCGTGGAGGATGTGGAGCACTATGTATCAAGGCAAATATGCCTTGTACGGGATGCGGAGGACCCTGTTCAAACGAGGTGGAGCAGGGAGCAGCTATGATAAGTGCCCTCTCATCAATTTTAGGAGTTGATGAGGAAAAAAATCCGGATTATGACGCGGAGAAGCTGATTGCCCAGATCCAGGATATTTTAGGAACCTTTTACAAGTATTCGTTACCAGCTTCTCTTCTTCGGAGGAAGGTTATAAAAGAATGAAAACAATAACGATAGAACCCATAACTAGGCTTGAAGGTCATGGAAAAATATCCATATTCCTAAATGAAGAGGGAAATGTAGAGAACGCCTACTTCCAAGTTCCAGAGCTCAGAGGGTTTGAACGGTTCTGCGAGGGTAGGAAGGCTGAGGATCTACCAATAATAACGCCTAGAATCTGCGGCGTTTGCCCAGTTGCACACCATTATGCCTCAACAAAGGCTTTAGACGCCGCATTCAACGTCGAGCCTCCTTCAGCAGCCAAAAAGCTTAGAGAACTCATGTATAGCGGTTACATTATCTATGACCACATCCTCCACTTTTACTTCTTAGGCGCGCCAGACTTTGTTGTGGGACCAGACGCCCCACCAGCAGAAAGAAACATCCTTGGAGTGATCAAAAAGGTTGGCTTAGACATAGCGAAGGAAGTGATAAAGCATAGAGCCTATGGGCAAAAGATGACAGCCATTCTGGGTGGAAAAGCAACTCACCCAAGCTGTGGACTACCTGGAGGCATATCCAAGGGGCTCACGGAAGAGGAGAGACAGGAAATAGAAAAGATGGCAGAGTCAAGCGTGGAATTCGCAAAGTTCAGCTTGAAACTGTTTGACGATGTTGTGCTGAAGAACAAGAAGTATGTAGACATGATCTTAAGCGACCCATATACTCTCAAAACATATTACATGGGCTTAGTTGACCAAAACAACAAAGTTAACTTCTATGATGGCAAAGTACGGGTAGTTGACCCTCAAGGCAAAGAATTTGTGAAATTTACCCCATCCGAGTATCTAGACGTCATCGAGGAACGCGTGGAAGACTGGACATACGTTAAATTGACGTACCTCAAGAAAGTTGGATGGAAAGGCTTAGTCGACGGTTCAGCAAGTGGCGTTTACCGGGTTGGACCGCTTGGAAGGTTGAACGCTTCAGAGGGCATGGCAACGCCTCTGGCACAGCAAGAATATGAAAGAATGTACGAAACACTCGGTGGAAAGCCCGTACACTCAACGCTTGCATTTCATTGGGCCAGACTCATAGAACTACTATACGCGGCCGAAAGGGCTGTAGAATTGAGCATAGACGAGGAGATAACAAGTAAAGACCTTCGGAATGATGTAGGCAACCCTGGAGAAGGAGTTGGAATAGTCGAAGCGGCTAGGGGCACCTTGATACATCACTATCAACTTGACGAAGATGCACTAATAAAAAGAGTCAATTTAGTAGTGGCTACGACAAACAACTCCTCCGCTATATGCATGTCTGTAAGGGACGCAGCCAGGGGCCTTATACATGGCGGAGAAGTGAGTCAGGGAATATTGAACATGGTGGAGATGGCTTTCAGAGCCTACGACCCATGCCTTGCATGTGCCACCCACTTCGCTATAGGTCAGATGCCTCTCGAAGTGAAAATATACGATTACAACGAAAAGTTGCTGAAGGTTGTGAAAAGATAGGCTTCTGCAAAGCCTTAAACTTTCTTAATGCAAATATTGAGAGAACCGACAAATGAAAAGTCAGCGTAAAAATGACACGAGCGAAACTGAGGATACACTGCGGAACTGGCTCTCCAACGCCAGAAGAGTGGTTATCGCGGGCATTGGAAATCCTCTTCGAAAAGACGACTTTGTTGGAGTCAAAATTGTAAGGAATCTGCGAAACAAGGTTTCAGAGGCCGTTTACCTAATAGAATGTGAGACGGTTCCTGAGAGTTTTATAAAACCAATAGAGGAGTTTAGGCCCACCCACATACTGGTCATCGACGCCGCTTTACTAAACCTAAAACCCGGCTCTTTAAAACTTGTAGAACCAGCCCAACTGGCAGAACAAACCGCAATATCAACCCACGCTCTGCCTCTTCAAATATTCTGTGAGTATCTTACAAGAACGACTAGCGCCGAAATCGCTCTGCTCGTGATTCAGCCCAAGGATGCCAGTTTTGGGGAGGGCTTAACGGCGGGGCTGGAAAAAACCGCAAAACACTTGATGAATCTTTTGTCAAAAATTCTTCCTTGAAAGGTAGCGGGTCCCTGTTAACTAAACGAGTGATTCGGCGAGAGCGCTGTTTCAGCCGTCAAAAAACTATAGGGGGTCTATGAGAGAATAACACACGCGCGCGCAGACTCACCTACAACTTAAACGATCGTTGAAGGCAAAAGTTTGTCACTGAAGCCTTGAATCCACTTTAAGTCGGCGCTTTCAGGGCTTCTTGGAACAGCTTCTTTACGATGGAGACCCTCGCCTTTTGCGAAAGAATATCTTTTGTTGTGAAGTCCAAAGCCTCTTCTGGACACCATTCTACGCACTTAGGCTTGCCATCGCAGAGATCACAAACGAACACTTTCTTTGTTTCTGGATGCAACATGATGGCGCCGTAGTCGCAGGCTTCGATGCACCAGCCGCAGCCGTTGCATTTATCCTCGTCAACTATGATGATGCCCGTTTCTTGAGACTGTTCAAGTGCGTCTCGTGGACACGCGGCCACGCATGGAGGGTCTTCACAGAGTCTGCATGCAATTGCTAGGTTTACGAAGGGGTTCAGGCGCACAGCGCGTATGCGAGATTTCGTCGGATTGTAGGTTTTTTCTTTCTCCATTGAACATGCGTATTCGCAAACACAACAGCCAACGCATTTAGCGGGATCTCCGGAGACAAACTTCTTTTCATGAATCGAGACCATGCTTATTTCCCTCCTTTCCCTTTCTTCTTTGGAGTCTGTGACCCGATCTTCTTCTTTACGATGGGAACGAGATCGCTTAATCCTAGTTCTTTAAGTTTCTCCACGGTCGGGATGCCTTCCTTTGTCCATCCGCGTACCTCATAGTAGTCATCTAGGCCTATGTCAAACTCTTTTTGGTTGACGTAAGCTCCCTTTGCAACTCCTTCATCGGGTACCGGTACGCTCATTATTTTTGGTGGCAACTGATCGTATTCCCTCGTTCCTTTTCCCTCTCGGATGTTGATGACTCGCGCTAGGTTGTTTATTCTTTCACCAGCTTGTCTAAGTTCCTCAGGGGTCATCTCGATACCTGTAGCCAAGGTGTAGTATTTTGTCATTTCGTTGAGTCCCTCGTAGAATACGCCTCTTGAGAACTTACACAAGATAAGCGAGTCGACGACATTGTATACGTCTTCGCCGTCCATGACTATCTTTCCCCGTCCCTTTTCTATTTTGAAGCGGTCGACCTTTCCCTTCACGTCAGGTGAGTAAGCTCCAGATCGGAGATGGCAAGCCCCACGGAAGGAAACAGAAAATCCCAAGGCAGCGGTTTTCAATGTTCTGAGCTCGTAGCCTGGCAACTCCAATCCCTTAATATGATTGGCGTATTTCACCGCTCCTTTACCAATTTTTTCCGCAGCCCTCATTGTTCCCTCTGCAAGTACGTCTCCTAACCACCCCTTCCGAGAGCCCATTCTCTTTACCGTCTCTACTAAGGCTTCAGCGTTGCCGAATCGAAGATCTAAACCCTCAGTGTCTTTTTTCGTCAGAATTCCATTCTCGTAACAGTCCATGGCAAAGCTCACGATGACGCCCGCGGATATGCCGTCCATGCCATAATAGTCGCATTGATAAATTGCTTCGATGATAGAATCTAAGCGATCGACACCGGTGTTTGGTCCAAGCGCCCATAAACATTCGAATTCCACCCTCGCGGTCGCTCCTTTGTATGGGCCTTCTGGAACCACTCCAATGTGGTCGCAACGCATGCCGCATGTGGCGCATCCAATAATTTTCTTAATGTAACGCTCGTTCAAGTATTCTCCACTAACTTTTTCAGCGCCTTCAAATGTGGCCTGAGTGAAGTTCCGTGTGGGTAAGGCTGCTATGGCATTGAGAACAAGAACGTTCTCGGGTGTCCCTAAAGTTCTATATTTTCTCGTAGCCGGCCCTTTCATACGTTCATGTATCATTCTTATAAATTCCGTGAACTCTTCGGGGTTTGCTACGTTCACATCATTTGTTCCGCGAACAGCAACAGCCTTTAGGTTTTTGGATCCCATAACAGCGCCCATACCGGTTCTTCCAGCAGCTCTGAATTCATCGTTTATTATGGAAGCTATTCGAACAAGCTTTTCTCCTGCTTCACCGATTGCCGACACGCGGATGTAAAAATCGCCTAACTCTTCTCTTATGGCTATCTCGGTCTCATGGGGCGCCTTCCCCTTTAGATGCTGGGCGTCTATTAGTTGGACAGAGTTGTCGTCAATCCATGCGTACACTAGCTTTTCAGATTTGCCTGTAAAGATAACTGCGTCGTAGCCAGCTCGTTTCAATTCGGCTCCAAAGAAACCGTGAGCCTTGGATTCAGCTATTATTCCAGTTAGAGGTGATTTTGAAACTACTGCGTAGCCGTTTCCCGCTGAGGGCGCCATAGTACCGCTAAGAGGCCCTGTGACGAAGATGATTGGATTCTCAGAGCTGAAGGGGTTGGTGCCTGGCTTGGAGTTGTCGAGAAATAGGCGCATTCCAAGTCCTATGCCTCCTATGTATTTTTTAGCCATGTCTTCCTTCAAGGGTTCAATTTCGGTTTTTCCAGTTGCTAAGTCTACATGTAGTATTCGTTTGGTGTAACTCAATCTTAATCCTCCTACGGATCCTAATTTGATTCTGAAGAGATATTCAAATAAGAGTAGATATTTATTTAGTTTTTCCCAAAATACACTTGAAGGAAGGATGCTGGCGAAAGATGAAGGTTAGGGTTCACTACCTGGGTTTCATCAAAAACATGCTGAAGAAAAAGGAAGAGGAGTTTGAACTCGGAGACGGAGCCTTGCTCTCGGACCTTCTAAACAAAATTGCTGGAATCTACGGTGAACCATTCAAGAAAGAGGTTTACGAACCAGGTCTGAAAGACGTTAAAACAGGGTTTGTTGTCACGGTTAACGGCGTTTTGACGGGTCAGCTTCAGGGGGTGGACACGAGACTGAAGGAAGGGGATGGCGTCATCCTCATGACACTTATGAGCGGAGGATAGCGGCAAACCAACGCAAAGGTTATAGTTTCGACTCCATAATCAGTTCTGAAAGGATGAGGGGGGCACATTGAAAAACAGAGTTGACACTTTAAAGGGCTTTTTTGAAAGGGAGAAACTGGAAGGGTATATCGTCGCAGATGAAAACGACATTCTCTATTTTACCCGTTTCTTGGGCGGGGCAAGGCTACTTGTTCCGAGGGAAGGCGAGAACGTTCTCTACGTTTACGGAGTAAACTATGAGGATGCAAAGGAAACAGCGAGGAACTGCAGGGTTGAACTCGTGAAGCGGGGTGAGGACGCAGACAAGAAGGTTGCGGAGCAGGTTAAAGACTTGAAGTTGGCGCGTTTGGGCTTCGGCAACTTGAGTACCTCCGCCTACTTGAAGCTAACTAATGCTTTGAAGGGCATTAAACTGAAGTATAAAGGCAAACTGGTGTGGGAGCTTCGCAGGGTGAAGGATGAAACAGAACTTAGGCACATGAGAAGAGCAGCTGAATTAACCAGCGAAGGCATGAAGGCAGCTTTCGAAACAATTAGACCAGGACTGCGAGAATACGAAGTGGCCGCTGAGATCGAGTACGCCATGAGGCGACGAGGTTCATGGGGGGTTGCCTTCGACACAATGGTTTCCTCAGGAGTGCGCTCAGCCTATCCACATGGAGGGTGTACTGACCGGAAGATTAGGAGAGGAGACTTGGTAGTGCTTGACATAGGAGCGAAATATCAAAATTATCGAGCTGATTTGACGAGAACCTTGACTGTCGGGAAACCCTCTTCTAAGCAGGTAAGAATCCACGAAGTTGTGAGAGAGGCTCAAGAAACAGCATTCCAGAGCGTTCGAGCAGGAGTCAAGGCTTGCGACATAGACGCTGTTGCCAGAGTACTAATTGAAAAGGAGGGATACGGCGAGTATTTTGTTCACAGTCTGGGCCATGGCATCGGACTTGACATTCACGAACCACCCAGCTTGAATCCCGAGAACAAGGACAAGCTTAAGGTTGGAAACGTCGTGACTGTGGAGCCGGGAATCTATATCGTAGGGTTTGGCGGTGTACGGATAGAAGACACCGTGCTCGTGCATAGGGGCGGAGCAGAGAAACTCACCAAGGTCTCCTGTGTTCTGAGTGTTGGGTGAACGGTTTTAGGCTGAATCGTTTTGATATCCATTTTGCTCCAAAACGTAAGAAAGAAATAAGATATGGAAAACAGAAGAAGAAAAGAGGAAGAATTTGGTGGGCCCGAGGCGATTTGAACGCCTGACCATTCCCCGAATGTGGAACTTATTCACACTCTACAGGTTATGAGCCTGTCGCTCTAACCTAGCTGAGCTACGGGCCCAGATCCACTCTTAAATTCTCGAAACCTTCTATTAAACTATAACGCTAGGATCGCGATTTTGTGCAACTCATCAGAACAGAAAACAAGCGCTGTCTAGAGGGGCCTATGAGGGATCCAATGAGAGAGACCAAAACAAACAACCTAACAAACCAAAACCAACAATATTTTTAAGGCTAAGAACTTCCTCTAAATACTCTCAAGACGTGCCCCAAAAATGCAAGAAAAAGTCAAGGTCATTCAACAGCGATACAAAATTATCGGCCGAGAAGAGGAACTGGAGAAAGCCTTAGCTGCAGTTTCCTCCGACAAGCACATTCTCTTTGAAGGAACCGTAGGGGTAGGTAAAACAGTCATTGCCATGGCGCTTGCAAATCACTTTAACCGAAAGTTCCACAGAGTCGATGGAGACGAACGGTATACAGAACATAAGCTTACAGGCTGGTTTGACCCAGCGCTGGTCATTGCAAAGGGCTACTCGTGGGAAACTTTCATACCTGGTCCTCTCACCCAAGCCATGAGGAAAGGCTCCTTCCTCTTCATCAACGAATTAAACAGAATGCCGGAAGGAACTCAGAACGTGCTTCTTCCAGCCATGGATGAGAGGCAAATAATTGTCCCAAAAATCGGCACGATTAAGGCCAAATCTGGATTTCTCATAATCGCAACTCAAAACCCTGAGGAGTTTGTGGGCACAAGTCGACTCAGCGAGGCCCTCGAAGACCGTTTTGTGTGGATTCGCCTCGACTACCAATCAGAAGTCGAAGAACAGAGAATAGTTCAGAAGGAAACCAGATGCAAAAACGAGGGCATTATAGCCATAGCGGTGAAGATCGCGAGGAAGACTAGGGAAGACCCGGACATCAGACACGGAGCCTCAGTTCGCGGTGCAATGGACATGACAGAACTGATTCAGCGCCTCTCAGGAAGCCTCACACTGGACCCAGATGTTTGGACCAGAGCGGCAATTATGGCCCTAGCAACAAAGATTGACCTTCAAGATCAAACAACTCAAAAGCTGGAAAAAGTCATCAAAAGAATCATCACCTCAGTCCTGAGCGAGTACGCCAGAGGCGGAGGTAAGCAGGTGACGAGCAGACCAGCAGACACAACCCAAGGGGGGAAGAGGGAGAAAAAGAAATCCTCCTACTTGTCCAATGAAGTAAAGGCAGCCCTCGGCGAAGGAAATCTTTCGAAAGTGATCTATCTTCTCGACCAGAACCCCCAATCGATCTCTGAGATGCTTTTAGAAGAAAACCTCTTTGAGACGATGATGAAAGTAGCCGAGCGTTCAGAGCCAAAATGGCCTGTACTACACCTCCTGTTTATGACCCAAAGGAGCCTCGACCCTACACGGAGGCGGATAGCGAGAAAAATTCTGAGCCGAACCATTGGACGAATGGCAGCCCAAATAGTTGGAAGGGGAATCAGCCCCACGGAATATGTTAACGTCCCTTTTCAACCAGGCCTAGAAGAATTTAACCTAGAAGAAACCCTCGAGAACAAGTTGGGTAAGAGTTTCCTTGATTACCAAGACATAGTATCAGTCGAAAGACGTCGAAAAAAAAGGGGATTTTCACTAATTCTAGACGCCAGCAACTCAATGCAGATGGAAAAAATAGTAATTGCGGCGTTGGCAGTCGGAGTCTTCGCGTACAGGTTTTGCGGCGACCA